>JACCDK012165982.1_pt1 | contig 13213 bp, 27 predicted proteins | sample 7445871 | NCBI WGS metagenome assembly JACCDK01 (sample SAMN15323436, study PRJNA562643) | freshwater metagenome | isolation source: river surface water | place: USA:Blue River Watershed | collected 2017-08-15 | reverse complement strand
CCCCTCTGCAAGGTAATTAATCCCCATTAAATCACCCCTAAAATTATACCGAATTTATTTCCGTTTTTAGTAGTAAAAACCCTACTTTTTTGGTACACTTTTATCGTGATCAATTTTACTATCCTAAAAGATAGTTTTTTATCCTAATTTTCCGATACAATATAAGTTATCCACAATTTACCACTTTTTCCCACATAGGTGGTTAGTAGCCGGGGATTGACCCGTGAGCGAAATGAAGACCATATCTCCAGAATTCTGAAAAACATATACTCGTAAAGGGGTTTATTTGGTTAATTACGGACCTCCCTACACTACGTTTCGGTCGGTCCTTCATCCCGTACATAGTGGTTTCACGGAATAGTACAACGTTTTTTTAAAAAACCCTTAAGGATTTTCGTCTACCCTATTAGAATAGTCCTATTATGTGATACAACGAACCCCTGAAGGGGATCCTGTCGAAGACCGACCGACAGGGAGTAAGGATCCCCGCATAGTGTTCCACGTGGAACAATGTCATACGAATTAAAATGTATCACATCCTGAAGGGGACCGTTAGGTCCCCGTAATTACGATTCACATAAACTCGTATGGGGAACCGTCATACATCACTCGACGGTGTACAATTTTGTTTCGCACGGAATATTGTTTCGCATGGGAAGCGTCATACAGTCCTTTGTCCTGACCTTCGGTACATCCCGGTAAAGTGTGATACAAAGTTGTTTCGCATAAAAGTCATACATTACCGGGATGAAGGGGACCCAAAGGGTCCCCGTAATAAAATAGATGTAGCAACATTAAAATGTTGTTTCGCACAGGGAAGGTCATACACTCCTTCGGAGCAAAAGAAAACCCCATCCATGGGACGGGGCTTCTATGTACTCTGATGTGAGGAGGCGACCCCACATTGGTAAAGTGTATTACGCGTTCAAAAGAATGTTGCGGAAGTGAATGGCCTTCTTCTTGTTGGAGAAGTTCTTGCTTACAGTCTCACCTTCTACTCTTACACGAACACGGTAGGATGATCCATCATGGTAGATGTTGTCTGCGATAGGTACGTAAGTCGTTACCTGATTGCGACGTGTTGTTTTTTTGTTTCTCATGTGTTTGAAAGTTTTATATTAAAATATAAACTATCTTAATGAGAAAAAAAAATAATCCGAGAAAATATTTTTGGTTATGCGAAACAATATTACTCCTGTTCCTTCCGACGTGATCTACTTCTCACCATGGGTCCATCGACGTCCCCATTTCTTTTTCATGAATAGATGATAGCGGTGAGCTTTGTTTGGGTTGTACAGGAAAATTAGGAAGTAGTAGTCGAACTTCCACTCGAGTTCTTTAAGGAAATTTTTCATGTGTATGTTTATTGGTTAAAGTATGCGAAACAATATTGGTCAGGTTCCCCTGATCAGGGGATGTTATTCCCCTGACTTGGACTTCTTCAGATTCTTGGTGATCATGTTAACGAAGTTGTAGTGGCTGTGAAGACTGTTCACCATCTTCATTGCCTCTTCCATGGTCGGATGAACACTGTCCAACTCCATGGTCTGTCCACCATCTAATGTGAACCAAATCTCATAACCCTTCTTTGATGTGATCACTTGTGTTTTAATCGTTGTCATACGTTTTTAATTTTAAGTTAAACTAATTAAACTGTATTCCTTCTGTAGGATCATCGAGTGCAGCTCCTCAAGTTGTGGAGTTGTTAATCTCGGGTAGTCGATATTAAATCCATCCGACTTTCCCGTGATCAGTCTACATGTCTCTCCGTCGATACCGTACACCTGAACAGGATATCCTGAAGGTGCTGTAGTACATAGGACCCTGTCCAAGGTGATGTCAAAGTCTTGATTATCCCTGGTTAAACGGGTGACATGTCTTACAATCTCCCAATGGAGGTTGTCCCGGTACTTGATGATCTGATCTCGGTCCATACGATAAAGGTATACATTATTTTGAAATATTCAAACTATTTTTTGGAATACTGTAATACGTATTGTTTTTCTCTCTCTGTGATAATCTCATCAAGAGCTTTGCAAATCTTCTTGTCAGCAATCTCCATTAGGATTGGATTGTTATCCAAGTCCGATACATCGTGGAATTCCGAGTTGGCGATACATATTCTGATATCCTGATTGCGGGTATCATTGCGTGGACAGAACTGTCTTGCGTAGACATACTCTCTTTGTACCGAAAGCTGTATGGATCTGTTGGACCTGATGCGATGCAACATAATCAACTCTTCCGTGTCAGCCATCTTTTGAATCTTGGCCTTGTGACGGGTGATCATGTCTTTGTAGGTTTTCAGGTACGGCAATGTGCTTGGGTTGGTCTCGATATCCTTCTCAAGGTTAACGAACCTGTCATACGCACTAATTTCTCTTTTATCCCCGACGATTCGTGAAAACACACCGTCTGCTAATCTGTTTACTTTCATTACTTGATTTTTAAAATATGCGAAACAATATCCACCATCTTCTCCTTCAGCGACGGTTCGTGATCTACGATTACTTTTTCTTCTTCGGTGTAGCCTGTAGAAATGGCGTACTGTGCCATGTCGTACTTCTCGATGAACTCACGGTTCTTTGGTTTATCAGGATCCCATCTTGTGGACACCTCAAACTGTTCGCACCATTTGTTGAACTCTTCTCTTTCTTCAGGAGTGAAACCTTCTCTACTCATAATTAAGTTATTTAACATAATGAAATTGGGTTTTTTCGATTGAACTGACTACAAGCCAATCCAATGCATAATTGATAACTGTTTTTCTTTCCGTCCCCGAGGGGAAGTCTTTGTAATATTGTTTACCCTCATCGTCATCCTGTGCGAAACGATTTTGACATAGGGTGAGGTGGATCATGTTGTCCGACTCGTGAACAAATGCTGTTCCACCATCTTGTGTGAGGATGGTGTAATCACCATCCCCATGTTCTTTAGTTGTATAAACCATTCTCATACTAATCTTCTACTTGACTAAATAATTGATTCCATTCTTTGGGTGTAATACCCGTCATTAAAAACTCCCTCTCCTCCATTGACAAATTCGGTACAATGTTCTGAATCAATTCCCCCGTATTATAACGGAGGTTGATTCGATTCAGTTGGTCTTGGGTGATGTCCAAATCCATCGTGGATTCGGTCTTCGAGATTTGACTTGTTTTTGTAACTAACATATCATTAAATTTTAAAGGGTTGGTAATACCCCATTTTCGTTATAGAATAAAACACCGCCATCGTTACCCTCATCATCAGATGAAAGGGTACAATATGTACCATCATTTAAGAATAAACAAATAGGACGACTACTCCAACCAATATCTTCCATTTCCTCATCATTAAGGTAACGAACTTCTACAATTGTTTTTCCTTGTAATACTTCTTTGGCTTTTTTAGTCCAATAAGTGTGTTTTTGTTCTTTTGTTGGTAAATTTGACATATCTTTATTGTTTAAAAAATTAATCCTCATTTTCTTCCTCATCCTCGTCTTCCTCGAACATATAGGTAATTCTCATACCCACGATAGTTCCATCTTCCAATTCAAGTACATCCAAAGGATAACCACCATCACCGTAACCACTCGAAGTAACCACACCTGATTCATACAAACCCCAACGACCCTCACCGTTGATGGTAAACCCACACATCTTGTCATACCAAACATCACCCTCTTGTTTGTCCTCCATTGGAAAACCTAACCAATCTCCTGATGGGATTACAATGTCTTTCCCAACTTCGTCGTTACGGTAGGATGACTCACAGAAGATACCCGCTTGACCCGAGTCAACTCCAATCTCACTGTGTTCCTCCCAATTGTGTTCACTGTAAGATAATCCAATGTGGTCGGTATGAACCACTTCAAGTTTGGATACACGAGTACCCCAAGACTCAATATGTTCAACCTTAACAATGTAGTCCCCCTCCTTGACATTTGTCAATTTGGTTTTACACCATACATCATCCCCATAACAAGGGTCTGATACTCGTACCGTGGTACCTAACTTAATTTTTTTCATAAGTATAATTGTTTAATTGTGTACACAAATATACAACTCATACACCAAACCACCAAATATTTTATGAAGATATGTAAAATATTTTTTCGTAGATCTGCGCCGATCAGGATCCCAGCGACGGTCAATGTTGTTTCGCATGGAGATACAGGAATTCTGGGATCTGATCATGATCCTGGTCCAGGTTGAATATTGTTTCGCACGGGAAGCTTATATAAATAAAAACCCCTGATCTTCACCAGGGGTTTCATTCACATACACAACTAAACTTACTAACCATACTTTAACCTTGGCACAAAGGTAATACGTGTTAATAACTTTTCCAAATTTATTTTTTTATTAACATATCTGTGCGAAACAACATTGACCCTGTTGTTTAGCTGTTGATCTAACGGCACAAAAAAAGGGATGTCTTACGACACCCCCAATTTACTTACCAAACACAAATTGAACACATTTAAAATATATCCAATTCTATTTTTATTTTAAAGTGTATTTTAAAACATATTTTCTGTGAGGTTCATCATCTACCATTACCTTTTCTGAAAGGAACCCATCATTCCTCATCATAAACACCCAACCGTATAGTTGGCCGTCAAGATACATCTCGTCATACAACTTATTTCGTAAGTCCGATGAAACCACTTCGGGTACTGTGTATTCAACTAACACAAACCCTTGCGATATTCTTTCCTTACAAAGGGAGAGACATTCCTTGAATGCTCCCCCGACTGTTCTGTTATTCGACATTTTCAACTTTTTGATAGTAGTCCTCGTTGTCATAGTTATCAAGGATATACTCCTCAATACTCTCATTCATTCTTTCACAGTGCCAATCAGTATTGAAACAACCGTCAAGGATTTCCTCCTTTTCCTCATTTGTTAAGACAATGATATTCCCATCTTCCTCATCTCTATCACTATTAATAGAGTCCAACATACTTTCCACATCACTCGGACTGAAAATCAATTTGGTGTAATACCCACGGGAATTTAATTCCTTAACCAAATCCCAAGAATTAACTTTTGATAAATTTTCCATTTCTAATCAATTTTATAAGTTGTGTATAAATCTTTTACCAAGTCAGCGCAATCACATAATGTCCCCGTCTCTAATTCAGATTGTAAGAAATTGTACTCATCACTTTCTTCAATACAGATTCCATTGAACCACAATTTGTCATTGTCTAATGTAATACCCGTAATCGAGTAGTAGTATGTATCTTCGTGTCTTCCGATATAAGTCGCCACGGGTAAGTCATACTTCACATCCTCAAATTCCTCGGACTGAATATCCTCTTGGTCAACAAACTCATATTTGTTACCGTTCTCTAATAAGAAACTTTTAATGAAGTCAACACACTCCCGTCTCAACTCCGAATTTTTTTCTACAAAACTATTCATTTTAATTTGTCTTGATGTTGTCTAAAATCATATCTCCACTATGTGTATAAAGTTCTTCGGTCGCCTCACCTCCATTGTCTCCCACACTCAAAGCTTCAACGGTCTCGTGTAACAAGTCCCAATCATCACTTGGAAGCTCGTCCTTGTGATACAACTCTTTAACTTTCTCGTTCGCTTCCTCTTGTGAGTTCGCTTCGATTGTAAATCTATTTCTATACCAAATGGTATGTTTTTGGTCAAGGTAAAAATCAAATGTTTCCATCTTATTGAATTGATTGTTTAAGGTCAAATAATTTCAACCAAATGTGTTCGGTGATGTCGTTTGTCTTACAGAACTTGAATAGGTCTTCATCTGTTAAACTTGATAAACCTTCGAGTTCTTCGTCGGTATAATCCATACTACAAATTTCAGCTTCCAAATGGTCTCTCTCATCATCAATAATATATTCGATAACATCTTGGATTAATTGGACTCTCTTTTCAGTTAGTGTCTTCATCTCAATTTAGTTTAAATTAGTTAAAATATATGTCCCATCTTCAATTTTCTTTTCAGTTTCTTTTGTACCCTCACCCAAAAACTGACTACGATACTTCGATGTCGTTCGGGAGTAGTTCCAAGTCTTCGCGTCAAGTAACACCTTTCCATCGTAAGGGATGAAACAGATAATAGAGTCATAAGACTGAAAGAACCTACCGTCTTCGGTTCTAATTACAAATTGGTTGGGAACCGTGTTCCCTCTTGAACTTTCGAGGTTTCTTACCTTCATTTTCATTTTCGTTCGATTTAAGGATTAAAAATTAGTTTCTAATAATTGTTTGTGTGTACTCAATTTGATTTAAGGTGTCCATGTGTTGGGAACCCGAGTATCTGTTTTGTTCTCGTCGAATTACGACTTGATGTGAACCCGAGGGAATCCAACCCTCCTTAATAAACTCCATTACTACCTTGGTTAATTCACTTGGTGAATCTCCTGAAATGATTTTGTACTCCATGTCTTATTTTGTTTAATTGTGATACCGTAAAGATACGAATAAATTTCATTCGTACAAATTTTTAATTCATTTTTTATATAATTTTTTTTGACGGGGGATCCTCACCGTCGCGACGGTTAATGTTGTTTCGCACCAAACTTTAATTTTTCTTAAAGAGGATTTGATCGTCATGCTACGGGTCAATTTTGTTTCGCATGTAATACGGTGTCGGAACAATGTCGGTATGATGTCGGTGCGAAACAATTTGTGAGATGGTTCAGGTGATCGCCACTGTCGGGAAATAAAAAACCCCCACATTTCTGTGAGGGTCAAAAGTGGGGGAACTTTTATTATAACTGAATGTACTTGTACTCGTCGTCTTCGAAGTTAATCTTCACTTTCGCACTATGGTCTTCGTACTCGGTTTCAAGTTCTTCGTTGATGTTGATTGATGTCCACTCCATTTCCAATCTATCAATGTGTTGGAACTCAATGATACCCTCCGTTCTGTTACCCTCCACAAACCAACCACACTCACGGATTTTGTTCATAATCGTAGTAAGTGTATTCTCACTATAAAGTAAACTCTCATTGTCTACCCCCTCAAATGTGATGTCCGTTGTTTGGTCATCCATCTCAAATCTGATTTCTACTCTTGGTTTTCTCATTTTATGGTATGTTTAAATTGTGTATGTAAAAATACGAATTAGTATCCAATATACAAAACATTTTCTCATAATTTTTTTTCACCTGTGATTTGATCCTGATCATCGACCGAATGTTGTTTCGCACGGAAAGCACACAGCGCAACTTCCAATCAGGGCCAGGTGATCAGCTGTTCTAATTTGTTTCGCATAGTAACTCATTGGTTATCAAGTGTAATACGTTGTGCGAAACAAAATCACGGCCCTGATCTGCGCAGCGCGCAAATTATATTCTTGAGCGCAAACAAAAAACCCCCGAACCAAAAGTCCGAGGGTTTATAGTATAATCGAGTTCTAAATTAAATGTCTTACACTAATTCTGCGAGTGAAGTAAAAATCTTCTTCTCTCTATCTCCATAAGCGTCGAACATCTTCGCTTCGGTGTTATCTCCTTTGGTTAAACTATGTGTGGTATACTTTGTAATACCCGAGAATAGACCCCATAGGTTATCTCCTTTCTCTTGAAGTTCTCCATTTAAGTCAATGTAGAAACGAGACATCTTATTGCGAGTAGTGGTCGACACCTCATCCTCATCAAGAAGATTAACGTTAGGTTTGATATTGAATAGAGCTTTAGTTACTCTGTCTCTAATCTCATCATCAAAACGAGTCTCACTCATCTTTGTAATACTTGTGAACATCTCACGTTCCATGTGTGTCAGGTTACTCAAAGCGTGGGCTAACTCATCCACACGAATCATCATATTACGTGTATGACGAACCTTTGTGTCCATGGCTCTGAACGCCGCGAAGAACGAATTCTGACAAGAGATGGTAATGTTACTCGGACCGAACGCTAATGACGTCGAACCATCGAATGAATTGATACCCGTTAAGTAACCTTCAACTTTATCAGGTGTACCATTCGCGTTGGTTAATCTTAAATCATTTGATTTGAACTGAACATACACACGAGCTCCCTCTTTGAACAAACCACCCTTAACAAGTTGTAAACCCGTAAGGTCTGATACTTTATTTAACAACTCAAACAACTCTGTGTTCTGAAACGCGTGGTACGAATCTGATACAACAGATAAAATCTTTCCCGTGTCCTCACGGATAAGAGCTTTCTTGTCATTAATTTGAACTTGATTCTCATTAATGGTGGTGTAAATTGGAGACTCTAATACGTTCCAATTTAAATTTGATTGGTCTAATAATTCTTGAACATTCATATCATTTGTTTTTTTGTGATGGGACAAAGGTAATCTAATATGTAATACGAAACAAATGATAACACAAAAAAAGTTAATTTATTTTTCACCGATGATCATACAGTGGATTTTGTCTCGCACATGTAATATGGTCTCGGTGCGAAACAATTTTTACGGTGACGTGATCCGATCCCTGATGGGAAATCTGTGGACATAAAAAAACCCCCACCTTTCGGTGAGGGTTCTCATTATAGAATCTTGACATTCTTTTCAAATTCTACCCAATCGTCGTCGTTCCAATCTTCCCCGACTTCGACACACATTCGATAATCCAAGTTGTACCAAATCGGACTTTCATCGGTTTTGAAGGATACGGAACCTTCTGTTCGTTCTCCACACTCCAAGTGGTGTGACTCGATAAGTTTTGTGATGACTTCCTCACACTCATCGTAAGTGATGTTCTCCATATTCGAGATTTCCTCAATGTCGAATTCCGAGTCTAAACTAAAACTAAATGACTTAACCATAATGGTCGTGTTCGGTACACCCGTTCCCGTGGTAGTTGTGTGATATAAAAATACGAAATAGTTTCGAATATACAAAACATATTTTCGTAATAACGTAATTTATTTTCATTCTAAATAAGAGTACCGTGACGGGGATCATGGGAAATCATGGGAAGATATTGTTTCGCACGGAGACCATCACAGAATTCCCTGATCCTCATGATCATTGACGGTTAATATTGTTTCGCACGGGAAGCTTATATAAATAAAAACCCCAACTAATGTTGAGGTCTTTTAAACAAGTTCCATAGAAAGTCGGTAAAGAAGTAGTCGATAAACTTCAATAGGACAATACCCGCTACGAGTAATTGAATCCAAATAGGTACAGGTTTCATTACTCCGAACAATATAACATTTCAAGTAAACCCAAGATGAACGGATTAGTTTCCGTAATCGTTGTGGACTTACTCCATTGTTTCACTTCGCCATTGTTATCAATAAGGAAGTTTGTCTTTGTTCCGTCAGTTGTTTTAAACCAACCCCTTACCTCGTTGTCATTACAGAAGGTAATTTTCTTTTTTGTGATAGATGTTGTCATACGTTTTAATTGTTATTGTGTATACGAATATACAACTCGTATTTTATATAATCAAACGTATTACGAAATATTTTTTAAAAAATTTATCTAACGGCGATCCGTGTCATGCGCACTGTGGACATTGTTTCGCACAGAATGTGTAATACGCTGTTCATTATTTCCGTCTGTTCACGGACAATGAACGTTCACGTAAACGTGAACACTGGTAATACGTGAACATGCGAGACAACTTACCGGATGGACGGATTGCTGACGGTGACTCAAGTTAAAAGTGTCATACAAAAAACGACCCCCACCATTTCTGATGAGGGTCTACACAACTAAACATAAAAATTAACACACTAAACCATGTCGTACATGAATGTTCCCACAAACCAAAGAAGGAACCACATGAATAAAAATATCAGTACTGCTCCAACCATACCCTCGATAAAATCTTTTGGGTCTTCTTGGTAGGATTCTTTCAAAGTATTAAACATCTCTCTCATCTTAATATGAATTATCGTTATAAGAATTATATGTATTGTAGTTACGGCGTTGACCTCGATACTCTTCGCGTGGGACACGTTGTTGCGGTGTGCGAGGTCTGTGGTAGTGATGGTTCATTTCAGTTGCCATTGCATCATCTACGGAAGTCACAGCCCAATTAATATCATACTGCTTGGCGTTTGCCCAAAGGATATTATAAATTGTCTCCATGCTCTCTTCTACAATTGCATAGTTGCCATTTGTGTAATACAGCTTTGTTAGGCCTTGATAACCTGCCTCTACATTAGTCACATTTGCAAAGTTTACCAGTATCGGGTTGCCTTGCTTCGTCAATTTAATTACGCTCATTATATTTGTTTTTTAGTACGATGTAAAATTATGCATAAAATCTTTACCGGCCAAATATATCGCAATTATTTTATGCATATTTTTTTTTCTGTGCATCTGAAGTGCACAGCACCGTGGCTGATCTTGTCTCGCATGTAATACGGTTGGTGCGAAACAATAAATTAGGATCTGTACTGTGGACCTGACTTCAGGTAAACAAAAAACCCCCGAAGAATATCTCCGAGGGTTTTCAAATACAACCTAAATAACTATGAAATCAAATCGTTAATCGTTTCCACCAACTCCGTAAACATAATGTCATTGTTACGGATGTCGGTTACATTGTAACCTTCATCAAGTAGTCGGACTTCGTAATAGTCCATAAAGGAAAGTGTGATGAGTACCATTCCCTTGTACCTTGGTGTGTGAACTTTGAAAATCATCCCTCTCACATAATCATCCTCACATTTCCCAACCACCATAATCTTACTAACCCCCCAACTTACGAACGTGAACAAATTCACAGAGTGTGTTAGGACTTTCATTGTTTCATCAGGATGAAAATCTCTTTCTCCCATGTCCATGATGTGTTTTTCGAGTACTCCAATTTCTTGTGTCATAATAGTATTGTTTAATTGTGATATAGTAAAGATACGAAATAAATTGATTCGTACAACAAACTATCCAAATTTTTTTTTCACCATCGAGGATTGTCGTCAACAGAATCCTTTTTGTTTCGCATCTGTATCATGTAAGTTTCGGGTGCGAAACAAAATTAACCGTAGATCGATTAGATCATCGCGAAAACTCTTATAAAACAAAAATCCCCCGACCTAAAAGACCGAGGGATTATGACCATTATGAACAAACTCTAAAAAACCCTTTTTCTATTCTCGAAGTACGAAAGGACTCCGAATCCAAACACCAACACCCCAAGTAAGATGATGACGTACATGTCCTTGTTGTAAGTCAGTTTGGAAACTCCATACATTCCAAACCCAACAAGGTAAAGACCACTAACCAAAAGGATAATGATTGATGTGTAAAACGTTCTCTTTTTCATAAGACATATTGTTTAATTGTGATGTAGTAAAGATACGAAATAAAACGACTCGTACAACAAACCCTACAATTTTTTTTTAACTTTCGGTGCGAAACAATTTCCACCTGAACCCTTCACACTGACGACGTCCCCCAAATGTAAGACACGAAAAAAGGGTGAACTTTCGTCCACCCCTTTTTACACCTCTATCTATCACAATTAGAATCTTAAATTCACTTTCTTCCCTCTCTTATAATTGTAGATATTCTCAATCATCTCCACGTATTGTTCCACCGTACCACACGGAACTAACATAGTCGGACGTAACTGAACTTTGTGTAGGAACTCACTAAACACAAAACCCTCTTTCTTAATCACTCGTAAGTACGAACGTACAAACATACTCTTGTTGTAATACTTCGGATAGTACCCTTTCAAGGAAATCAAATCCGTAATCCACTTATCCGCGATTCCCGTACTTCTCACTTCAAATCCACCCTCCTCGAATACATCTTTGGAAATGTTGGTCTGTGTATTACCAAGAAACATTAACATCTCCGTAAGTTTGAACTCGGGGAACTTCTTCATATAGTTTTCAAGAATGATGTAATTCTGATTACCTTTCTTGACAAACCCCTCGATGTGGTTGTACTTCGTCCAATTCTTTTGTTTGGTATTCAACTTCTGAATTGTGTCGAAACCCGTACCCTTTTCGATAGTAAAGATAATAGGTAACCCTAATTCCATACCACTCATCAAACGATGTTGTCCATCAATGACTTCGTACTTCTCATTGACTACCACATACGACCCTTGAATCCAACCATCTTTTCTCATTGAGTCCATTAACTCACGAACGTGAGAATCTACTAATGGTCTGTTGTCCTCACGGAAACTGAAAACATTGTAATCTTTCGTCTTGTAAATCTGATTTACTGACTTAATTTTGTTAGATGTAACCATAGGTTTATCTGTGTTCGGATTGTTACCCGTCCCCGTATCTAATTGTGATATAACAAAGATACGAAAAAATTTGATTCACAAAACATTTCGTCTATTTTTTTTAAGTTTTTTTTTCGACCAACGGATTGACGGGTTCGGAGGGAAATTTTTGTCTCGCACCAATGTAAAAGAGTAGGTGCGAAACAATTATAGTTACGGTCAATCGATCCCCGTGAACCGAATTCTCCTCTCGGTGCGAAACAATTTATTCCTCGTCGTGTCTGTCCCGTTGATGTAAGACAAAAAAAAAATCCACACCTTTCGATGTGGACTCTTTCTACTATTAGGGGATTTAGACTTTGATGTAACGAACTCCCTCAATTGTCATCTCCTTGACTGATGAAGACTTGAACGACCTCACAAGGACTTTCCTCTCTTGGGGTTGAGATGTACCCTCTGTCTTCTTCTTCAACCACGACTCTAACATAGACCTCTCAATCGTGTTACCCTCGAAGAAGAACTCACTCTTGGGTTTCGTTTCGGGGAAGAACTCCACTTGGAAGTAGTGTTGATTCCTCTCACTATTGAATAACAAGGAACGTGAGATGTGTTCCCCTACTCGGTTGAACGATGACTCGAACGTTCCCTCTCCACCCTCTTTCTTGTCATTGTTGTTCACACGTTTCTCATACTCCGACCCGATAAGATAGTTACACGTTGTAACCTTGGTAACCTTGTCATAATAGGGATTCCCCTTTTTGTTCATAGGTTCAACAATCTCGGTTGTCATATTGACAAACGTAGGTTTCTCGATTCCACCTACAACTTGGATTAACTCCATTTCAGATACGTACTTGGTTTCTTTAATCATTTTTTTATATAGTTTAATTGTGATGATGTAAAGTTACGAAATTATTTCATTCGTACAACAATTCATCTAATTATTTTTCATTTATTTTTCACTCCACGTCAGGACAGGTGAGGGGGAGATATAGTTTCGCACAGGTGGGTGTACCACCCCCTCCCATAGTATATGGGGGTACCCCCCTCCCCGTATCCCCCCTT
>JACCDK011754120.1_pt1 | contig 13213 bp, 11 predicted proteins | sample 7445871 | NCBI WGS metagenome assembly JACCDK01 (sample SAMN15323436, study PRJNA562643) | freshwater metagenome | isolation source: river surface water | place: USA:Blue River Watershed | collected 2017-08-15 | reverse complement strand
TGCACTACCCTGGAATCCTGTACAGTTGCTTAATGATGGTAAAAGACCAGGTAAGCACCTGTTTGCAGAATTACTGGTTGCTATTCAAAAACAAAAAGCCATTGAAATCCGATATCAACACCTCGACTTAAACAGACCTCCTAGTACTAAAACCATATTGCCACTACTTTTAAAAGAATACAGTTCGGACAACTCCTTTATTTCTGGTTGGTACCTTTTGGCGGCCAAACTAAATCCAGATGCTCTTTCTGAGAAAGTGGAGTTGGAATTAAACAAACTTTGGGTATATGCTCTGGACCGGATCACAACTTTCAATGTGTTTCCATCCAAGTTAAATATTAGCCTCCCCGATGGATTCGATCCTAAAGATTATTTCAAAGATACGTTGGGTGTATTCAGAAATAATATCGGCAATCCTTCGCTACATCCAGAGCGGATTGTGATACAAACCGTAAAAAAGGAAGATTTAACTAAAATGTGGATCTATCCTTACCTGAAACGGTATCCCATTCATCATTCCATGAAAATTTTAGAAGATAACGGGAAAGATTTTTTGAAATTGGAGTTAAATTTGGAGGTTGACAACGAACTAATCAACTTTTTATTGAAACATGCACGGGATCTTGAAATATTGTTGCCAACAACATTGAGGAACACTATAAGGGAGGCTGTTAAAGAGATTAATGAAATATATGATTGTTAAATTAATAAATCATGTACAATTCAATTATTCCTCATCTACAAATAATGAATACCTAATGTAAAGAAATTTATAACGTTTACGTTCTTCAATATCCCAAAGGCGAATGACATATTCTGAATTTTTGGTGTAAACAATAATTCTATCTAAAAAATCAGAATCATAGTCAACCCTTTCAATAGATCCAAAATCAAAATGTTCTGTAGAAACTAACTTGAAAAATTTTTCCAACGCTTCTTTAATATTATTACAATCTTTAAGATATACCCCTGTTTCTATTGATTCTAGAATTTCTTTCATAAAGAGTTATAAACTTTGATTATCAAAAATAAAAATATAGAAATAAGTTTAAAATAGTTTTATTGTTTACTCAAAAAATCCCTATGCCCAGACCCTTAACCATCGCAGACAACCAATTTACTTTAAATAATTGGCTCCAAATGGAAATTTCTAATATGAATGCTCCGTTTACTCCACATATAAGCCCTGTTAATGTCATTCCTGAAAATAGAGGAATTTATTTCTGGTTTATGGAACCCAAAGGCTATGAGAAATTAAGTAGATATGTTCAGATAAGCCCTGTTGAAAACAGAATTTCATGGCAAATTGATGGTAAAACCTATGATTTGGTTTATTTAGGTACAGCCGGCACCAACAGAGACGGATTACAGACAATACGAGGTCGATTAAAATGGCATATTCATCAGAAACATTCAGAAAATGCGATTTGTAATGGTTCAATCTCAACACTTCGGGCTGGCTTAGCTTCCTTACTATCTGACGATTTGATTTTGCCGAATTCAGAAGAGTTAGTAAATGAAATAATGCGGGATTATTTCAAAATTTTTTGGGTTGGATATATAGAAAATAATTTGATAGAACAAGTAGATACCGATGAGGAGATTTTAATAAAGACTTTGAGACCTTTGTTAAATATTAAAAATAACCCCAATGCAAGAATTATTGGAAATCCGACCCAAATTTATAAGGAAAGAAGAAATCTGATTATAAATAGTACTAAGGCAAGGCTGGGCTGCAAAAAAAAACAGGAAGGTGCGAAAACTTCTGACCCAGGTACTCCGGTTATCACAAATAGCGGTTCAGACTGTGTGGAATTCACGATCAGCCATACAGAATCTGTTCACAATACAATCCAGAACGTTCAATTGCCGCCTGCTGATAAATATCAGGTAGAGATATTTAATCAAATCGATAAAACGGATGCCATTTTTACTGGTAGAACAAGCGCTCCGAAGCAGTATTTCAACAGAGTACACAGCAACAATATCGTCCGTTGGAGACATATTCAGACCATCATGAATGACCGTGGTATTAAAAATGCGACGGTACTAGTTTGCCCACTAATTTCCAACACCAGACCATCCAAGGTTAAAGTATCAAATAAAACTAGTCCTATTCTACCTTCTTCAAAAAACAAGGGAAAAATGAAGAATTTTAAATTGAAAAATGACTTTGAATTGAGGGGGGATGATATTATTGTGATGTGCTGTGCATCAAAAAAGAGACCAATCGAATTATTTAGTTACAATAACCAGAATATTGATTTCAAAGCAGTAGCTAACCCCTTAAATAGCATACATCGCCCTTGTGATCAAATAAACCCTGACAGAGCAACTACATGGAGTAGTTTAATAGAGAGCCAAATTGAGCAAAACAATCCAAACAATAATCTTATAGAGGCCTATGCCTTGTATCAAAATCCAATTTATCGAGGACTTTTTCAAAAATTCGGAGATAATCTATACATCTTATCTGCGGGTTGGGGTTTAATTTCAGCCAAATTCAGGATACCTAAATATGACATCACTTTTTCAATAAGTGCAAGAGATCCAAATATAATAAGGCCAATTCAAAATCCTGTCTGGGATGAAAACGATTTCAAGCAAATTGCAGGAATTAGTCCAAACCAAAGATTAATCTTCATTGGTGGTAAGGACTATATTCATCAATTCATAAGAATAACCAGCAATTTAATGAATCAGAAAATTATAGTATGTAAAAATCTGCATGGAATTATTTTACCCAATCAAACATTTGTACCCTTCTTTTACAATACTAACACAAGGACTAATTGGCACTATGAACCTGCGAAAGATCTACTCCTAAAATAATCAGGTTTCTAAAACTTAATTTTTGCCAACATTTGGCAAAATATATAATTATTCTTGTACTAGAATCTACTGCCGAGGTGGTGGAATGTTCATGAACGCGTTAGTGAGCAAAGTAGACACAGGCATCGAATGATGTCCGGAACCAAAGGGTTTCATACAGGGGCAGGACCTGGACTCGGCACAAAACTAAAACTTATGAATCAAGAAATTATTTGCCCAAACTGTAAGAAGGCCTTCAAAATTGACGAAAGTGGCTATGCCGAAATCTTAAAGCAGGTTAGAAACCACCAGTTTGAAGAAGAACTGCAAAATCGGTTGGCACTTGCTGAACGTGAAAAGGAAAACGCCGTTCAATTAGCAATAGCTCATTTACAAAATTCCATAAAAGATGATCTTGCAAAAAAAGATGCTGAGTTACTAGCACTGAAGGCTAAAATGGATCACGTCGAAACGGAGAAAACACTTTCTATAACTCAAGCCGTTCAACACATTGAAAAAGAAAGAAATGAACTAGCCAATCAATTGAAGAATAAAGAACTAGAGAAGCAACTACACGAGAAATCCCTGATTGAGAAATTCAACACGGAACTGAAGGCCAAGGAAGACATCATTCGAATAAAAGATGAAGAAATTGAATTTCGTAAAGACCTGAAACAAAAACTCTCTACCAAAATGCTCGGCGAAACCTTGGAACAGCACTGCGAAACAGAATTCAATAAACTGCGTGCCACTGCATTCCCAAGGGCTTACTTTGAAAAGGACAATGATGCCAGAACTGGAAGTAAAGGAGATTTTATTTACCGTGAAGCGGATGAACATGGTAATGAGATCATTTCCATCATGTTCGAAATGAAGAACGAAGGGGATGAAACTGCGACCAAAAAAAGAAATGAAGATTTTTTTAAAGAACTGGACAAAGACAGGATAGAGAAAAAATGTGAATATGCAGTCTTAGTTTCGCTTCTGGAAACCGAAAATGAGCTCTATAACGCTGGGATTGTAGATGTATCGTATCGATACGAAAAAATGTATGTCATCAGACCTCAGTTTTTTATACCCATCATTACACTGCTTCGCAATGCAGCCATGAACTCTTTGAAATACAAAGCAGAGTTGAATCTAATTCGTAACCAAAATATCGATATCACAAATTTTGAAGAAAACATCAATAATTTCAAGGAAACTCTTGCCAGAAATTATGAATTAGCCAGCCGGAAATTCCATACTGCCATTGAAGAGATTGATAAAACCATAATCCATCTTCAAAAAACCAAAGAAGCGCTCTTGTCTTCAGAAAATAACCTAAGAATAGCCAACAGTAAAGCAGATGAATTGACCATCAAGAAATTGACTAAAGGCAATCCTACAATGACTGCAAAATTTGAGGAAATTTCCAAGAACGATATCAAACAGTAATTATTCGAACGGAGGGATATGTATGTCAAAAAAACTACTACTTGATCTAAATAGCGGAAGAAATGGCTTATTTAAATCGTTCATTGATGGCTTACGAAATGAACCTAGAATTTGCTGGTATCCATCAGCTGGAGAAGATTTTAGAGCATTGATGTATTTGAGTGAAAAATACAGATTGGAGTTATACCCTTCTTCAGAAGAGGAGCCTTTGCCTCCGGATATATTTGTATTTACAGATTACTATCCCTGGTCACACTCTACTTTCTTGAATAATAGAACGATTTATGCAGACAGTAGGACAAGTGTATACATCAAAGACTTAGAGGAATTACCAAAAACAAATCTAAAACTTCATAAAGAATTGGTCGACTTCCCAGAAGGGAGTATTGCTACAGGTAGGACGATTTTCATGAATATAGTAATTGACAGCAATAGACTTGGAAAAATCACTTATCCTGTTTTGTATTGCTTTGTAGAGAATGAGGAATTTTATCTAAAAAAAATTCAAGCAAATAAGGGAGTGATAACTCATGTTGTACATGTTAGGTATGGTGGAGGCCTTGGAGGTGGAGGTAGGGCTTCAGGCGCTTGGATAGTGAACGCCTTGGAAAAAATTGGATGTGAGATATTTATAACTGATCGTCATCATCATTTTCAAGATGGAGATTATTTTGCAATGGACTATTGTTCTTTACCAAAAAATGTAAATTTAAATATGAGAGAAATTAGAAAGATCGATAGTGAAAAATGGTCTTCACACGGAGATGTGGTATTTTATAAGGTTAGAAAAGTATAAATTGGTTTTTTAAAATGAAATCACACAAATCATCCTCAGAAATAATTGTTTCATTTTGTGACCAGAATGAATATGAAATTTTTCAAGAAAGATTTTTAGAAGAAACACCCGTTGCCACAATTGTCGATTCATGGAATAAAAATGGAGGTAAGCTGGATCAGATGTGGGTAATTCTACCACTTACGAACGCTGAAGAGTGGGAAGAACTGAAAATTTGGGGAACTGATAATGGTGAAATAATACTGAATTTTGACTTTGATATTGATCATTTAATCAGGAACGACGAAAAAAATCGTTACAAGCTCTCAACAAATTTCCAAGCGCAACTAGAGAATAATCAAACCCATTTAGAAGCTCTTTTTAGAGTTAGTAATTTGGCCATTGATTGGGCTGGTCCGAATGGACCTTACAATGAACCTCCCAATTTGTCCTACTATTTTGATGATGAGATAGCCTGGTTGAACATCAGGATCTCAATTAAAATCAAAGAACTTGATAAATCGTTACGAATTGGGGATTTATTCTCAAATTTTAATGAAGTAAGGGCATTATTAGACAAGATAATAGCCGAATTACAAAAAATTGAAGTGAGTGATACAAACCTGAATCATGCGTTTTTGAATGAAAATTACTTTTTCATGTTCAGTGCTCATGGCGCAGAGGCCGCCCGAGCTATTGTAAGGGCAGCTTGGGATAAATTAGAGAACACTAATGAGCGTATTTCTGGGATAGAAATGCGCCGATTTTTGAATGATAAAATGGATGAAGTAGCTTTCCTGAATAAAGCGGGCTTTCTTAATCATCCTGAAATATGGGATACAGAGCCAAGAGATGAAATAATTAAACTTGTAGGAATGAAAGCCAAGGAAGTAGGATACATCGATAAAAGTTTCTATATAAATCTTTGGGATTGGAGTATGGGTGGATTATTAGATACTAAATCAGAAACATCATCAAATAATATAAAAGTTGGCTTTTGCGATCTTGACGGATATGTTTTTCGAGGAACATTTTCGCAAGAAACTTTAGTAAAAGATATTGCTGATATTTTAATTAAGGAAAAAGCTCAGCGGGCTCCGGAGGATTGGGACTTATTTTTTGTGCAATTTGAAATACCTGCAGGAGAACATCCAATTGAAATTAACATTTACCAGAAAGAAGGTGAGATTTACATTTATTATACATTAAATATTGCGGAAATATTGCAGATACAGGATTGGGGACTATCAAGATTATTTTTTGATGAGCAACTAGAAAAATGGCGAAAGAAAACACATGAGCAATATAAATTTGCAGAAATTGAAATACCCTGGCTCACTGAAACTATAAGTGACCTGCAAGTCAAAATTAGGCTTAGTAAAACAAATTTGAATAAATCATTTAGGTTATCAGACTTGCAGAAAAACGCCTATGATATCTCGAAAATACTTAGTCTAAATCCGGAAAGCAGAATTGAATTGTTAAAAATGAAACAACACGAATTATCCGCAGAAATAAGTGTTTCATTCTGTAACCAAAATGAAGTTGAAATTTTTCAGAAAAAAATTTTAGAAGTAGCACCAGTTTCTACAATTATCGATTACTGGATTGGGGACGTAAGAGATTTGGATGAGATGAGCGTGCTTTTACCACTTCCAAATGCCAAAGAGTGGGAACAGCTTTCGATTATGGGAACAAATAACGATGAATTATTGTTCGATTATGCCTTTAATATTGATGAATTAATTACAGCAGATCAAAAAAAGCATCATAAGCTTGCAACATCGTTCCTAAGACAGCTAAAAAACAATAAAAAACAATTGTTAACTCTGTTTGGGGTTAGTAATATGGCCATTGATTGGGGTGGTCCAAATTCACCTAACAATAAACCTCCTCTGTTATATTTCTATTTTGATGACGAAATGGCGTGGCTTAGCATCATGATCTCAATTAAAACCAAAGAACTTGATAAATCATTACGAATTGGCGATTTACTTGACAAGTATAATGTTGTAAGGGAATTATTAGATATAATTATAAAAGGATTAATAGAAATCTAAAAACAGAAAAATACGCTCTTCTAATATATAAGATTAAGGTTAAAATATTTTAACTAAAAAGTTTACAAGACATAAAAATCAATTTATGGGTTTAAGAAGCTGGATAACAATTGTAAGCTCTAGAGAACAACTTCTAGAAACTATCGATTTTGCGAAAAATAAAGCATATGGTGTTTCTTATGTGTTACAAATCACTCGTGAAGATGCGCCACTCCCAAAAGGTACTGTTATTGTTGCATGGAGTGGCGATGGAGATCGTAGCAAAGAAGAGTTAATGGTTCAAGTGGATATATTTTGGGATGATGTCATCCTATTGGAGGATTTTCTAGATAATTTTTCTTCTATCGATTGGCATGGTGGCGAAAATGGTCCAGGTAAATACGGTGTATTTTTGACTGAGGAAGAATGTAATACCGTTGAAATTATTGGTGTGCCCGTCTCATTTTATGTGTCAGAACATTACGAATTAGATATTGGGACACTTGGCGAAAAAATAGAGAGTGATGATTTATATCTTGAAAAGCATTTTTTTCGAAAAACCCTAGAAATTGAAGACTTTTATGGATCATTTTGGCGATTATGTGAAAATTTATACGATTTAAATCGAGATTTCTACTTTAAGATTGAAGATGGGAGTTTGGCTCCAAAACCGGATGTTCAATATGGGGATTTTGTTGTTGTGGCTCAATTGGAAGTACCTCAAACAAAGTATTCAAATAAAGTTACCATACGCCCCGACTTGTTAACAATTGTGAATAGATTGTCCATTTATTACTCCATCAACATCCATGAAATATTGGAAGTGCAAAGTTGGGAGTTAGCACGAGCGTTTTTGGATAAACAATTAGAAAGTTGGCAACAAACTACGCAAGAGCTATTTGGAGCTTCCGAAATTATAATACCCTGGCGGACAGATGTAGTTTATAACGGTTACGATTGTGAAGGCGTACAAACTATTAATTTTTTACATATTACTATTAAGGTAAATTTCAATTCTCTTTATAATGATTTCAATCAATCCATTCAAATCTCAGATATTCAAAACAACCTGAAGGAACTTGAAGGAATACTGGATATAGGTTCAAAAAGCAAGAAAGAATTATCAAAAATAAAAATAGATCAGGCCGACACATTATTGAACATATCATTTTGTGCTGATAACATGTATGGTGAACTTTTCAATAAAACGTTTTCCATTGCAACACCAGTTCATGCGATCGTAGATACTTGGCACAAAGAAGGTATTGACGATGATGATAATCTAGTATGCATGTGCATATGTATCCCTCCGACATTCCCATATGCAAAAGAATATGATATGGTAACCATAGACAGTGACTGGAATGTAGAAAAATTAGAATTCTGTTATAATTTTAATATTGATGGATTGTATTCGGATGATGAAAATAAGCAAGAAGAGTTAGTAAAGAAGTTTGAAACAGCTTTGATGAGTAATAAAAAACAACTGGAAAGTATATTAAGGTTGGATGATTGGGTTAAATATCATTCAGGTAATCCAAACAATGATCAAAAAACCGTAATAAGAGTATCATATGGTGAATATGAAGATAAATTATGGTTTTGCATTACAACTTCTCCTATAAGAATCGAAGATCTTAGTCAATCACTAAGGACTGTTGATTTGCTGAATAATTGGAAAAAAATTAAAGAAATTGTTGAAATAACGCTTAAAAAAATTCTAGATAAACGTTGAGTAACACAAATAACTTTGAAAATTTAGTTTTATGAGAATTATCCCGACAGTTCCAAAAATCGAGTTCAGTTTGGAAGGAGAAATTGCTCTGAAATATAGAGGGCACAATGCGGAGTTTTTTCCATTTCCCACAGATGTGCAAAAACCAGCTAAACTACTATTTAAATTACCATGCGTTGAAGATCTAGATAGATATTTAGGGCCTATTCGTGATAGTGAGTATATCTGCTTCAAGATTTGCTTTGAAAATTATGGGGGGCAAGAGTTGGAGATGGATTTTATTGATAGAACTATTACTGATTGGGATAACCATATAATTGGGAATATCGGATTAATGGATTTAAAATATCACGAAAAGATACTTTTTGTTTCTGGGGCCTATATTCACCATTCCATCGCATTACACTACATAGATAATGAGATCATATTTTTTGAATGCAAATTCAATACTCCTGAAATACGGAATCCTGAAAAATATTTAGATGGCTTTTACAGATGGGCAAAGTGGAAAAAGGAGATTTAAAGCTTAGTATAATTTAAAATGAACACCTTACAGGGTATAGCCACGATTCTTTATCATCAGGATCCAGTTACTGGGTTTGAAGCATATAGTGTTTACCCAGTTGATTTACCGGCTAACTTAATACTCAATGACTTGAGAAAATGGAGTATCACATTCTGCTTTCCTTTTAATCATAGCCAAGAAGGAGAAATTATTGAGCTGGGCATTAACCATGCATATAGCTCCAATCCTAAAATTTTTATCGATCCAGAGCGCTGGCCAATAAATATTGGCAACTTGCCCTGTAATTTTGATTTAACTTTTTTTGAAGAAAAGGGAGATTGGGAAGCTCCTTGGGCTCACCATAGAAGATTCACCTTAGAATTCACTCTAACTAATCAAGGTTAATCAAAATTTATCGGTTATTTAGCGACACTCGCGACATACGACATAATCTGTCGAATGTCCTAAATGTCGCGTGAACAGCAACCTATTTATACTTCAAAAGTAGGTGATGAGTTGAAAATGGTGGTAGGGAATCCATTCATTGAGCACGCGATATAAGAGCTTTTCTGAGGGATGTTCATTGATGCAAGTGACATATACTGTATGCTGATAATGAATCATATGTATGGGCTTGATGCATTCCACTCTAAAGGGTGTATTAAGCCTTCTGAGCCTTCCTTTAGCATTGATGAGCATTAGGGATTGCTGGTCGTATTTGCTGATGCTGGGTTTAGCTTTCATGATGTTCTATATATTTTAAAAAAGAAGGACAGAAGCTGTTAGGCCCTGTCCTTCACTAGTTGAATTGCTTGCCCTTAGGCTAGCTCCATTTCCATCACCTTGGTTTGACCAATGGTGGTGGTTGCTCCTTCTGGCTGGAAAGCGTAGGAGTGATTCAGAAGCATGATCTCACCTGTACGTTGGTTCTTGTACTCGTAAGGATCTACTTCTTCCTTAACAATGTTTCCTGGTAAGGATTGCCCCACCATGGTTTTAGCAATCTCTTCAGAGAAGGTGCTAGGGATGGTGCACTTCCTGACTGTTGCATAATGTTTACCCGTGTTGCTGGATTGGATGATTTCCAAGCCACCTGTTAATTCTAGCACCACAAAGGTGCTTCCATCTTTACGCATGCGTAATGCGTAGCTACTTACTGTAACCATTTTAATTAGTTTTTAAATGAAATAATAAATTTGATTAGTAGACCCCAGGGGGATATCCTAGTGTCTCAGGTTGTAGGTGGGGTTTTAATTGGGAGTACCCTTATCTCTCTTGTACACAATAATTATTCTATTAGAGATAAAATAATCGCAGTTAATGCTATATATATAGATATAGATGAGTAATTACTTGTTCTACCAAAAAAGGAAATATTTATGCCAATGGTTGATACAGCCTAAGTCTTCAACACAAAGAAGATCTCACGGAGTGAAATCTAAGATTAAGGCAAGATGAAAAGTAGCAGGGAAATTTTTGAATTGTTGTACCTATGTTGTACCTATAAAACAAAAATCCCCGTAAATTATTCATTTACAGGGATTTAGAAACGTTCCTAGCGGTCTGGACGGGACCGGAACCTAATAGAGTGTTTCGTATAAAATGAGGCAAATAATATACCTAAATGCAGTTTATTTGCATTAAGTGAATTAATGTCAATAATATAAAACTAAACGATTTTTTAAAAAAGTGTCCCCAAAAGTGTCCCCATTTTTTTATATTTGATGTACACCAATGTTGCTCTATGGCTGAAGTTAATTTTTATCTCCGTAAGGCTGCGAAAGCAGATTCACCTGCTGCAGTATTGCTGTATTTCTCTTATGCAGGCGAACGAATAAAAGTTGGTGCGGTTGAAAAAATTGATCCAAAGTTTTGGGATGCGAAGAATCAACGTGCCAAACAAAATAGAGCATTTGAAACCTATCCTGAATTCAATCAGCGCTTAGGAAACATCGTGGCAACCTGTATGAATATTTATCGTTCATATTTAAACGATCATAATCAACAACAGCCCACAACAAATACCTTGAGAGAATTATTCAGGGATATGTTATTTTCAGATAAAGCCGTTAATAAAACTGATCAAAGTCTATTCGGTTTTATTGAGCAGTTTATTGAGGAGAGTCGAGTTCGCTTGAACCCAAAAACTGGCAAACCACTTTCGAACGCATTGTTTGTTGTTTATCAAAGAACCTTGTCTTTACTGAAAGACTTTGCATTAAGCAAAAAGCGGAAACTCAATTTTGAAGATATCACCTATGAGTTTTACCTGGATTTTACCCATTATTTATCAGTAGAACAAAACTTTGCAACCAACACTGTAGGGAAACATATTAAAACGCTTAAAACCTTTCTAAATGAAGCAACCGAAAGGGGGATTAATACGAGTTTCGATTTTAAAAGCAAACGTTTCAGAGTAACTAGAGAAAGTGTTGATTCAATCTACTTAAATCTGGATGAACTCAATATTTTATTGAACCTGAACCTATCAAAACAACCAAGACTTGAGCGGGTACGTGATTTATTTTTAGTAGGCTGTTTTACGGGATTGCGTTTCAGCGATTTTAATAACTTGGCCAAAGAGTGTTTTATTCTAGATGGCGGCGAAGAATACATCGAAATTGAAACTCAGAAAACGAGACGTAAAGTGGTAATTCCTGTATTCGAACAGTTAAAGCAAATTAGAAAGCGTTATGCCGATCTGACCGAGAACCACCTTCCGCCTAGCATGAGCAATCAAAAGATGAATCAGTATTTAAAAGAGATTGGTCAATTGGCTGGCTTTACAGATTTAGTGCAAACTAAAATTACCAGACAAGGCAGAGAGATCATACAAAACGTGCCAAAATTCTCCCTAATCAGTACGCATACAGCCCGTAGAAGTTTCGCGACAAATATGTATTTGTTAGGCGTTCCGTCTTATACCATCATGGCCATTACCTCTCACACCACCGAAAAAAGTTTCCTGCAATACATTAAGATTACCCCGAAGGAGCATGCCGTACAACTACGTGAAATCGTACAAAGAAAGGCTATGAAAGTAGTTGGTTGAGTTTGAATTCGAGACTTTCCACAATACCATCTATCTGCATATCAGCATATTAATAAAATATTATATGCTGTAATCACATTTTCTTGCTTACACTGTTGAAAACAGCAGTGAAAGTGAGGCTCATGTGGGTATAACTTTAGGATAATTGAAATACCTAATTAAGACTGCATGCTAGATACGAGAAATTTTACGAGCCGTTCACAAAAACAGTTGTTCACCAATTTTGAAGAACAAGAACTAAGGGAATTAATCAAGGAATGTATTGAAGCCACACTCATAGGACTCAACCAAACCAATCCTAGTCCAGCACAAAGTGCCAAATTGTACTATTCAAGAACCGAGACAGCTGCTTTATTAGATATTTCCTTACCTACTCTTGGTAAAATGACTAAGCAAGGGAGAATCAAGGCACACCGATTGGGGACCAAGGTGCTTTATAAATTCACTGATATTGAAGAGGCGTTAAAGGAGATGAGGTTTAGGGGGAATTAGTATTTAAATAGTAAATCAACCCCTCTAAATTGGTGTGTCTTAATGGGATAAGTTAAAGTATTTTCTTAAGCTTTATCAGTTTGGAACAGAAGAACCGCATACACTCTGTAACTCTAATTCTGCATCTTCATAACCTAAATCTAAAGCCCTGTTTAGTGCCTTACATGCTTCTTCATTTCGTTTTAATGCGATGAGTGTTTTAGCAAGCCAAAAGTGCGTTTCTCCAATTTCTTCATCATAACCCAGTGACTTTTCGAAATTTTGAAGTGCAGATGAGTACTCTTTTCTTTGCAGATGTGTTCTACCAATAAGCTGGTAGGCATAGCCTAAATTTGTTTCTGAAAGTGTTTCTGGCTGACTTAAATAC
>JACCDK011628199.1_pt1 | contig 13213 bp, 10 predicted proteins | sample 7445871 | NCBI WGS metagenome assembly JACCDK01 (sample SAMN15323436, study PRJNA562643) | freshwater metagenome | isolation source: river surface water | place: USA:Blue River Watershed | collected 2017-08-15 | reverse complement strand
ATGCGTTTTATTGCCGAAAAATTATACAATATTACTCATAAATACAATTAATAATTCCTAATGAAAAAACTCATATTACTTGCCTTTTTCTCCCTTATCGGCATTATTGCCAACGCTCAAAACACCTATTTTTTAGGTATTGAAGGATTCGACTGGGGACCAAGTGTTAATAAAGTGATTATCCCACTGAATAACACCCAAAAAACCGTTTCTGCATCAGACTTCCAAATTTTTGTAAAGCGCAGTGCCTCCTTTGCGGAAATCCCTGCCGAAGTAGCCGCCGGAAAACGAGATATCATCGCCGCTTTCATTTCAGACGAAAAAGGAAACAAAGTAGAATCTGGAAATCATGCAACCCTCATCCTAAGCGTTGCTCCTACCCTTACCATCGCCTCGCCTATCCAATATTTCCGTGGACCAAGCGGTGGTGGAAACAAATGGATCGACTACCAGCTAACAATTCTTCATACCAAATCCGGACAAATCTGGAACAAAGAATCAGGTCGCTCGCTTGGCTTAACCGACAAGTTTGATCTTACCGGAAAATATACCTACAACAACCAACTCACCATGTCTTATGGGGTATATACGCCAAACACTCAGCGCGAAAAGTCGCCGTTAATCATTTGGCTTCACGGAGGTGGAGAAGGTGGAACAGACCCAACCATTCCAATTATTGGCAACAAGGCCAACAACTATGCCTCCGACGAAATCCAAACAATATTTGAAGGAGCCTATGTCTTGGTACCGCAATGCCCTACCGCCTGGATGCACAATGCCCAAAAGGTGGTAACCTGGGGTAAAGAAAATGATATGTATAACGAAGGACTCATGGCCCTCATCAAAGAATATGTAAAATCGAACCCTAAAATTGACCCATCTCGTATTTATGTTGGAGGTTGCTCAAATGGTGGTTACATGTCTTTAAAGCTTATTTTAATGCACCCAGAATACTTCGCTGCTGGTTATATTTCGGCACTTGCCTACCAGTCAGACTACATTTCGGATGCCGATATTCAACGGATCAAAAATGTTCCTATCTGGTTCGTTCACTCGAAAGACGACAATACAACTAAAGCAGATCTCACCGTTGTGCCAGTTTACAATCGCCTAAAGGCTGCTGGAGCAAAAAATGTATTCTTAAGCTTGTACGACCACGTAACCGATGTTTCGGGTATTGTAGGTGGCGAAAACTTCCAATACATGGGCCACTGGTCGTGGGTATATTTACATGCCAACAAGTGTACAAAAGATGTGGACGGTAGCCCAGTGAAAGTAAACGGAAAACCCGTTACCATTATGGAATGGCTGGCCGCCCAGAAACTTCCAAATGCAAAGAAAAAATAGAGAAAGAGGCGAAAGCCTCTTTTTTTAATTTGTATCCAAATCAATTACTTGACCTTGGTCTGGCATCTCACATATCCAGCCTTTCTTTTCAGCTATAAACTCCTTAAAATCGAGCATCGTATTTTCTTCCCCATGCACCAAAAACACCTTAGCCGGTGCTTGGGCTATATCCGACACCCAATCCATCATATCGTCTTGGTCGGCATGCGCAGAAAACATGTCCAAATGAAGAATCTTTGCCTTTACAGGATAATCCTTGCCATAAATACGCAAAGTAGGCACCCCCTCCAATAATCTTCTACCCTTGGTACCAGCAGCTTGAAAACCCGTAATTGCCACCGTAGCGTCCGAATCGCCTAAGTATTTTTGCAAATAACGCAAAACCCTGCCGCCACTCAACATGCCACTCCCCGCCAAAATAACCTTGGGCTCATCACTGGCCACTTCGCGCAACGACTCCTTGAATTTTTTAATTATGGTAAACTGACTCATCATGTCGTGCAGATCCTTTGGTGGAATTTTATGCCACTCCGAATGATGCTTGAACAATTCCAATACCTGCGATGCCATAGGGCTATCCAACACCATTTGTATCCCTGGTATTTCTTTTTCTTTGAGCAATTCCCATAATAAGAACATGATGGTCTGCGAACGCTCCACCGCAAAACAAGGTAAAATCAACGTTCCGCGCTTCATAGCAGTTTGCAGAACCGCATGCTTTAATGCCTCTTTCCCCGACTCTTTGGGGTGCTTTTTATTTCCATAAGTACTTTCCAACAAGAGTACATCGGCTCGTTCGGGTTTTATGTACGGGTGCAACAACACATCATCTCGTCTACCAATATCACCCGAAAACACCATTCGCTTGCCCAAATACTCCACTGCAATAGAAGTTGCCCCCAAAATATGACCCACATACTGGAACCTCACACGGATTTCGGAAGAAAGTTGAAACCATTTTCCTACCTGTACCGCACTAAACAATTGAACCGCCTTTCGGGCATCTTCAGCATCGTACAAGGCCTCTTCGGGCTCAGCATTCGGATGAAAACGATTATTACGTTCGGCCTCTTCCTCCTGAATTTTACCAGAATCGAGTAATATGATTTCTGCAAGGTCTAAAGATGGTGCAGAAGCCAAAACCTTTCCGTTAAATCCATCGTGAACTAGTTTGGGCAAATAACCCGCATGGTCTAGATGACCATGCGTTAGTAACACATAGTCAATTTCCCCTGGTTCAACTCCCAGCGGCAAGGTATTTCTTCGTTTCAATTCACGATATCCCTGAAAGATGCCACAGTCGACCAAGACCCCCACCGATCCCAATCGTAAAAAATACTTTGAACCCGTTACTGTTTTTGCAGCACCTAAAAATTGAATTGAAAACGGCGATTTATTCATGTGACTAATTTTCCTAAAGTTAGTGTTTAGTCGGAAAAGAAAAAACCCTCTACAGTAGAAGAGGGTTTTTATTTTAAACTAATTTTGAGGCAATGACTTATTCTTTCACACGTGTTCCTGCTCCCTCAAACATATTCAACAAATTACCTGTTACATGGTCTTCGTCTACTTTCTTAATCATCAAGGTTACATCGTATCCTTGTGCAGAAAATGCTAATTCCAAATCATCTCCCTCAAAACGAGAAGAAGTAATTTTCGTCATTTCGGTTCCATCAGAAGTAAATAAGCTCCCTGTGATATTGCCATCTACTTTGCTTAATTTGAAAATCAATTTACCGTCACCATTTGGTAATCCTTTAAATTCAAACTGCCACTTACCTACATAAAAATCAGGATTTGGGGCAACACTTGCTTTCGCGAATACCGAAACAAACAACATAACCGCCAGGGTTAATACAACTTTAATTTTTTTCATTTTTTTATACTTTTGGGTGAAAATTCTGGCACTAAATAATAGGAAAGAAAATTGATTTCCTAATTTTTAGTAAATATATTCGGTGTATGGAAAATTTTGAGGTATTAAAGGCATTTTTTTCAGAGGGCTATAAAGAATTCAGACGGGGCATTTCTATCGATTGCGCCATCTTTGGCTTTGAAAAAGAATCACTTAAAGTATTACTTTCTAAAAATGCCGTACTTACAAAATGGAGTTTGCCAGGTGGGTTTGTGAAAAAATTGGAAAGCCTGGAAGATGCCGCGCATCGGATCACGATGGAAAGAACCGGCATGAATCATTTATTTTTCCGACAATTCAAAACCTTTGGAGACCCTAATCGAAACATGGTTCCAGGAATATTCAATGAACAAAAATTTGCTGAGATTACGGGGTTTTCCTTACCAGAAAATTCTTGGTTGGCCGACGAGGCTATTTCGGTAGGCTATTATGCAGTCACTCAACTAGCCGAATCGAAACCGGCAGCAGATATTTTTTCCTCTGAATGCCGCTGGTTCTCATTGAATGAGATACCTTCCTTGGCTTTCGACCATAACCAAATTTTAGAAGAGGCCTTACAAAGCTTAAAGATGCACCTCTACCATTACCCAATTGGTAAAAATTTATTGCCCGAAAAATTTACCCTCAAGGAAATCAAAAATCTGTATGAAATACTTTCAGGTAAACCCCTGCACTCTTCAAATTTCCCGAATAAATTGATTTCATTAGGACTGATTGAAAAAACAAGTGAGAAAAAAAATATTGGTGCGCACCGCGCACCAACCTTTTATACCTTCAACGAAGAGGTCTATGAAAAGATGCTCCAAGAAGGTTTTGTTTTGGTATAGCTCGACCAAAAAACGTATTTTTGTACCGTAAATCTCATAAACCTTGAAAAAAGTTAAAGTTTTTGCACTTGTTGGAATAGTGATTGTGGCATTATTTACCTATGTACTCATTCGTAAAAGTGCCGAGAGAGGAGAACAACTCGCAAAAACGCATTGCGGAAGTTGCCATCAATTCCCCGACCCAAGCATTCTGCCCAAAGCCGTTTGGAAAGATAAATTACTTCCAGAAATGAAAAAGCGCATGGGGCTTGGCGATTTAGACGAAATTTTGAAAAAACTATCCTACCAAGATTTTACTTATTATACTGAAAAGGGTATTTACCCACTCAATCCGGTAGTTTCGGAAAAAGACTGGGAAAAAATAGTAGATTATTATGTTGAAAATGCCCCAGAAAACCCTCTTCCACAGGAAAACAAAATAGCAAGTAGTGAAATACTCCATTTGCCCCTACATGAAATAAAAGGCGAGGCACTACCCAAAACGGGTACCACTTTTTTTGCCGTTCAAAACGGCAAAATTTACTTGTCTAATGTAAAAGGAAATCTACAAATTGAAGAAATTGCTTCCGGCAAAAAACAAAATATTCAGCTTCCAAGTGCCTTGGTACAGCTCCACGACGACCTTTTGCTTTGCGCAGGAGGCGACATGAACCCAACAGAAGCCCATTTTGGTGGATTGTTTAAATTCAATACAAAATTACCAGAAGGCATTGAGCCCGTTTTACTTGGCCTTCACCGACCCGTTGATTTTATCTGTGAAGATTTTAATCGAGACGGTACAAAAGATTTTTTAATTGCAGAATTTGGATTTGAAACAGGCGAAATTTCGCTTTTCGACGGTAAATCGAAAAAGAAAAATACCTTAAGTGCCTTGCCAGGGGCTCGCAACTTTGTGCTTCGCGACGTAAATAAAGATGGATTATTAGATTTTTATGTGTTGATGGCCCAAGCAAAAGAACGAGTAAGCTTGTTTATAAATAAGGGCAACCTAAGGTTTGAAGAGAAAGAACAAATCGACTTGCCGTCTTATTATGGAACCAGTTATTTAGAAATGGCTGATTTGGACAAGGATGGAAAAGAGGAAATCATATTAGCAAATGGCGACAATGCCGATTATTCTTATGCAAAAAAGAACTTTCATGGCATACGCATCTTTCAACAAACCTTGGCCAACCAATGGAAGCAAGCTGCATTCTTTCCAATTTACGGCGCAACCAATGTATTGAGCACGGATATCAATAACGATGGACTATTAGACCTTGTGGCATCTGCCAATTTTGTGGAAGAAGAATTTAGAGAAAAAGAAACATTGATGTATTGGATCAATAAAGGAAAAATGCAATTTGTGTTAAAATCTGTTAAAACACCGAAAATCAATCCATTAACACTGTCGATTGCCGAAATAAATGGCAAAAAAGAGGTTTTTTTGGGCAATTTTCAATTTGAAAGCATGCCACTAAAGGGTGTTCGAGTACCCTTACAAATTCCATAATTCCCATTTACTAATTTTTAGTTTAACTCAAAAAATCCAAATTTCATCTACAAAATCTGCCGTTGGTATATTTTTTGGATAGGGTTATAAATATAAGTTGTTACTTCGCAGTCGATTGTCCAACACCGTATCAATCATTAAAAAGTAACGCCTAATGAAAGCACGTATTTTATTTATTTTAACCTTTTTCATTTCATTTGCGGCCATGTCGCAAATGCCACAAGGTGGAAACATGCCAAAAGGCAGGGTATTTGGAAAAGTAGTAGACGCCCAAGGGAAGCCTGTAGATTTTGCAACCGTGGTACTTTCTAGAACCACCTTTGATGCAACCACAAAGAAAAATAAAGATGTTTCGATTAAAGCTATGCAATCTGAGATGAATGGCGATTTCAGTCTAAACGACTTGCCAATCATGGGCAAGATGAAATTGAAGATTAGTTCAATTGGTTACAAAACTTACGAGGCAGAAGTAGCCTTCAGCTTACCAAAAATGGAAGGCATGAAACCAGGTCAGCAGCCCGATATGGCTACCATTTCAAAAATGATGGCCGCCTTGGAAAAAGACCTAGGAAACATCAAACTTGAAACAGATACCAAAGAATTGGAAACGGTTGTAGTAACCGGGACGAAGCCTTTGATGGAAATGGATGTTGACAAAAAGACCTTCAATGTGGATAAAAACATTGTAACTGCTGGTGGAACCGCCGTAGACTTAATGCGAAACATTCCATCGGTTCAGGTAGATATAGACGGCAACGTAAAAATCAGAAATGCGGCCCCAACTATTTTTATTGATGGCAGACCTACCACACTCTCGTTGGATCAAATTCCGGCAGACGCCATCGAAAAAGTAGAGGTAATTACCAATCCATCGGCTAAGTACGATGCCTCGGGAAGTATGGCGGGTATCTTAAATATCATTTTAAAGAAAAATAAGAAAAGCGGCTACAATGGCATGGTGAATGCTGGGGCCGACAAGTACGGCGGAATGAATTTATTAGGAAATTTCAATCTTCGCCAAAACAAAATAAATTTCTCAGGTTTAATTGTAAACAACCAAATGAGAAACAATGGCATTGGAAATAGCGAGCGAGTGAATAATGGCTCTGATTTTACCTCTATCATTACCCAAGATATCACCAATAAAATGAAAGGTAATATGACATTTGCCAGAATTGGCTTGGATTATTATGCAACAAATCGCACCTCGTTTTCTTTTGCTGGTATGATGCCGCGCGGACACATGGAGCCAACGAGTAATATTTTAATTACCAACTCAATCGGCAATATTTCAACCACAAGCAATCGTATTTCTGTTGGTGATAGACGATTTCAACCCATGGGAATTCAACTCGGATTCAAACACAGTTTCCCAAATCAAGGAGAAGAATTAAGTTCTGATTTAAACTTCTTTGGAGGTACCAACGAGGGGAACACCATCACCACCACCAATTACTTAAATGCCTTGGGTGCAACTACGGGTTCTCAAATTCAAAACAACATTGGTTCGGGCAGTAATTCAAACCTAACCTACCAAATAGATTATGTGAAGCCATTAAAGAATGATCGTAAAATTGAGGCGGGTATCAGAATTAATTCTACCTTTTTGAAGAACATCAATGACAACACGATTAAAGCGGTAAATTCCGACCAGTATGTAACCATTCCTTCGGCTTCTACCAATTATGAAAGCACGAATACCGTTTATGCTGCCTATTTTTCTTTAGAGGGAAAGCCAAGTAAGACGTTTTCTTACAAATTAGGATTGCGCGAGGAAAGCTCATTTTACAATGGTAAATTATTATCTAACAATCAAACCTTTACCAATAATTTCCCGTTGAGTTTCTTCCCATCTATTTTCTTGAGCAAGACCCTGAAGGGAAGTGATCAAATTCAACTAAGTGTAACGCGCCGCGTTAATCGCCCGAATTTCTTCCAATTGATTCCATTTATCGACTACTCGGATAGTTTGAATATTCAACGTGGAAATCCAAATTTGGTACCGGAGTTCACTACATCTGGTGAGTTGTCGTATAGTAAAAGCAAAGGTTCGGGTACGTTCTTAACGTCGGTTTATTACAAGTACACTGATAATTTAATCACACGTTATTTGAGTAGAGAGATCAACCCATTAACAGGCAAGTTAGACCTTATCAATACCTTCATTAACGCCAATTCAAGTTATAATTATGGGGTAGAATTTACCTACATGAACAAGTTGTTGCGTTTTTGGGATATCACATCTAGTTTGAATTTATACAATTCAAAAATCAATTTAGATAACATTGCAAATAGTGTAAGCAGAGATGCCTTGTGGACAGTATTTGGTAAAATAAATAACAATTTTACCTTGCCTAAAAAATGGGTGATTCAATTGAGTTTCGATTATCAAGGTAAAACCAATATGCCCGTTACACAGAATCAAGGGGGCCAAGGTGGCCCGCCAATGATGCAAGCACAAAGTTCTTCTCAAGGGTACATTCAGCCGTTTTACGGTTTAGATTTAGCGTTCAAGAAGAGCTTCTTGAAGAACGACATGGCAACGGTTACCTTGTCTTTCAACGATATTTTCAGAACCAGAGGAAATACTCAAGTATTAAATGGAGAAGGATTTACCCAAACGTATTACCGATTGAACAATCCACAAAATATTCGTTTAAACCTTTCTTTCCGTTTTGGACAAATGACCAACAACATGTTTAAGCGTAACAACGATTCAGGCATGGACAATTCGAATATGCAAATGCAAAATTAACCCTCCATAAACCTATAAAACGCCCAAAGAGATTTGGGCGTTTTTTTTATATCACGTCGTTTTCCGATAATTCCAAACTGCCCAAGTATTAAAAAATAAGGCAAAACCTAGCATTTTAACCAAATGACCCGAGATATCGGAAAGGCTACTTCCCTTTAGCACCACCATCCGCATAACCTCAATAAAATAGGCCACTGGATTGAATTTAGCAAGCTGGATAGCCCAAGGAGGCATACTTTCGATGGGGGTAAACAAGCCGCTCATCAACATGAAGATCATCATAAAAAAGAATGCGACAGACATCGCCTGTTGCTGGGTTTGTGAATAAGTAGAAATCAACAAACCCATGCCCAAAACTGCAATTAAAAAAACAGATAAAAACAAGTATAAAACCCCGATTGAACCAAGAGGTCGTATCCCATATATTCCCATACCCACAAAAAAGAACCCAAAGGTAAATACCACAAAGCCGATGATCCAGAAGGGAATCAATTTACCCAAGATAAATTCGTATTTCTTGATGGGGGTTACGTTGATTTGTTCTATAGTACCCAATTCCTTCTCTTTTACAATGTTTAAGGAACACATGTAGGCGCCAATCATGGTAATGAGCGTAACCAAAACACCTGGCACAATAAAGAAGGGATACTTCATAAATGGATTATACCAATGGGAATAATGAAGATCGACTGGATTTTCTAAACCCAATTCTTTTTGGATAAAAGTAAGATTATAACTCTTCAAAATACTTGCTAAATAGGTGGCCCCAATGCTGGCTTTTGCACCATTAATGGCATTCACATACACCAATACTTTTGTTTTCCGCTCGCGCTGAAGGTCTTTTTCGAAACTATCGGGAATTTGAAGTACCAAATCGGCTTGGTCTTTTTCAATCAACTCTTTTCCTTCCGAAAAGCTGTTTGTTTCTTTCACTAACTTAAAAAAACCTGAACCTGTGATTTTTTGAATGAGTTGACGGGCCTCAGAAGAATAGTTGCCTGATACAATGGCAAGATTTATGTTTTTTATTTCATAATCAGCTGCCAATGGCATAATGATCAATTGAATCATTGGAGCCACAAAAATAGCGGGTAAAATAGATCGGTTTCGCAAAATATGCTTAAACTCTTTCTCGATGATATAAAATATATTTCTCATAACCGATTCTTAAATTTTTTCAAACTTACTGTCAATAAAAATGCCGCCATTCCTACCAAAATAAGGGTTTCTTTCCAAAAATATGAAATCCCCAAGCCTTTGATCATAATGTCTTTTACAATGATGTAATACCATTTGGAAGGCATGATATTAGAAATGATTTTCAAGGGCAAAGGCATGTTTTCAATGGGGAACAAAAAGCCCATGAATATGAGCGTTGGAATGAGCATACCCAGCAAAGAAATCAGCATGGCAGCTTGTTGTGATTGGGTAGAATTGGATATCAGTAAACCCAGCGACAAACAAACCAAAATCAATAAACCGCTCTCAGCAAACAATAGCAAAAGACTCCCTTCCATGGGCATATCTAAGAGGTTGACCGAAAGCAAAACAATTACGGATAGGTTGAAAAGTGATAAGACAAAATAAGGAATAGCCTTAGCTATAATGATATAAAATGGATGAAAAGGTGAGACCAACAGCACTTCCATTGTACCTAATTCCTTTTCTTTTACAATAGAAACAGACGTCATAAGCACACAGATGAGCATCATGATAAGTGAAATAACCCCTGGAACAAAGTTGGTGGTACCTTTCAAGGATGGATTGTACATCATGTGGAGCTCCGGTTGTGCACCCGGCAATACCGCTTGGCCAAAAAGCTTCGATTGAAAATCGGTTATGATTTGATCGGCATAATTAACCAATGTGGTAGCCAAATTTGGGTCCGAACTATCGGTAATGAGTTGAAGATTCAATTTTCGGTTACGAATAGCCTCTTTCTCAAAATGCTCGGGTATTACTAAGGCTAATTTAATGTTTCCTGATTTAAACCGATTGTCCAACAATCGGTCATCTTGAATCACCTCCACAACTTTAAAATTTCTACTGGCATCAAATTTTTCTATCAATTGATTGACCTTGCTATCATAACTGTGCGAGCAAACAATCATATTTACTTCTTTAACTTCGTTGGAAAGCGCAAAGCCAAACAGCATAATTTGCACTACGGGCAGCCCAAAGAGCATGAGTAAGGTCTTTGAGTCGCGCATGACATGTAAAAATTCTTTTCGAATAAAGGCCAAAAATTGTTTCATCTTAGTCTGCGGTTCGTTGTGCCTTTCGGGCTAATTCGTAAAATACTTCATCCATTGAACCCACTCCAAATTGCTTTTTCAGATTCTTGGGGCTATCCAATGCTTTTATTTCTCCGTCAACCATCATCGAAATACGGTCACAATATTCAGCTTCGTCCATGTAATGAGTAGTGACAAAAACAGTGATTCCAGTAGCGGCGGCTTGGTAGATAAAATCCCAAAATTGGCGACGTGTAATGGGGTCCACTCCTCCCGTTGGTTCATCTAAAAATACGATAGCGGGCCGGTGGAAAATAGCTACTGAAAATGCCAATTTTTGCTTCCAACCCAAAGGAATGTCTTTCACTAAGCGATTCGCGAAGTCATCGATGCCCAAATTTTTAACAAGTTCTTTTGATTTATCTTTGATTTCAGCACGTGTCATTCCATAAATTCCACCAAAAAATGTAAGATTCTCTAGCACCGTGAGGTCTTCGTAAAGGGAAAATTTTTGCGACATATAACCAATGTTTCGCTTGATTTCCTCTGTTTGGGTCCAAATATCATATCCCGCCACTGTTGCTTTTCCTGAACTTGGTAATGAGAGGCCGCAAAGCATTTTCATGGCAGTAGTTTTACCAGCCCCGTTTGCCCCGAGGAATCCAAATATCTCGCCTTTATAAACCTCAAAAGTAATGTTATTTGCAGCAATGAAATCGCCGAATACTTTTGATAGGTTTTCTGTTTTTATGACTGTTTCCATTTTACCTCCCCCCAACCCCCTCCTTGTCAAGGAGGGGGAGTAGGCTTTTTTTATAAATACTCCATAAAGCAATCCTCAATGGTTGGCAAAATAGCCGACCATTGAAGCTCCTGATGACCTTTTCCCGACAAATATGCTACCAGTTTTTCCATCGATTCCCCCTCCTTAAACACCACATGGTTCCACTCACCAAAAATATGACAGCTATGTAACATTTCTGACGAAATCATATCCTTGTGTAAATTACCCATGTCTTTTGATTGAATTTGAAACAGGGGATAAGGAAATTGATTTACAATACCCTGCGGCGTGTCAACTGACAAAATTTTTCCATTTTGAATCAAAGCAACCCGATCACACAAACTGGCCTCGTCCATGTAAGGCGTGGAAACCAAAATGGTTAATCCGCCTTTTTTTAAGTTGTCCAACATGTGCCAAAATTCTTTCCTAGATACCGTGTCGACCCCCGTGGTGGGCTCATCCAATAAAAGCAAGGTAGGTTTGTGAATGAGCGCACAACAAAGTGCCAATTTCTGTTTCATTCCACCCGAAAGCTGTCCGGCTTTTCGCTTCTTAAAGGGCTCCAATTGCACATAAATATCCTTGATCAACTCATAATTGGCCTCTACCGTGGTTTCAAATAGGGTAGCAAAAAACCGTAAATTTTCTTCTACGGTAAGGTCCTGATACAAAGAAAATCGACCAGGCATATAGCCCAGTTGCTTCCGAATCGCATACAAGTCTTTTTCTACATCGAGCCCCATGACCTTCGCCGAACCTGAATTGGGCAACAAAAGCGTTGCTAATATGCGGAATAAACTGGTTTTACCTGCGCCGTCGGGACCAATCAGCCCGAAAAGCTCCCCTTCGGCCACCTGCAAATCAATATCTTTCAGTGCGAAATCAGACTGGCCTTTGTATCGAATCGAAAGATTTTGTACCTCTACCATTTCAATTCACTGCTCATACCAATTTTCAAAAGTCCATCCTTATTAGGCACACGCACCTTAATGGCATACACCAAGTTCGAACGTTCTTTCTTTGTTTGAATCGTTTTTGGAGTAAACTCAGCCTTGTCCGAAATCCAAAAAATGGTTCCCGAATAAGTCTGATAGTCCTCTCCCTTATCTACATATACCTGCACCTTTTGGCCCAATTTAATCGCCGAAAACTGATCACCCGTTATGTACGCACGCAAAATAAGCGTATCCAATTTGGCCAATTTATACAGGGGTTTCCCCACGGCTACCAACTCCTTTTCATTGATGTATTGAGTTAACACTGTTCCGCTAACAGGGGCAATCAAACGGTATTTAGCTAGTTGGTCTTGTAACTGTTCTTTTTGCAAAATCAATGCTTGCGGATCCTGATTCAAGCCTTTCAACTGTACATTCAGGGTAGAGGCCGCAGCTAATTTTTGCTGTTTCACCAAATCCATTTGGGCGTTTAATTCACTTATCTGCGAAAGGATGTCGTCCAATTGTTTTCCTGGTGCAGCTTTTTGCTGCACCAAATTTTCAAACCTGGCCTTTTCTTTCAAAAGTGTTTCATTCTTAATTTTCAAAACAGCCAGTTGGTCATCAAAAACCTTCAATTGCGTAGCAATTTCAGGCCTTCTGACTTGTATAGATGCTATTTGGGCATTCAGTTGCTCGAGGCGAAGGTATAGCTGCGTGCTATCAATATACCCCAAGTACTGCCCCTCTTTTATGGCATCTCCCTCTTGAATGGTCAATTTTTCTAATCGACCCATGGCCTCCGAAGAAACCATCACCTCGTCGGCTTCAAACGTTCCAGTAGCATCGAAATCCAGCTTCGACTTTCCACAGGCACTCATAAATAACAAGGTTGCAAAAACAGGTATTAATTTTTTCATCATT
>JACCDK011248642.1_pt1 | contig 13213 bp, 11 predicted proteins | sample 7445871 | NCBI WGS metagenome assembly JACCDK01 (sample SAMN15323436, study PRJNA562643) | freshwater metagenome | isolation source: river surface water | place: USA:Blue River Watershed | collected 2017-08-15 | reverse complement strand
GTTCCGCCCGGAACGTTATCAAAATAGCCCGCGTTATCAACCGGTACCGGCTGACCGTTCTCATCGAGTTGGTCAGATTTCAGTAAGTAGAACTCGATCTCGGGATGGATATAGAAGCTGAAACCCATCTTCGCTGCCTTGGCGAGGGTGCGACGTAGAACATTTCTTGGGTCAGCCGCTGCGGCTTGCCCATCTGGCGTAGAAATATCGCAGAACATACGTGCGGTTGGGTCCACATTTCCGCGCCAGGGAAGAATCTGGAAGGTCGAAGGATCTGGAACTGCAAGCATGTCTGCTTCGGAAGTTCTGGCAAGGCCCTCAATTGCTGACCCATCGAAGCCAATGCCCTCGTTGAATGCCCCCTCGATCTCGGCTGGAGCAACAGCAACGGACTTTAGAGTTCCCGCCACGTCGGTGAACCAAAGGCGGACAAACTTCACACCTCTTTCTTCGATGGTGCGAAGAACGAATTCCTGCTGCTTATCCATAAATACCTCCAAATGCCTAGCTATTAGGCTAGTGGACGTGACCGAGCTACGGATTGCCCTTGCGCAGACCAACCCACGGGTTGGAGACTACGTCGGCAACTCCGAAGCAATTCGGGATGCCATTTCAAGCGCTGCCAAATCAGGTGCCGAGTTGCTGGTCTTTGGCGAACTGGCCCTCACTGGCTATCCCCCCGGGGACCTTGCCTTTCGCAGCGATGTCCTTGGCAGCGCAGATCAGGCCCTGCGGGCAATAGTTGAATACTCAAAGACTGCACCGAATTTGACGGTTGTTCTGGGGCACATACGAAAGGCCTCGGTTTCTAACCACTGGGCCAAGGCTCACAACTCAGCCACCGTATTTAGAAATGGCACTGTTCTTGGCACCTATGACAAGCAGGAATTGCCCAACTACGACATTTTTGACGACGTCAGAATCTTTATCCCTGGCAATCAGGAGCTCATCTTTGAGGTAAACGGGACCAAGTGCGCCGTGATGATCTGTGAAGACATCTGGAGGCCCGGTTCCAGACTCAAAGCCTTGAAAGCGAGTGGCGTGGAAGTGGTGGTCTCTCCAAATGGCAGCCCATGGGAAGCGGGCAAACCTCAGAAACGGTTGGAGATCTCAAAAGCTTTCACCGCTGAGGGAATCGGCTTGGCCTATGTCAATCTTGTTGGCGGTCAGGATGACTTGGTCTTCGACGGCAACAGCTTCCTAGTAACCCAGAAAGGCGAGGTTACCCTCAGGGCTAAGGCATTTGAGGTCGATCTGATTGTTTCCGGCACAGGCCAGGAGGCTTCGAAAGAACCAGAAGAACTAGAGCAAATTTTCAAAGCAATACAGCTGGGCATTTCGGATTACGTCAGGAAGACTGGACACAAGGGCGTAGTCGTGGGCCTTTCCGGTGGCATCGATTCCGCACTTGTCGCAACCCTCGCGGTCTTGGCGCTGGGCAAAGAGAACGTAGTTGGTGTTCGCATGCCATCTAGATTCTCTTCCAGGCACTCCCTTGGAGACGCCGCAGACCTTGCCGAGAGACTTGGGATTGATCTGCGAACGCTCGAAATCGATAAGGCACATCAAGCTTTTGAGCAAACCTTGAATCTTTCAGCTATTGCCAGCGAAAATATCCAGGCTCGAATAAGGGCAGTACTGCTGATGGCTGTTTCGAATAATGAGAATCTTTTGGTTCTAAATACCGGAAACAAGTCTGAGGTGGCCGTTGGTTATTCAACTATTTATGGCGATTCAATCGGGGCATACGCTCCCCTAAAAGATCTCTACAAGACAGATGTTTGGAAGCTGTCGAAGTGGATCAATACACACATGAATTCGGAACTTATCCCCGAAAACTCAATCAACAAAGCCCCTTCGGCCGAACTACGACCAGACCAGGTTGATACAGACTCTTTGCCGGACTACGAAGTTCTAGATGGAATTCTTCGCCAACTTATCGAGCAGCACGCAACCATTGCCGAGGTAGTTGGTATGGGCTTTGACAAAGACCTTGTAAACAAGGTTGACAGAATGGTCAGGGCGGCAGAATGGAAGAGATCTCAAGCTCCAATTGGGCCTAGGTTGTCAAAGGTTTCTTTCGGCAGGGGCCGCAGAGTTCCGCTCGCGACAAAGTTTGGAGACTTAAGTTGAGAATTAGAACTCAGACGCTTGCCCAACTCAAGGCCAATGGTCAAAAGTTTGCTGCTCTTACTAGCTATGACTTCCTGACCGCAGAAATTTTTGATCAGGCGGGAATTGAAGTAATTCTGGTTGGTGACTCTGCTTCAAACATGCTGGGCTACTCCAGCACGGTGCCTGTCACAGTAGACGAAATCATCTCCTTTGGAAGAGCGGTTGCCCAGGCCGCGAAGCATTCGCTTGTCGTGGTTGACATGCCATTTGGGTCTTATGAATCCTCGGTCGAACTTGCCGTGGCAACCGCAACCCGGATCATGAAGGAGACCGGAGCTGCTGCCGTGAAGCTAGAAGGTGGCAAAGCTCGAGTAAATCAAATAGCGGCAATAGTTGAGGCCGGAATTCCCGTAATGGGTCACGTTGGATTCACCCCACAGGCCGTGCACGCACTAGGTGGATACAAAGTTCAGGGGCGCGGTGAAGAAGCAAAGAGTGTTCTGGAAGATGTGAAAGCCGTTGAGAGCGCTGGTGCCTTCGCAGTCGTGATAGAGATGGTGCCTGCGAATCTGGCCGAGGAAATTTCAAAAGTTTGCGCAATACCGACTATTGGAATTGGGGCTGGATCTGCGACCGATGGACAAATCCTGGTCTGGACAGACTTTGCCGGTCTTGGCGAGAAGATTCCAAAGTTTGCAAAAAGTTATCTGCAACTAAGGGAAGAACTCCTAAATGCTGCGAAAAGCTATAAGGCAGATATCGTTGCGGGAACCTTCCCAGCGAAAGAGCATGAGTTTTAGTTGCTTTTCCAATCATCGGCTGCATCTTCTTCGGCAATCTGCCGCGCTCGCTCCGCAATGATTTCTTCGGCTCGAAGAGCCTCCTCGTACGAATCAAAAGGGCCAACTCGTTCCAGCGATAGTGACTGTGGTCCCACCTCTACCTGTTTAGTCTTTGTGTTGAACCAGAACTGAGTCATGGAAAAACCCTAGCCCAATATGATGGAGCGGTGCCCAAGCAAATCAACGGAGAATTAGCGCCTGGCCTTATCTCCGTGATGCGCGAAGTTCCAAAGTCAATATCCCGCCCTGAATACGTTGGAAAGCCAAAACCTACTCCCCATACAACAGGTGACCGCTACGACGAAGAGACCATAAAGAAGATAAGAAAAGCTTCAAAGATTGCTGCCCAAGGCCTGCAGGTAGTCCTAGAAAGCGTTCGCCCCGGGATCACCACTGATCGCCTCGACGAAATTGGTCACGAATTTCTTATCTCACAAGGCGCATACCCATCAACCCTTGGGTATCGAGGCTTCCCAAAGAGTCTTTGCTCCTCATTGAATGAAGTCATTTGCCACGGAATCCCTGACGACACTGTTCTAGAAGAGGGAGACATAGTGAACATCGACATCTCCGCCTATCTAGATGGAGTTCACGGAGACACCAATGGAACCGTGGGAGTTGGAGAAACATCGTCAGAAAAGGATCAGCTCATAGAGGTCACTCGGGAGGCGATGCATAGAGGAATCCGGACCGCAATGCCTGGTCGACAGGTCAATGTAGTTGGTCGGACAATTGAGAGCTATGCGAAGCGTTTCAATCTAGGCGTCGTTCGAGAGTTCACCGGACACGGGGTTGGCACCAGCTTTCACACCGGGCTAATAATTCCTCACTACGATACGGATGAGTATCAAGACCTTATTGAAGTGGGAATGGTGTTTACTATCGAGCCGATGCTTACTCTCGGCTCAGCTGATTGGGAGATGTGGAACGACGGATGGACTGTAGTGACTAAAGACCGCAAATTCACCGCGCAGTTTGAGCACACCATTTTGATAACCGATAACGGACCCGAAATTCTGACGGAGGTCTAGGTGGCAAAGAAGGCAATTGGAATCGATGTTGGTGGAACTGGCATTAAGGGTGCACTCGTCGATGTAAAAAAGGGCGAACTGCTTTCCGAGCGTCTGAAGTACCCAACACCAGAGGGTGGAGAACCAGAAGACATAGCTAAAGTCGTTCTTCAAATCGCTCAAGAGCTGGATGGAAAAAGCAGCGACCTACCCATTGGGATTTGTTTTCCAGCAGTTGTGAAACATGGAATTACCAAGTCCGCAGCCAATGTTTCTAAACGCTGGATCAATCTAAATGCTGAAGATCTCTTCGAGAAAACCTTCGGCAAACAAGTTCTAGTTGTAAATGATGCAGATGCCGCGGGCTATGCGGAGATTCGGTTCGGGGCTGCTAAAGACCGCGACGGGTTAGTAATTATGACAACGCTCGGAACGGGAATTGGTGGAGCAATATTCATTGACGGTGAGCTAGTTCCAAATGCGGAATTGGGACACTTGGAAATTGATGGCGTCGACTATGAAACCAAAGCTAGCTTTGCCGCTAAAGAGCGGGAGGGCCTAAGTTTCGCTCAGTGGTCAAAGCGACTGCAGCGCTATTACGAGACACTTGAGAAACTTTTTACCCCTGACCTATTTATTGTTGGGGGTGGGGTTTCAAAGCAGCACGAGGAGTTTCTTCCGCTTCTCAAGCTCGAGACCGAGATTGTTCCAGCTAAGAAACGAAACTCAGCGGGGATCATCGGTGCCGCGGCACTTGCTGCAAAAGCAAGAAAGTAGTTGATGGGTCGGCCGATACGCCGGGTTCTGTCTTGAACGGTCATCTATCTCGACCACAAATTACTCTGTGGTTCTAGCAACCTACCCGAGAACTTGAGCGAGCAGCTCTTAGCGTTCCCTGCTTGGTCTTGCTCCTGGCGAGGTTTACCTAGCTGAATCAATCACTTGACTCACTGGTGGTCTCTTACACCACCGTTTCACCCTTACCTCTTTCGAGGCGGTCTACTCTCTGTTGCACTTTCTCTCGGGTTACCCCGGGTGGGAGTTACCCACCACCATGCTCTGTGGAGCCCGGACGTTCCTCGGCAATGCCGCGACCGTCTAGCCGACCCATCAGTTAAACCCTACTATCCGCGTAAATGTGCGCAAGAGTTGACCAAAAAGCCCTCTGAAAGCTGATCACCAAAGAATCTGAAAACCGAAATAGATGCCGGTGAAAACTGCAGTGACCATAAGACCTGTGGAGCAGCCTGGAGCGCTCTTCTGGCTATAACCCTGCACGGCATCATGTGCGCGACAACAGCTACCGTCTGTCCAGGGTGCTTGGCAATGACTTCGCCAAGGAATGAGCCAACCCGGAGTTCTAGTTCCTGGAGAGACTCTCCTCCTGGTGGCTTTATGTTCATCGAACCTCTCCAGGACTCAACCTCTTGGGGGAACTTTGCCGAGAGCTCGTCCATGGAAATTCCCTCCCAATCGCCAAACGCGATTTCTTGAAGGCGTTCGTCGGTGTGCAGCTTGATCTGCGCTCGATTAGCCAACTGCTCGGCAGTTTGTTTGGCCCGTTTTTGCGGTGAATGATAGACAACGAGCGGTTGTGAGAGTCCGAATCCATCGAGGATCTTGGGAACTTCCTCGGCCATCTGTTTAGCCTCGCTGATTCCGAGCTTGCTAAGTTCAGGATCTTCTCCGGATGAGCCTGAAATTAGATTCGCCTCGGTGTGGGCGGTGTGTCCATGCCTGATAAGCACAATGGTTGTTGGCTCGACCCTTTGGCGCTTAGCTCGAACCGAACGCGGCTGGGCGGTGCTGCTTTCAATTATTTCGGTTGTGACGGCATTTGTGTCGAGAGCCTTGTTTGCTGCCGAATCGGCCAACGAATTCTGCTCTCTTGGAATCCATTTGAGCTCACACTCAATCCCCGAAAGTAAAGTTTGTGCTCGCTGATTTAGTTCTCGCAGTGAAGCACTGTTTATCTTCCAGCGTCCAGCCAGCTGCTCTATAACCAGCTTGCTATCCATCTCTATGAGCAGCTGATCAACACTGAAATTGTTAGATAGGTACTCGAGCCCGGCAATTACTGCGGTGTACTCCGCATAGTTGTTTGTCTGAACGCCAATCGGGGCAAAAATCTCCGCAATAAGATTGCGATTCTCATCCAAAATGACCGCTCCGTAAGCGGCATCGCCCGGGTTCCCTCTAGATGCACCATCGGCTTGCAGAATCAGCTTCAAGATCTCACCAATATCGCAGCACATTCTGGACAGGTGACCAGTTCATCACTCGGCTGTGCGAGAATCTCATGCGCAGCCGAGGCAGTAAGCCCCATATTGCAGGCACCGCAAGTGTTGCGAACCATTCTTCCAACGGCCACGCCTCGAGACTTTTTCTTATCGAAAAGACCTACTAACTCATCGGGTAGCTTGTTCCTCAAAGCCGCCACACCTTCTAAATCAGACTTTAATCTCGATTTCATATTTTCGAGATCTACTTGCATTTGATTCTTTTGCGACTGGAACTCTTGCTCTAATTCAGCTTTCTTGGTCAGTAACTCAGTTAGTTCAACTCCGCTTCCTTCAAGCTGCTCGAGAATAAAGATCTCCGAATCCTCTAGCTCGCTCTTTCTCTTGTTTAGAGTTTCAAGCTCGTGCTGAATTCCCAGGGCATCGCGACTAACAGCGGTCTTTGAAAGCTTTTCTTTGTCTCTTTTGATTCTTTCTTCAACAAGTCGAAGGTCCTCAAGAGCGCGTCGTTGATCTCGTTCGAGCTCCTCAACCTTTGACCTTGCAGTTGTCAGCTGTGCTGATATGGCAAGAATTTGATCTCGAAGATTTTCTAGTGCTTTTCCGCTTGCCAATGCGGTCATCTGTTGCTTAAGTTTTTCAACCGCAATCTCTAAGTCCTGCAGTTCCAATAAGCGAATCAGATCTGAGATTTCTGCCTTCATTGCATCACCGCAAAATCCCATGGATCTGTTCTCACTTCACTTACTGTGAAGCTGACTTCAGGAAAAGCTTCCGCGAGGCTGGCGGCCAATCCATCTAGCCAAATCCATTCTGCTGCCCAATGCGAAATATCAATTAGCGCCGGTCTCCAACCCTCAAGCTTTGACTGCTCAATAAAATCCTGAGCCGGGTGGTGGCGCAGATCACTTGTTATGTAGACATCGACATCAAGCGCCCTAACCGCACTCAAATAAGAATCTCCCGCTCCACCCAGAATCGCGACACGCTTTACCAAGCTTTCAGCTGGACCCGCAACACGAACCCCAGAAGCGGTAGCCGGAAGTCTCCTTGCGATTTCTCTCGCGAATTCCAAAAGCGTTACCGCCTGATTCAATTCGCCAACCCGACCTAAACTCGAAGAGCCGTCAAACGGACTCGCGTTTCTTAGTCCGAAGACTTTGGCCAAGGAATCAGTCACTCCGTCCTTAGCACCATCTGCATTGGTGTGGGCGGCATAAACGGCAACCGACCTGCGGTTGGCCTCGGCAACCAAATTCCCCTTGGCACCCTCTTCAGAGAGTTCGTGAACACCTTTCAAAAAAGGTGGGTGGTGGCAAACAACGAGTTGGGCCCCAACTTCCACTGCTTCGGATAGCACGTCTGAAGTGAAATCAACGCTCAGCAGGACCCTTGAAATCTCTGCGTTGCGCTTTCCCAGCATTAGTCCCGGCTGATCCCAACTCTCGGCAGTTTGAATTGGCCAGCGGCGTTCAAAATCCGAAGTAAGGTCAGCCAGAGAGGTCATACGCATAGCCAACCAGAAAATCGAGCCAAATGTGGCTGAATGTCAGACCTGAATCTTTTAGGAGTGGAACTTTGCCACTGGGGTTTTGGGAAATGTGTTCCCGTTCGAGTGGGCCCTACCGGGCTCGAACCGATGACATCCACGGTGTAAGCGTGGCGCTCTACCAACTGAGCTAAAGGCCCTTTCGTCTCTTCCTTCAGAAAAGACTTGGTTAGCCTAGCGGATACTGCGGCACTTAAACCAGTTCAAGTGCTCGCTTGTAATCGCTAAAACTGCGTGGTTCTCCAGGGCTGGTTACAAATTTCGCTACGACAACGCCCTCTCGACTAATCACAAAGGTCGCCCGTGTAGCAATGCCCTTATCGGCCAGAAAAACCCCGTATTCTTGGGCGACCTGGCCGTGAGGCCAGAAGTCCGAAAGTAGCGAAAACTGGTAATTCTCGTGATCCGCGAATTGCTTCTGAACGAACTTTGAGTCCACAGAGACTCCCAAAAGCTCGACTTTCTGGTCCTGGAAAACCGAGATATTGTCTCTGATTTCGCACAGTTCACCGGTGCAAATCCCAGAAAAGCTCAGTGGATAGAAGACCAAAACCACGGCCTTTTTGCCCCTGAAATCGCTCAGTTTCACCGTCTCTCCGTGCTGGTTGCTCAGTTCGAAGTCTGGTGCTAGTTCGCCTACTTCAGCTGACATATTGGCCTTCCTTTGGTCGTTTCATATCACTATAAGTGGTCGTAGAACGGTAGTTACAAAGCTAGACTTTATTCGCCCCAACAGGGTGAAATCAGCTAATTAGCCACGAAAAGAGGCTCTGCTTTGTCGTTCAACAACCAAGACGCGTTCGCAACTACTTCCGGAGATAAAGATCCCCAGGAAACCAAAGAATGGCTCGAATCTCTCGAGGCTGTTGCAAAGCACGCTGGTAGAGGGCGCGCACGAGAAATCATGCAGCACCTGTTGCGTCGCTCGCATGAACTTCAGCTGAACGTGCCCCTGGTTCCAACCACCGACTACATAAACACCATATCCCCTGAGGACGAGCCCGCTTTCCCAGGAGACGAGCAGATCGAGCGAACTTACCGCGCATGGATGCGGTGGAATGCCGCGATTATGGTGCACAGGGCCCAGCGTCCGGGAATCTCAGTAGGTGGGCATATCTCAACTTTTGCTTCTTCGGCATCAATCTATGAAGTTGGATTCAACCACTTCTTCAAAGGCAATGATCACCCAGACGGCGCAGACCAAATTTTTGTTCAGGGTCACGCTTCCCCAGGTCCATACGCGCGCGCTTTTTTGGAAGGTCGACTTTCTGAGGAAGACCTTGATGGATTCAGACAAGAAAAGTCTCGCCCCGGTCGCGGTATCCCTAGCTACCCTCACCCGAGGCTGATGCCCGACTTCTGGCAATTCCCCACCGTATCGATGGGTCTTGGCCCAATTAATGCGATCTATCAGGCTCAATACAATCGCTATCTTCAGGGCCGCGGTTTCAAGAACACTTCAGGACAACACGTATGGGCATTTCTGGGTGATGGCGAGCTCGACGAGGTTGAAAGCCGTGGTGCTCTGCAGCTTGCGGCTAATGACAAGCTCGACAATTTGACTTTCGTGGTGAACGCAAATCTGCAACGTCTTGATGGACCGGTGCGAGGTAACGGAAAGATTATTCAGGAACTTGAATCGTTCTTCCGCGGAGCCGGTTGGAATGTCATCAAGGTTATTTGGGGCCGAGAGTGGGACAGTCTGCTGCAAAAGGATTCCGAGGGTGCTCTCGTCAACCTGATGAACCGCACTCCGGACGGTGACTATCAAACTTACAAGACCGAAAACGGCGCATTCGTGCGAGAAAACTTCTTCGGTCGTGACCCAAAGACTGCAGCCCTAGTTGCGGATCTAACGGATGACCAAATTTGGGGACTCAAGCGCGGTGGCCATGACTACCGCAAGATCTACGCGGCCTACAAAGCTGCCCTGGAGCACAAAGGTCAACCAACCGTAATCATCGTAAAAACCATCAAGGGATACGGACTGGGTAGAAGCTTCGAAGGCCGAAACGCCACGCACCAGATGAAGAAGCTAACCCTAGAGAACCTAAAAGACTTCAGAGATGAGATGAGAGTTCCGATTTCTGATGCTCAACTCGAAGAGAACCCGTACATGCCCCCGTATTACCACCCCGGCATGGATTCGCCAGAGATTCAATACATGCTCGAGCGCAGAAGAGCACTTGGTGGATTCCTTCCGGAGAGACGAAGCACCCATGTTGACTTCAAGCTTCCCAACGAGAAGGCATATGCGACTCCTAAGGCCGGTTCAGGAACCCAAGAAGTTGCAACCACCATGGCATTTGTTCGCATGCTCAAGGACCTTCTGAGGTCTGAGGGCACCGGCGAAAGAATTGTTCCAATCATTCCTGATGAGGCCCGCACCTTTGGAATGGATGCGTTCTTCCCGACCGCAAAGATCTATAACCCGAATGGTCAGCATTACATCTCGGTTGATCGCGAATTGCTTTTGAACTACAAGGAAAGCGAAGCCGGGCAGATTCTTCACACCGGTATCAATGAGGCAGGTTCACTCGCTGCGTTCACCGCAGCTGGAACAAGCTACGCAACTCATGGACAGCCAACCATTCCGTTCTACGTTTTCTATTCAATGTTTGGTTTCCAAAGAACTGCTGACGCAATTTGGGCAGCGGGAGACCAAATGGCTCGAGGCTTCATGATTGGAGCAACTGCCGGAAGAACGACACTGACTGGTGAAGGACTTCAGCACGCAGACGGTCACTCCCCCATATTGGCGGCTACAAACCCAGCAGTAATTACTTACGACCCTGCGTATGGATATGAAATTTCACACATCGTGCAGTCTGGAATCGAAAGGATGTATGGAAACACGCATCCTGATCCAAACGTGATGTACTACATAACTGTCTACAACGAGCCTATGGTTCAGCCGGCTGAGCCAGCCGATGTTGACATCGATGGAATTGTTCGCGGTATCCACAAAATCAGTAACTCAACCTCTCCTGGACACAAAGCGCAAATTCTTGCTTCCGGTGTAGCTGTTCCATGGGCAATTGAAGCCCAGGGGTTACTAGCAAATTGGGGCGTTAGTGCGGATGTCTGGTCAGTTACCTCTTGGACCGAACTTCGTCGCGATGGATTGAAGTGTGACGAGCAACGCTTCCTGTACCCGAATCAAGCTGCGCCTTCGCCTTATCTCTCAACCAAGCTAGCCGGGCATGATGGACCAGTGCTTGGAGTCAGCGACTTCATGCACGCAGTGCCTGACCAGATAAGACCTTGGGTTCCTGGGGATTACGCAACTCTGGGTGCGGATGGATTTGGTTTCTCCGACACCAGGCCTGCGGCTAGAAGATTCTTCAAGATCGATGGACCTTCAATTGTGGTTCGAGTTCTTGAGCAACTTGTAGCTCAGGGCAAGATTGACGCGGCCGCGCCTCAGCAGGCAATTGATCTCTACCGCCTGCACGATGTAACAGCGGGAACTTCAGGATCAGCCGGTGGCGACGCCTAGTCACCTCCCCTGGCTGAAGTCAATCTCAGGGGAACTGGCTACCGCGACGCTTACCAAGCTCGATGAGACTCTTCCCTGGTACAAAGCGATGCCAGCAGCTCGCCGCGCGTCTGTTGGTTCTGTGGCACAAACCGGAATCACTAGCTTCATCCAATGGTATGAGAATCCTCAAGCGCAACCATGGGTAGCAGCTGACGTATTTGGAAATGCTCCGCGAGAGTTACTTCGTTCCGTCTCTCTTCAGGAAACTCTGCAACTAATTCGAGTTGTCGTCGAAGTGGTTGAATCTCGAGTGGTCGCTGAATATCCAGAACTACGCGAATCAATTCTTAGGTATTCAAGAGATATTGCTTTTAATGCAGCTGATGTTTATGCACGCGCTGCAGAAGCCAGAGGACTTTGGGATGCCAGATTAGAAGCTCTGGTGGTTGATTCAATAGTAAGTGGCGAACCTGGGCAGGAAATTAACTCTCGTGTATCTGCTCTTGGCTGGAGAGCCGAGGGGCAGGTGTGTGTAGTAATTGGCAGCGTATCACCCAATCACGATCCGGATGGACTCAGAAAAGTTTCGCGCAAGCAAGGAGCTGAGCTCTTGCTTGGAGTGCATGGTAATCGTCAGATTCTTGTACTTGGCCTAGCAGCAAAATCCGATGCACCAGACAGCGCTTTTACTGATTTAGTAAAAGAGTTAGATGCACACTTTGGTCCCGGACCGGTTGTCATAGGAACCACTGTCCTGTCGGTAGTCGATGCAAATCGTTCTGCAAGATCTGCTCTCTCTGCGAACTCTGTAGTTGGAGCGGGTCCTGCTTTGGGGCGCATCGTGCAAGCGGACCAATTGCTCGCGGAGCGGGCTCTAGCTGGAGACAAGCTGGCGAAGACAACTCTTATCGATGCACTGTATCTTCCTCTTGCAAACGATGCGCCCGACCTACTTCACACGCTCCGTTCATACCTAAATAACGGTGGATCTCTAGAGGCAACATCTAAATCATTGTTTGTTCACGCGAACACTGTTCGTTATCGTCTCAAGCGAATCTTTGAAGCTATCAGTCTGGATCCAACCGAGCCCAGATCGGCATTTGTGCTTCAGGTTGCAATAGTGCTTGGGTCAATCAATGACGTCGAAAATGGAACGAAAAGGTAGATTTTCAAGATGAAGATTTTGGCATGCCCGGGTCAGGGCTCACAGTCTCAAGGATTTCTCTCACCCTGGGTAGCTGAGGTTGAAGGATTCGAGAAGAAACTCAATGAACTATCTGAGTTTTGTCAACTGGACCTTTTAGAACTAGGCACTAGCGCTTCTGAAGAAACAATAAAAGAAACCGAGATCGCACAACCGTTAATTGTTGGCGCCTCAATTGCAGCCGCTCGAACAGCACTGGACGTTTCCTCCTTTGATGGCGTTGTTGGGCACTCGGTTGGAGAGTTCGCGGCTTCTGCATTAGCTTCAGTGATTTCGGACGAGCAAGCTATGCAGCTTGTGAGCATCCGGGGAAGAGCAATGGCAAAGGCTGCACGTCTGGAAGCAACCTCAATGGCCGCAATCCTCGGCGGCGATACGGAGGTAATTTCCAATCGACTGGATGAGCTCGAACTTTCGGTTGCGAATTTCAACGGCGCAGGACAATTGGTCGCCGCTGGTACCAAAAGCGCCATCGAGCAGCTTGTTGCGGCTCCCCCTTCAGGATCGAGAGTTATAGAGCTCAAAGTGGCTGGAGCATTCCACACGAAGTTCATGGCACCGGCTGTAAATGAGTTACTCGAGAAGGCAGAAAGCATCAGTCCATTAGATCCGACAATTCGGTTGTGGTCCAACGTCGATGGCGCTCTCGTTACAAGCGGGCAAAAAATGCTAGGCGCCCTGGTTTCTCATGTTGCCAATCCGGTGCGCTGGGATAAGTGCATGGATTCTCTTGCGGGAATCTCTAGCTTTGTCGAACTTCCGCCAGCGGGAG
>JACCDK012145708.1_pt1 | contig 13216 bp, 9 predicted proteins | sample 7445871 | NCBI WGS metagenome assembly JACCDK01 (sample SAMN15323436, study PRJNA562643) | freshwater metagenome | isolation source: river surface water | place: USA:Blue River Watershed | collected 2017-08-15 | reverse complement strand
GGCCGTCCACAACCACAAGATGACGACGGCGCGGCGAGGCCCGTGGCCGAGGGCGATGAGTCGGTGGTGCAGGTGCCCACGGTCGGCCGTGGCGAGACCCTGTCGATTGATTGCTCGGCGCAAGATCGCAAACACCACGTCCACGATCGGCACCCCGAGCACGAGGAGCGCGATGAAGATCGGCGCGATGAAGAAGTACGTCTGCCCTGCGCCGACCTGGGCCTGCGGATCAGACCTTCCACCGACGACGCTCGTGGAGACCGCCATCAGCAGTCCAAGGAGCAATGCTCCACAGTCCCCCATGAAGATGCGGGCCGGGTTGAAGTTGAACGGCAGAAAGCCGATGCACACACCGAGCGTGATGATCGCCACGAGTGGTCCGATGTTCGGTTCCGAAAGGAGCCCGTTCGAAGCGAGGTTGTTGGAGTAGACGAAGAACGATCCAGCGGCGATCGCAGTGATGCCGGTGGCGAGGCCATCCAGTCCGTCGATCAAGTTGATCGCCTGTGTCATGCCGATCAACCACAACGCAGTGACGAGTGGAATCCAGTCGTTGGACAAGATGAACACGTCGAGCAACGGCAGTCGGAAGTAGAACATCGTCGTACCGAACCAGACGAGGATCATCGCGGCACCCACGACTCCGGTCACCTTCATGGGTGCGGAGAGTTCCTTGATGTCGTCGATGAAACCGAGCGCGGTGATGGCTACTGCCGCGAGGACGACACCAATGATCTCCGAGTTGCCCTTGAGCAACGGTTGGAACCTGTCCATGCTGAACGCAACGACGAGCGCAACGATGAGCCCGATGAAGAACGCGATGCCACCCACGTCGGGAGTCGGAACCGGATGCGCACGCCGCTCGTCCGGCTCGGCCATCCAATTCTTTCGTCGAGCGACCCGTTCGATGATCGGCGTGGCTGCTGCGGTCGCCGCAGCGGCACTCGCGCCGACGATCAGGTAGCCGACGAGGTTACGCACTCGTTGGATACACCGGGAACTTCGCGCAGAGTTCCGCGACGCGTGCGCGAACACCCTTCACGACGCTTGGATCGTTGCGGCCGCGCAGCGTCGTCGCGATGTATTCGGCGATGAGCGGCATCTCTGCTTCCTTCATTCCCTGCGTCGTGACCGACGGCGTTCCGATGCGCACACCGCTCGTGACGAAAGGACTGCGCGGATCGTTCGGGATGTTGTTCTTGTTGAGCGTGATACCCGCTTCGTCCAACACGAGCTGTGCTTCCTTGCCGGTGAGCTCAGCGTCGAACGGACGCAGATCGACGACCATCATGTGGGTATCGGTGCCACCACTCACGAGGCGGAACCCCTGCTTGGACAAGGCCTCTGCGAGTGCAGCAGCATTCTTCACGATCTGGTGTGCGTAGTCCTTGAAGCTCGGCTGCAACGCCTCATGGAAGGCGACTGCCTTTCCGGCGACAGCATGCTCGAGCGGACCACCCTGGCTCCCGGGAAAGACGGCCTTGTCGATCGCAGCGGCGTGCGCCGACGTCGTGAGGATGCAGCCACCACGGGGACCGCGCAGCGTCTTGTGGGTCGTGAACGTGACGACGTCCGCGTAGGGAACGGGGTTCGGATGTGCGCCACCGGCGACGAGTCCCGCGATGTGGGCGATGTCGAACATCATCAACGCCCCGACTTCATCGGCGATCGCGCGGAACGGCTGTGGCTCGAGACGTCGTGGGTATGACGTCGTGCCAGCAACGATCAGCTTCGGCTTGACCTTCTTGGCAAGGTCGCGAATCTGGTCGAAGTCCAGTCGCTCGTCGGTGTCGCTCACGCGGAACGACTGGAAGTCGTACAAGATGCCACTCGCGTTCACCGGCGAACCATGGGTGAGGTGACCACCGTGGTCGAGGCTCAACCCGAGCACCGTGTCCCCAGGCTTGATGAGACCGAGGTACACCGCCATGTTCGCACTCGCCCCGGAGTGCGGCTGGACGTTGGCATGATCTGCACCGAACAACTTCTTGATGCGTTCGATCGCGAGCGCCTCGATCTCGTCCACGACCGCGTTGCCACCGTAGTAGCGCTTCTGCGGGTAGCCCTCGGCGTACTTGTTGGTGAGCACCGAACCGGTCGCCTCCATCACGTCGGGGGACGTGAAGTTCTCGCTCGCGATCAGCTGCAGACCGGTGGTCTGACGCACGCGCTCTTTTTCGATCAGGTCGAAAACTTCGGTGTCACGGTTCGTCTGCGATGGCCACGGCATCAGCGGGCTCCTTCTTGTTGTTCGATCTCTGCAAGTTGAGCGACGCGTCGTTCGTGTCGGCCGCCCTCGAATGGTGTGGAGAGGAATTTTGCCACGATCTGATCCGCGAGGTCGAACGAGACCACTCGCCCACCCATCGACAACACGTTGGCATTGTTGTGGGAGCGCGCCATCTCGGCGAGATACAAGTCGTTGCACAGCGCCGCCCGAACCCCACGCACCTTGTTCGCTGCAATCTGCTCACCCTGGCCACTTCCGCCGAGGACGATGCCAAAGTCGACCTTGCCGTCCCGCACGCTTCTTGCCACTTCCGCACAAATCGGCGGGTAGTCGACGCTGTCGGTGGAATTCGTCCCATGATCGATCACGGTGTGTCCGAGTGCACCTAGGTGACCGATGAGGTGTTGCTTCAGTTCATAACCGGCATGGTCTGCACCGATTGCAATCGAGTATGTCTGCGTCCCTGTCACCGCGAACGAGCATAGGTCACGGCCAACTTTCACTCAGGTCGAGCACGGCATTCCACTCAATAGAGTTCGATGGGTGACGATCGACCCACGAACCCCCGTTCTGGTCGGCCAGGCCCAAGTCCTCCAGCACGAAGACGACATTTCTCGAGCTCGCGGACCGATCGAGTTGATGTCGGATGTAGTGCGCCAAGCTTTCGTCGATGCGGGCTGCGCTCAACCACCGAGTGTCGATGCAATCCACGTACTGAAAAGCCTGTCCACGAAGGTGCAGAACCCCGCTGCGGCCATCTCACGCGCGACGGGAATTACCGCACGAACCCGCGGCTACACGACCCACGGCGGGAACCTTCCACAGGCGCTCGTCAACCTGAGCGCACTCGAGATTCAGGCAGGTCGCGCCGACTGCATCGTGCTCACCGGCGGAGAATCGTCGCGGACGCGACGACGCGCACGAGCAGCCGGGGTCGATCTCGATTGGGTGTCGGGCGACGACGCGAGCACACGAGACGCTCAACCGACTCCGATCGGCGGAGAACTCGAGATGCTCCATCCTCTGGAGATCGAGCGCAACATCGTCCTGCCGATCGAGATCTATCCGATGTTCGAAACCGCGCTGCGATCTGCTGCGGGAATGTCGATCGCTCAACATCGCCGACACATCTCGGAATTGTGGTCGAGGTTCAGCGCCGTTGCAGCGGACAATCCACATGCATGGATTCAGGATCGGTTCTCGGCTGAACAGATCTCCACAACGTCGGAATCCAACCGCATGGTCGGCTATCCGTACACGAAGTTGATGAACTCCAACAACGACGTCGACATGGCGGCCGCACTCGTCATGTGCTCGGTCGAGCGTGCCGAATCGCTCGGCATACCGCGCGATCGCTGGGTCTTCCCCGTTGCAGGAACCGACGCACACGAACACAACTTCGTCTCACACCGCTGGAGCTTCACGGAGACTCCCGCGATTCGACTTGGCGCGAAGCGACTTCTCGAACTCGCTCGTTGGTCGATCGACGAAATCGACGTCATCGACCTGTATTCATGTTTTCCGTCTGCGGTACAGCTCGGAGTGGCGTCACTTGGACTGGGAATCGATGGCCCGCTCACGTGCACCGGTGGCCTGTCCTTTGCCGGTGGACCGTTCAACAACTACGTGATGCATGCGATCGCCAGAACGATGACGGCGTTGCGCAAGGACAGCGATGCAAAGGCCCTTGTCTGGGCCAACGGCGGTTATGCCACCAAACACTCCTTCGGTGCCTACCAATCGACACCGCCGAACCACCCATTCCTCCACGACTCGCCGCAGCGTGAAGTCGATGCGCTGCCAAAGCGCCACGCTGCATCGGCGTCAGAAGTTTCGGGTGACGTCACGATCGAGGCCTACAGCGTCATGCACGATCGCGATGGTTCGCCGTCGCGTCTCGCCGCCTCCGTGCTCACCCACGATGGGATTCGCTCGTGGGCCACGACCAGTGACGACGGGATCATGCGACACGCGATCGACCACGACTTCGTCGGCGAAATCGTTCGACTGTTACCCACCGGCGAACTCGTGGGTCGATCGTGACGGCCGACTCCTTCCCGCGCCAGTACGCGCGGACCCAACGCCTGACCCTCGGTGAGCCGCGCAACATCGTCGTCTCTCCGGATGGCAAACGGATCGTCTTTTGTCGGTCCGCATCGGGATCAGATCCCGTCAATTCGCTGTGGACCTTCGACGTGGAGACCTCCACCGAGCGTTGCATCGTCGATGCACATGCGACGTCCAGCGATTCGCCAAGCGACGAATCCGATCTCGAACGCGCGCGACGAGAACGTGCACGCGAGGGTGCGGGAGGGATCGTTTCGTATTCGTGTGATGCCGATGTCTCGAAAGCGGTCTTCGTTCTCCGCGGAGCACTCAAGATCGTCGACTTGCTCACGGGAACGACCAACGACATCTCGCCAACTGACGGAGCCGTCTTCGACCCACGTCTCAGCCCGTGCGGTCGTCGAGTGTCGTATGTCGTCGGAAACGAACTTCACGTTCGACGCGAGGATGGATCGACGAGCGTGATCGCACGTGGCGGCGGAGAGTCCGTCAGTTGGGGACGCGCAGAGTTCATCGCCGCCGAAGAAATGGGGCGCCAGCGCGGTCACTGGTGGTCGCCCGATGGCGAGCGGCTGGTGGTCGCGCGAGTCGATGAGTCCGTCGTCGACACGGTATGGATCGCTGATCCTGCCCGCCCCGATTCGCTTCCGCGTGCAATTCGCTATCCGAAAGCCGGCACGCGCAATGCCATCGTCGGTGCGGTCGTCGCCTCACTCGATGGAACACACGTTCCAATCTCCTGGGATGCGTCTGCCTTCCCCTACCTCACGACCGTCACGTGGACGAACGGCGGTCTCGTCGTTGGTGTGCAGACTCGTGACCAACGGACGTTGTCGTGGTTGAGTGTCGAACCAGGTACAGGCGCGACAACCACGATTGCAACCGAACAAGACGACACGTGGGTGGAACTCGTACCTGGATCTCCGGTTCTCGCCTCCGACGGCACGCTCGTCTGGTGCGGGGAGCGCAACGGTGTGCGGAGTCTCGTTGCGCGAGACCGCACACTCACTCCGAACGACCTGCAGGTTCGATCGGTGGTCGGCGCATCCGACACCGAGGTGTGGGTGTCGGCGAACCAACTCGATCATCCTGAGTCACTGCACACCTACGTCGTCGCCATTGACGGCTCGAAGTGTGACCTCGTCACGTCGGGCGACGGAGTCCACTCATCGGTGATCGGTGGCACGACTCGCGTCACACGAAGCACATCGCTCGCATCACCACGGTCTCGCTTCACCGTCTCATCTGGCGCAGAACTCAACAACGGTGCCGAGTCCCCACTCGTCGCGCCAAACGTGACCCTGCACCGACTCGGCGCACGCAGAATTCCGACCGCAATCGTCACGCCGAGTCATCACGACGGCCGAGCACTCCCCGTCCTCTTTGATCCCTACGGAGGTCCACACGCACAACGCGTCGTCGCATCGACGACCGCGTACTGCGCGTCGCAATGGTTCGCCGACCAAGGGTTCATCGTCGTGATCGCCGACGGCGCGGGGACGCCAGGGCTCGGTAGCGCATGGGAACGAGAAGTTGCTTTCGACCTTGCAGGTCCGGTGCTCGACGACCAGCTCTCCGTACTCGACGAACTCACAACCATCCATCCGCAAGCCGATGTGTCGCAGGTCGCGATTCGTGGGTGGAGCTTTGGCGGCTATCTCGCCGCTCTCGCCGTGCTCCGAGCCCCCGATCGATTCCATGCTGCGATCGCCGGAGCACCGGTCACGGACTGGCGCCTCTACGACACGCACTACACGGAGCGCTACCTCGGCGATCCGTCGACGGATGCCAAGCCATACGAATCGACGAGTTTGATTGCGGATGCGAACAAACTCGAGCGACCGCTCCTTCTGATTCACGGACTCGCCGACGACAACGTCCTGGCCGCGCACACGTTGCAGCTGTCCTCGGCGCTCCTCGCCAACGGCAAAGCGCACGAGACGCTCCTGCTGAGCGGCGTGTCACACATGACTCCCCAAGAAGTCGTCGCGGAGAACCTCTTGCTCCACCAAGTCGACTTCTTGCGCCGCGCGCTGAATCTCAGCGCACGCTAAGTCGTCCGACGACGAAACGGTCGCGACCTGCGAGGTCACGATGCGTGGCGACGTCCTCGAAACCCGCAGCGATCATCGCCTCCGTCACACGAGCGGCCTGACGGTGTCCGATCTCGAGGATGAGTGAGCCACCTGTGCGCAACCAGCGCGGCGCCCCCGCAATGACGAGTTGCAGATCGGCAAATCCGTCATCATCAGCGAACAACGCCGTGTGCGGCTCCCATTCGAGGACATCAACGGCAACTTCAGGATCACCGATGGCGATGTAGGGAGGGTTGCATACCGCGACGTCGATCGTTCCGAGGAGATCTTCTGGCAGTGCAGACCACCACGAACCCTGTGCGATCTTCACGCGCGAGCCGTGCCGACCGAGCGTCGCCACGTTCGCTCGCGCCACGTCGAGTGCATCCGACGACTCGTCCGTCAGCCACACCTCGACCTCACGCGGATGACTCTCGGATGCGATCGCGAGTCCGATTGCGCCACTGCCCGTTCCGAGATCGACGACTCGCGCGAATCCGTCGAGGTTGGCGAGCATCGACAACGCATGTTCGACCGCAAGTTCAGTCTCGGGACGTGGAATGAGCACACGTTTGTCGACGAACAAGTCGAGATGGCGAAATGCCCAACGCGACATCACATACTGCAAGGGCTCGCCCGCGAGTCGACGCACCAACATCGCATCGAGCGACGCCATCATCGCCGTCGTTGGCGTTTCATCAAGTGCCGAGGCGAATTCCGCGCCGTCGAGACCACACGCGTGCTCGCACAGCCACCTCGCCTCGTTCGGATTGGAGAGGCGGACCGCAGCGTCCGCGAGGACGTCACGCCACGTGACCCGCTCGGTCATCACACCGAACTGGCGTGGGCCAACTGCTCGATCTGGTACTGCGCCGTCAAGGCATCGATCACCGGGTCGAGATCTCCCGCGAGTGCGTTCTGCAGCTGATACAGCGTGAAGCCGATGCGGTGGTCGGTGATCCGATTCTCCTTGAAGTTGTAGGTGCGGATCTTCTCACCACGACCACCCTTGCCGACCTGTGCGCGTCGCTCCGCCGACATCTTCTCTGCCTGCTCATCCTCGCGCAGCTTGAGAAGTCGGGCGCGCAACACCGTCATCGCGCGCAACCTGTTCTGCAACTGACTCCGTTCGTCCTGCATCGCCACGACGAGTCCCGTCGGCTTGTGGGTGATGCGCACGGCAGAGTCGGTCGTGTTCACTCCCTGACCGCCCGGGCCGCTCGCTCGATAGACGTCGATCTGGAGGTCCTTCTCGTCGATCTGCACGTCCACTTCCTCGGCTTCCGGCAATACGAGGACGGTCGCCGACGACGTGTGGATGCGGCCTTGGCTCTCGGTGACCGGAACGCGTTGCACGCGATGCGGACCACCTTCGAAGCGCAACTTCGTCCACACCGAATCGCCCTTCATCACCATCGTCGCCTGATTGATTCCGCCCATCGGTGACGTGTCCAGCGACAACACCTCGACGCTCCAGCCGTTGCGCACGGCATACGCGTTGTACATGTCGAACAGATCGCGTGCGAACAGGTTCGCCTCTTCGCCACCCTCGGCGCCACGGATCTCCACGATGATGTTCTTGCCGTCATTCGGATCGGGCGGCAAGAGGAGAACCTTCAACTCTTCCTCGAGCGAACCGATCGACTCAGTTGCTGAATCGAGCTCTTGCTGGAGTTGTTCACGCTCAGTTCCTTGCGCGTCTTGGAGCAATTCCTTTGCCGCCTCGACGGTGTCGAGCGCATCGCGATACCGACGAATGCACTCCACGAGCGGGGTCTGCTGCTTGTATCGCCTGGATGCTTCCTTCAACTTGCGCTGGTCGCCGAGGACTTCCGGGCTCGCGAGGCTCGCCTCGAGCGCCGCATAGTCGGCTTCGATGGCCTTGAGTCGTTCCAGCACGGGCTTCAGGCTACGCCACGGCGACTAGCCGTGGGCTTCCAGTTCGCAAAAGTTCGCGGGTCGCTGCAACATCTCACCCAATCGACGAATGCTCGGCGTCACGTTTCCCGGCATGCTCACGACGACGAGTTCCGCATCACCTGCGAGTCGATCGCGAGCATCAGCACCGAACGAGACGACATCCAGGTCGGCGATCGCGGTGCACGCAACGACGACCGACGAGCCATCGGCGCGTTCTCCGATCGCCACGCACGGCACCGCATCCTTGACGTTTGCACGAACGACGGGAGGTTCTGCTGCCGACAATCGGGCTGCGCCAACGAGGTTCGGCGCCGCGAGCAGTCGGCTTCGGAGACGACGTTCGAGTGCGAGTCGTGCAAGTGGGTGTTGCGCCGATGGGTCTCGCCGTATGGCGGCAACCGTCGAAGCAACATCCATCAACTGCTCACCCGTGGCGACCGTGCCGTGGACGAGTCGGAACGTCTCGCGATCATGGACGCCAACACCGATCTCGAGACGGACACCATCGGGATTCGTCGAGTCGTCCACGACCCGACAGATCTCGAGGCCGAGAACTTCACCCGAGAGCACGCCATGCTCGCGCACGACATCGACGCCACAGTCGGCGATCAACGATGCGAAGCGCTCGTGCGACGCAGGCACGCCTCGTTGTGGTTCATGTTCGGCGCTCGGCACTTCGACGAGCGCATTATCTGCGTAGCGCCAGACCGTGGTACTTCGAGAGAAGTAACGCGTACGGCGAGCAACCACTGCGGCGTTTTCGTCAGCGACGAGATGAAGTTCTTCGACGGCGTGTGTTTCTGCCCACAGGTGTGCAACGGCGAGTGCATGACGTTCGTGCTCGACCGCGACGACCCAACCAACTCCATCGGCAATGACTGCCGGACCAATGGCACAGGTCGACTCGACGACGTTCGCCGGTTCGACACCACGCTTGGCGAGCGCGGACGCGAGCCGTACGGATTCGAGACGACGTCGCTGATCGGACTGCATCGCGATCGACCGTCGACGTCGTGGGAACTACGCGGTCGGCTGCTTGGCGATTTCGTTCAGGAACTCGTCGTTGTTCTTGAACGTCTTCAGACGATCGATCAACAACTCGAGACCCGGAGCAGCGTTGCCGTCGGCAGCAAGTCCGTTCAACACGCGACGCAACTTCCACACCATCTGCAACTGCTTACGATCGAAGAGCAACTCTTCGTGTCGCGTACTGGAGGCGTCGACGTCGATGGCCGGATAGATGCGGCGCTCTGCGACCTTGCGGTCGAGGCGAAGCTCCATGTTTCCGGTTCCCTTGAACTCCTCGAAGATCGCATCGTCCATGCGGCTGTTCGTCTCAACGAGGGCGGTGGCGAGGATGGTCAAACTGCCACCCTCTTCGACGTTGCGTGCCGCACCGAAGAACTTCTTCGGTGGATACAGCGCGCCGGCGTCGATACCGCCCGACATGATGCGACCGGTGGCCGGAGCAGCGAGGTTGTAGGCGCGCGACAGACGGGTGATGCCGTCGAGGATGATGACGACGTCCTCGCCCATCTCGACCATGCGCTTGGCCTTCTCGATCGTGAGCTCGGCCACCTGTGTGTGCTCCTCAGACGGACGATCGAACGTGGAGGCGATGACTTCACCCTTTACCGTGCGACGCATGTCGGTCACTTCCTCGGGGCGCTCGTCGATCAACAACACGATCAACTTCACCTCGGGGTGGTTCCGCTCGATGCTCGTGGCGATCGTCTTCATGATCGTCGTCTTACCGGCCTTCGGCGGCGACACGATGATGCCGCGCTGACCCTTGCCGATCGGCGCGATCAAGTCGATGATGCGTGCGGTCATGTTGGCAGGATCCGCAGGGTTCTCGAGCACCAACTTGCTGTCAGGGAACAACGGAGTGAGTTCCTCGAACTTCGGACGATTCTTCGCCTTCTCCGGCGACACGCCGTTCACGGTGTTGATCTCGAGCAATGCCGGATTCTTCTCGTTACGACCAGCGGGCTTGGAGATTCCGGTGACGTAGTCGCCCTTGCGCAGACCGAACTGGCGCGTGAGGCGCACCGACACATAGGAGTCCTCGCGCGAGGAGAGGTAGCCGTTGACGCGCAAGAAGCCGTAGCCCTCGTCGCGCAGGTCGAGATAACCGGAGACGGCTACCGGATCTGTGCTGATCGGTTCGTTCGACTCTGGCTCCATCAATTCGTAGCGGTCACTTCCCTGCGGACCTTCGTCCCCACGACCACGACCACGACGGCGGTTGCGATTCCTGTTGCGATTGCGATTGTTTCCGTCAAAGCCGTCGCGCTGGAAACCTTGGCGATTGTTGCGATCGTTGTTGCGGTCCCCACGATCCTGGTTGCGGTCGCCACGGTCGTTGTTGCGCTGCTGGTCGCCCTGGCGCTTTGCCTCGGGGGCGATTGGGGTTCCTTCGTGCTCGGCCAATTCAATCTCCCAGTCGGCGAGTGGTTCGCCATCGGCGCCAAGAACTGGCGCATCGGACTTTCGTGGAGCAGGCTTGGCGGTCTCCGCCTTCGGTGCAGGAGCTGCTGGCTTCGTCTGCTCGAGGATCATGTCGATGAGTTCCTGCTTCTTGGCACGCGACGCGGACTTCACGCCGAGCGCGCTGGCGATTGCCACCAACTGCTCACGATCCTTTGCCTCAAGTGCTGATTGTTCCAAGGCTCCACTGGCCATAGGTCCTACTTTCATGGACACTCACAGAGATGTGACGTGCCCTTCAACCGCGAATGCGTTACGCGAAACTGAGCGCCGCGTGTTGCGGGGGCTTCACTCGGGAATCCGAGCCATCCCTGAGGCTAGCCCAACCAGCGAGGACTTACAACGCCCTGCGCTTGGACGCCACGAACCGTTCGACTGCAGCAAGGTCGTTCGCAAGGTCGGTGGAACGTTCCGGCCGAGCAAACAGGTCGGCGAGGTGCTCGGGCAGACTCGGTCGAACCCCAGTCGCGCGCTCGACGGCATCGGGAAACTTCGCCGGGTGGGCCGTGGCGAGCGTCACCGTAGGGATGTCACGTTCGCCGTGCGTGAACGCAGCTGCAAGACCGACAGCGGTATGCGGATCGATCAACATCTTCGTGTCGCCATAGACGCGGCGCATCGTCTCGACGGATTCTTCGTCAGAGCTGCGATGCGCCCGCAAGACCGGTTCGATCCAGCGGTCGAACTGCTCCCCCGAGACCCCGAAGGATCCCGACGAGCGGAAGTCCTGCAGTTGTTTCTTGGTCACATCTCCATCACGGCCGTTCATCTCGAACAACAAGCGCTCGAAATTCGACGACACCTGGATGTCCATGCTCGGGCTGAGCGTCGGAACGACGGGGCGCATCGACATCGCCTTCGACTCGAAGAACCGCGTCAGGATGTCGTTCGAGTTCGAGCCCACGATCAAGTGGTGGACGTCAGCGCCCATCTGACGTGCGATCCAACCAGCCAGCACGTTGCCGAAGTTTCCCGTCGGCACGGAGAACGACGCGCGACGACCGAGGGTGCGGAGCGCGGTGAAGTAATAGACGGTTTGGGCCATCACACGTGCCCAGTTGATGGAGTTGACCGCAGAGAGGTTGTTGTCCTTGCGGAAGGACTCGTCGTTGAACATCGCCTTCACGAGGTCCTGGCAATCATCGAACGTTCCATCGATTGCGACGCAATGCACGTTCGGCGAGTCCACCGTCGTCATCTGGCGACGCTGGACCTCGCTCACCCGTCCGCGTGGATAGAGGATCACGATGTCGACGTTGTCGCAATGCTTCACACCGTCGATCGCCGCGCTTCCGGTGTCACCACTCGTGGCACCGACGATCATCACTCGTTCGCCGCGCTTGGCGAGGACGTGATCGAAGAGCCGACCCAAGAGCTGCAGCGCGACGTCCTTGAACGCGAGCGTCGGACCGTGGAAGAGCTCCAAGAGATAGTGATCCGGGGCAACTTCGACGAGCGGAGCCACGTCCGGATGACGGAACGACGAGTATGCGGCCTCACACAACTTTCGATAGACGTCGATCGAAATGTCACCACCGACGAACGGATGGGTGATCGATGCGGCGACCTCTGCGTAGGAGGCGCCGTCGACGCGTGCCTGCGGCCACGACTCTGGAACGTAGAGCCCGCCGTCGCTCGCCAGACCCGCGAGGAGCACGCCTTCGAAACCGAGTTTCGGTGCCGATCCCCTCGTCGAGACGTAATTCATGCCGTCGTTCAGAATAATCAGTCGCCGATGACGCGCAGCAGTCCGCCGACGCGCATCACGACGTCGAGCTTGCGCAATTCAGCGATGCACTCCTGGACGGCCGCCTCACTCGCCTCGTGCGTCAGGAAGACGAGACGCGCACCGTTCCCGATCCCGTCCTGTTCTGCGGCACGGATGCTCACGTCGTGGCGCGCGAAGATGCCGGTGACGGCATGGAGCACGCCCGGTCGGTCCGTCACCTCGAGTGGCAACAAATATTCGCCGCGAAGGGACGACATCGGTCGCAGGTTCGACTTGGAGAGGACTCCAAGAGAGGCGTGCGCGCCCTTGTTCAGATTGACCGAGGCATCGATCACGTCACCGAGAACGGAACTTGCCGTCGGTGCGCCACCCGCTCCGCGTCCGTAGAACATGAGCGACCCCGACGCTGCACCGTCGACGACGACGGCATTGAAGCTGTCGCGCACGGAGGCGAGTGGGTGTTGGTGCGAAACCATCGCGGGATGCACGCGAACGAGGACCGAGCCCGCGGCATCGATCTCCGCAATGGCGAGCAGTTTCACCGCGTATCCGAGTCTGTTGGCGATCGCGATGTCAGCGGGAGTGATGTCGCTGATCCCCTCGCAGAACACATCACTCGCAACCACGTTCTGGCCGATGGCGATGCTGGCGATGACCGACAACTTGGCCGCCGCGTCGTGTCCTTCCACGTCTGCCGTCGGGTCG
>JACCDK010247291.1_pt1 | contig 13217 bp, 12 predicted proteins | sample 7445871 | NCBI WGS metagenome assembly JACCDK01 (sample SAMN15323436, study PRJNA562643) | freshwater metagenome | isolation source: river surface water | place: USA:Blue River Watershed | collected 2017-08-15 | reverse complement strand
GGTTCTGCTGCAATGGAAGAAGCAAGAGCGGCTGCAGTAGCCGATGCAAAATCACGCGCTGCTTCCTATGCAAAGTTGCTCGGGACTTCACTTGGAAAAGTTGTCTACCTCCAAGAAAAGTCAGCGCCATCGTATTCATTCCCAATGCTCGGAGTTGCCAAAGCGGAAGATGGCTCAACGCCTCAAATTGATTTAGGTGAAGAAGAAGTCTCGGTATCAATCACCGTTCGATGGGCTTTAAATTAATTTCTCTTGACTTGACTTATGATTTTTGTCATTTGTGAAACAGTTTTTGCATACTCTTGTACAGCAAATTCTAGGGAATCTGATGCGACTGATGACCGATCTTTAGCGGCATTTCGCAAATCTATAGTCTGGTCAAGCAAATCAGTTAACTGAAGCAACTTGGATTCAGCAGCTTGTAACTTTTCCCGCGCTTTACCCAAATCATTCGCTAACTTTTCTAATTTTTTGATTTCATTCTCTTCAATTAACTTTTCCAAAGCAGTTTTCTGACTTGCCTCTAAATCTGATGTCTGTTTAGCTTCGGCCGCACTTATTAAACTCTCAACGAATAGGGCATACTCGCCACGAATTGACTGAATGTTGCCATTGATATCCAAAACCTGCAAAATCAATACGACTTTTTCGTTGCCCATTTTGTCAAGAATAAAATCACAAGTTAGGGCGGTGTTTGTCTGGCACAGGAGCCTTCCTGTGCCGCTCTCTACTCGAGCGTATCTCTGACTTACTCCTATCTGTGGCCAGGCTAGAGAAATGACGTTACTTGAAATGCTATGAGTTATTGTCCTTTGGCCCAGATCCCAGCGGGGATTATTTATTTGAGAGTATGTAGCTAATGTTCCACGAGTCATCTGACCTAATTGACCTAAGTCATTTCTCCCCCAACACCAAACAGTTCCTGCAAGCACACAACTAAAATCTGCACCAGAATTAATCTGTTTAGTATCCGTGAAAGGATATGGAAGGGCCAAAAAGGGCGATAATGTGTTTGAGGCGGCATTACTACCAGCAACTACTTGACCCCATGAGTTTGATCCCCAGCAGTAGACTCCTGAATCCTTTGTTTTTGCACAAGTCGAGCGAACTCCCACAGAAAAATCCTCGACAGAGTACTTGGCCAATGTAGAATTCGAGTTCAGCGGTAATGGTAAGTCACTCGTGTCAGTACTACCTAGTTGTCCACTCTCTCCGGCTCCCCAACAACTCAGAATTTTCAGATTGTTTAGCGCACACACCGAATTGCCAGAGGAATCGATTTTCCTAATATTAACCAGCGGACCCACTAAATGCGGTCTATAACTTCTGTCAGTTCTCCAACCTAGTCCTAGTTGCCCTAGAGCATTACTACCCCAACAATAAACAAATCCAGTCGCAGTTACTGCACATGAGTGCGATTTTCCCAATCCAAGGTCAATTACATTTGAAATTTCAACTCTTTCTGGCTGGGCAATTACAGATCGATTTTTGTTCGATGATGATTCTTCTCCACTTAATTGGCCAAGTTGACCGCTCTCATTTGAACCCCAACAGTAAAGCTCTTTCAAAACAGTTATTGCACAGGTATGGTCGTCACCGGCAACTACTCGATTTACGTCAATCAACCCATTTACATATTGTGGTATTGGAGAAATTGATAAATGGGAATTTTCAAGACCAGTACCTAGTTGCCCCAATTCATTTGAACCCCAACACAATATTCGTCTTGTCACTAGGAGAGCACAGGTATGCTCTCTTCCCACCGCTACTTGCAGAGCATTTGTTACCCCGATAACGCGAAAAGGCGTTGACTCGAAAGTGGAGGCGCGTGAAGCAGTCTGATATCTGCTGTTCGATCCCCAGCACCAAACTTCACCTTGATCCGATACTGCACACGCTGATGATGACCCTACTCCCAAATCTGTGAATGTTGGTCGCTTTAGGAAGATTGAATCTAACTCTGAACCAAGGCTCTGAGAAGGAAAGGAGGCTCCCGTAATCAAAATGGCAGATGCAACTGCCATTGAATAGCAAATTTTTCGAGCAACATTCACCTTTCGAACTTTACCATGAATGTTAAAATATCGGCTAGCGCCCCAAATTACTCAAGAACGAATTTGGCTCTTTCGAAATTTGACTATATTCTGGAGGAACAAGTTAACTTGCTTGCGTCAAATTTCATTAAAGAAAATCGCGCTGGGGAATCCTCTTGACTACGTCTTCTTTTAAAACTTGACGGTATACTAGGAAAAAAGTAGTGACTGGGAGGTGGACAATGAAAATTGAGACAGCTTTTTTCCACAAAATATTTTCAAAGTTAGGATTAGAGAGTTTATTCTTGTGGATTTGGCGAAAGAAAACCACTCGCAATGTAATAAACGCCCCTCGTCGAATAATATATTTTCTTTTCAGAAAACGTTATGAAGTTCTTGGTTCGAACTCAGAGGAAATTTCTCGTATCACTGAGTCCCTGGTCAATAGTGGTTTTGCTCAAACCCACATCTCAAGATTCAAAGATATGCCAACTTTACAGTCACTCCAAGATGAATATGATCAACTTTTGGCGTTAGAAATACGGTCGCCGCACTCAAGAAAGTCCAAAGAGTTTATTCAACGTCTTGTTGATGATGATTATGACTTTGTTTCTAATTCAAATTCATCATTTTGTAAATTTGTAACGAATCGGGATCTCTTTTACGTTGCTACAAGGTATCTGCGTTTAGTTCCAAAGCGAACTTCATTCAAAGTTTGGCGTTCTCACTTTACGGGCAGTGAGGCAAGAAGCGCGTCACAAAATTGGCATCGCGACTATAATGAGTTTCAAATGATAAGAGTCTTTCTTTACCTCAATCATGTCACCGTAGAAACTGGTGCAGGGCAATATATCTCGGGAACTCACTATCTAGGTGATTCATATAATCTGCTGGAGTACTCAGAGGAAAGTGGAACCTACGCAACAGATGATGAGATTGCGGAGAATTTTACTTTGGATAGAGTCTTAACCGCGGAAGGAGAGCCAGGGACAATTGTTTTGATAGATACTGCTGGATTGCATCGTGGAGGATTTCACACAATTCCAAGTGAACGAAGAATTGCACTGCTTACATTTTCAACTGCCGCGGATATAATGCCTACCAAGATCAAGGTATAATTTGCATGTTCCATGGTCAGAATTCTTCAATTAAAAAAGAAACCTTTATTGCATCGTGGGTAAAGCGTAAACTTTTTAGTAGATTCTTCAGCAAAAATAGAGATTATCAGTTCTTTATACATCAAAAGCTGATTGACTCTTTACATGATACAGACTTTTTTATTGATGGAGGAGCCAATGTTGGTAGTGTTTCAAGAAAAGCCCTCCAAGCTGTCTCTAATCCAAATTTGAAGATTTTCGCATTTGAACCAGATCCCATGGCTTTAGTTCAGCTACGCAGTATCCATGACCCACGCATCGAAATTCTGGACACAGCTATTTGGATTAATAAAAGTGAAAAGTTTCTCTATCGACACAAAGAATTTTCTTATAATGCATCCACAACATCTTCTACTTTGATTGCCTCTAAGTCTAATGTATCCGCAAGTTCAGGAATTGCCGTTAAAACGATTGATATCTCGGATTTTGTAAAGGAATATGAACCTCTGAGTTTGATTATGAAACTTGATATCGAAGGTGCAGAGTATGAAGTTCTAAATCACTTAATTTCTGAAGGAACAATCTCTCGTTTTAATTCAATTTTTTGTGAATATCATCCATTAAAAATTCGATTCGGGCTTTCGAAGCATGTTTGGCTACTTTTCAGACTTCTCATAACAAAGAACTCTTCGCGCGTATTCGCGTGGTTTTAATTGAATTGTATTTTTTCCTAATCTAATTTATGGATACTTGTTAATTAAAGCTTGTGGTGGGTAGTGGATTTGAACCACTGAAGGCAGAGCCGGCGGATTTACAGTCCGCTCCCATTGGCCACTCGGGCAACCCACCGAAACATCAACAGTGTTTGCAAGACTACATCAATTTGTTGCTCGTTGGAAATCGAGCTCTTATTGGCTCTTTGCTACTCGAAGCCACTGCGCTGAAAAGATCAGAAAGTAGAGCTATTGATTGCTCTAGTAAAGGTGTGATTCCAGGCGGGCAAACTTTTGATTTGAATTCACTCTAATAGACTTATGAGTAAAGAACTCAGTCTTAATCCAAAAGATTCGTTACCTTGATGGACAAAAAAATGAATTGAATCACTGGACTCGATGGGATTATTGGACTTCAAGCTACTCATCAATGCAATCAGCAAGTCCTCTGGGCTCTTAACAATAGTGACGCCCTCGATTAGTTCAATACCCTTCAGGTGCTCCAACTGAGACAACATTTTACGAATCGAAGTCTTAATACCCGGCGCGTCCAATGCTGGAATTATCACATAACTGCCGCAAATCAACGCCTCTAACAACAAAGTGGTTGGCGCAGCAATAACAACTTTGTACTTTGCCAAGGCTTTTGATAGATCTGATTGGCTCTGCCAAATTCTATGTTGATTATCAGCAGAGAACTCGTTCTCTTCGATTTGTACATTCTTATATCTCCAATTCTGTAAGTCAATTGACATTCCTTGCGGTAATGGATGTGGACGATAGAAGAATTTGAATCCTTGTAAAAAAGCATCTTTGTGCTGTGATTGCAATATTTCATCGATTGCGTTCAAAACATAAAAATCTTCAAGTGCAATCGATGATCCTGCAATTAATACCGATTTTCTCTCTGAAATTACATTTCGTGAAAATTTAGAGTGAGTCTCAAACCTAGCTGAGCCAATTGGATGAATGCGGGAAGGCTCTATATTGTGAATTCTCACTGCTAAATCTTTAGATTGTTGTCCAAAACAGACTAACTGATCAGGAGTTTCTATAAGCACAGCCTTGCTGCTTAGGTTATCCCAGTTATCAAAAACTGCGATGCTCTGACAGGAATTTCTGAACTTCTTTGCCAAAGTAATTGCAAGCATTGTTGATGGTTCAATTGAGTTTGCCCAAGTCAGAATAAGCTTTGGCTTCTTTGCTTCAACGTAGTTATTAAAATCGAAGTCTTTCATAACCTCTCGTGAGTACATGTATTTAAGGCAAAAATATGGGCCGGGAATTGCCATTAATGCTGAACGAATTAGCCTCAGTAGACCACTTGGACTGAAAAAAATGAATCGTTGGTAATCCCCTAACAGATACCTACGTAAGCGAAAGGCAAATGATTTAGACTTCTTAAGATTTCTAATCAATGAAGCATCGAGCAAATAAACAAATAAGCTCTCAGCTCTTTTCGTAATGCTAAAATCGATGTAAGGGATACCTGTAGGAATATATATTCTTTTTACATTTCTTGCTATTCCAATTGTGAGTTTGAATTTTGAGCTCAATTCGGTATACAAATCTGCTGCAAAGAAACTTCGAACATGAAAATCTGAGCCTAGTAAAACTACTACCTCGCCATACCCGTCTTTCATTTGGCTTTATGTATCGCTTTCTTAACTCTTTCGAGTATGTTCTCTTCGCATAAATGCATCGCATCTCGCGATGCTCCGCCGATATGCGGCGTAATAACAATTCGTGAGTCATTTACCGAAAATTGCCAAAGAGGAGAATGCTCTAGTTTTCCTGCTTCTTCTTCAAACTTCAGAACATCTGTGAGATACATAGCAAGTACACCTGATTTGATCGATTCGGTTATATCTTCTTCATCAACAATTGATCCTCTTGATGTATTTACTAAAACTAAGCCTCTTTTTGAGTTTTTCAGTACATCACTGGTAATAATTGGCGATCTCCCCGGAAAGGTATTTACATGCACAGTTACTAAATCAGAAAGCTGTAAAAGTTCCTTGAAATCAGAGACCACATGGAATCCGGCACTCATAGCATTTTCTCTCGCTAATGAATCTGTATCCCATACATAAACAGTTGAGCCAAAAGCTCTCGCATATTTAGAGACCATTTTCCCTAGACGGCCGAAGCCAAGGATTCCAATTTTCATTGATGATATCTGCATGTCTCTAATGTTCGCTTTGCGATCCCAATCTCCTGCTTTGACTCTTTCCATTGCTAAATTTCCTTTTGTAGCCCCTATAAGTATAAGCATCCACGTTAATTCCGCCGTCGAAGTTATCTCTCCCAAAAGCTTTTCTTCTCCTTTAAGGGTGATAAGTCGTTCTCCAAGAAAATCAACAATTTCTTTGGCTATATGTGTATAACCTGTGCTGGTTGTAGAAATAATTACGTTGTTTTTCAATAACAATCTATCCTTTTTATCGAGAACTGTCTCCACGTGAATCCAAATTAGATCGTGAGCCGGGAGCAAAGTCAGCTTGTTTCGTTGAAAAAATTCATTGCTGACTTCTGTAGTCTTGAATTCTGATCTAACTTTTTCAAGAATGTTTGAAGAATCTATTGCGTTCCCAACAATTAGGGCTTTGAGCACTATTCAGGCCAGTCTTCCCAAGAGAAAAAGCTTCGTTCCTTGAGTCTAGATGCGACTCGGCCACGATAATAAGTTGCGTTCATAGTTTCAATCTCAGTCGGTTCCAAGTTTGCGATTGATACATATTCGCCTAAGCGATACATATTCTCACCTAAATTCTCTATCTTCTCCCTGCGGTTGAGATTGGCAAATTCACTTATTGTGCTAGCTTGACCTTCGTCGATTGAAACTGGTCCATCTTTTGTTTCATTTCTAGGAAGTACCGTATAGTGTCGCTCTATAATTTCAGCTCCCAAAAGCAGCGCAAACTTGGTTGCTAGCAAACCACTCTCATCCAAAAGAGAGTGGTCCGAGAATCCAGTCCGTACTCCTAAACCTTCGATGCACAACATTCGTGCCAAGCCAGCATCAGTAGACTTTGCCGGATAGACAGTTCTCGCATGTAGTAATCCAACCTTTATTCCGCTTCTCTCAAAATCTAGAAGTCTTTGAGAAGTATTCATGACATTATTCCAGGATGTTGCGCCTGTTGAAACGACAATTTCGTCTGCAAAATCTGCTACACGTTCAATTAGTTTCAGAGATGAACAGTCGTAGCTCGCTATTTTTATTGAACGGAATCCAGCATTTTTGGCCCGGCGAACACCATCGTGACTGAAAACTGTAATCATCGGTGTGATTCCCTTAGCTTTACATTCTTCAACAAACCAATGCTCATCGGCCTCAGATAGGTCCAAACCACTCAGTCTTTCGACTTCCTTATTATAGGGTCGAAAAATTGGGTTGGAAGGATTTTCGAATTCTTTTCGTTTCGTTAACTCGGAACTATATAGACCTTGGATTTTGCCATGTGTAAATTGAGCTCTTGCAGCTGAAGCAATCATTTCTTTCAATACTTCAAGGTTTCCATTGTGGTTCTGGCAAAATTCGGCAATTAAACTTACTTTCATATAGCGTTCTCTCTTTCAAGAACTGAACGGTAATTTTGTAATACTATCTGAGCCATTAGGTAATCCTCTTGAACGTCAAGGTTGATTGTCCAGGGAAATTTACGCACTAATCCTTCCGGGTTTTCGCTTACTTGTTTACCCCTAGCCAGCAGCTCTCGACCTATAAAATAATAACATCCATCGCGCAAAAAAACTTCAGGAAGATTCTGGCGTCGAGTTTGCTCATGTTCCAGATAAAGTCCTATATTTTGAAAGTTTCGCCCTTTACTACGGATGTACATCCGAGCTGGGTGAGAGTCTGAAACTTCCTTAAAAGTTACTAATGAATTGCTCTCACTTGCCTCATTCATGAGGAAATTTCTCATCAAGAGAAGATCTGAATCAGACCTAAACGGAACTGTTGGCTGAAGCAAAATCACGCCTTCAAATTCTTTCTTTTTGACACTAAAACGTTGAAGAATATCTCGGAGAACTTCAATTATTGATGTCTCATCTCTAGCCAAACTCAAATCTCGAAAATGAAGAAAAGTACCTGACTCTACCTCAATAATTTCCTTCAGGTGATTGCTCTGGACGTTAGATTTCACTCTACTCTTACTGCTCTCAATATTTGTTAAGAATTCATAATTATCAGTCGATATCACTAAGTCACAAATGTCATTTAACTTCAAGGCGTGCCTGATCGAATAGTCAATAACTAAGTCTTTCCCCAAACTAAGGAAGTTCTTATTTGGAATTCCTTTGGAGCCTGCACGAGCAGGAATTACAATTAAAAAACGTGAATTTCTCACTTACTTGTCTCGACAATCTTTCGAGACATTGATAGAGTCAAATACTCAAACGCAGTAAGATTTGATTGGCTTAGGGTGAATTTTGGATCGAGCAACCTCCAAGGATCGAAAATAGTAAGATTTGTAGAATCGATTAATTTGACTAAGTCAATTACAAATTGTGCGTTATCTTTATGATTATTCAAAACTGCAATCAAGTTTATTTCTTTCGAATTATCTGAAAACCTTTGAAAAACTTCTTCGGCAGAAGTGGATGAATTGATAACAGCATCCCATACTTCTAATCTCGAAAAGTGTGGTTTTAATCCTTCGGCAATAATCAGATTTGATGAGTTTCGTATGTCGTCAGTTGGGGGAACACCTTTAAATGCAATGCCTACTATTACTGCGGCAATTCTTGACTCTGTCCACTTCAAAATATGCTCTATAACTTGGCTAGGTACAGTCTCATTATATTTTCTACTTCTGATAACTGGTGAATCTTGACTCGATAAGGTGTGAAAGAGATAAGGATCTTTAGTCAGGCATGGCCCTCCAACACCTGGTGACGGAGACGCAATAGCAGATCGAGCGTAACCCCAGTTAGATTTTTCTATAACTTCATCAACATCAACATTAAAGTCTCTGGCAATCTCTGCAAGATAATTTGAAAAAGCAAAAACGTAGTCTCGGTATGCGTTCCCAGCAATCTTGACCAATTCTGCCGATTCAATCGAGGATAGCGGCAGTGTCACTTGTGAAATATCTCGAAAGATTTCTATCCCTTTTTCCTGGCATGCTTCTGTTGCTCCGCCGATAATTTGTGGTAAATCTCGTAACTCTCTCAGTGCATTACCTTCGACAGTTCTTTCAGGACCTTCGACATAGTAGAAGTCTGATCCCACAATCCAACCAAGCTCTTCTTCAATCGCTCGGCATATCTGTCGCCCAGTCCCTACAGGGACTGTAGATCTCATGACTACAGAATCACCCTGTTTAATCTTTTTAGAAAGTTGTTTAACAAAATTATCAACAAATGAAAGGTCGAGAGAATTCTTTAGCTCATTCAAAGGAGTAGGTAAACAAATGAAATAAATACATGATTGACCTGACTGAATATCGATAACGTTTAAGTCCGTATAAAATTGAATATTTTCTCCAATATGCTTTTTTAGTCTTTCACCCAAACCTTCTTCAAATAAGGTGCTGCTTCCAGTTTTTAACATTGAAATCTTCTCAGTGTCTATGTCGACACCTGCAACTTGTTTACCAGCGTCCGCAAGTGCGAGCGAGAGGGTAAGGCCGACATAACCTAGACCAATGACAACATATAAATCCCGATATTTTTTAATCTCTTGTTCAAAATCTAGAATGTCAACAATGGCTTTAGGTACTTTGTTCCTTGTTAATACCGGAATATATCTAACAGGATAATTTGTACTCCAGCCTCTCGCACTTAACTTCTTAGCAATTACCCTAGCTAGCTCATTTTTTTCAACGTCATCAAATATCCAGATAAAATCTCGATTGACAATCTCAGAAATTGAGTCTGGCATTCTAAGATTTTTTGCAGCAAATTTGCGTATATCGGAGTCAGTCACAACTCCTGTTGCGCTTTGATTCTTATCTACAATTATTACAAATCCACTCTGTCGGTTCTCAAACGACTTTCTGGAAAGGGTTTCAAGAAGCAAACTAATTGTCTCGTCTTCTTGTACAAGAATTTTACTGATCCCAGGTGACGTTTTCATCACCGAATACTATTATAGATTTTCCAAGACTTGGCCAACCACACTGAACGGCATAGCGGACGATTGATTCCAGTATGAATCGATGTCCGAACGAATATTATTTAAAGCGTTCTCGCTTACTCCACCACTAATCAAATTTTTAAAGTTTATGGACAAGCCAAGATTCATAACAACTTCTTCATTATGCTCCAATTCAAAATCTACACCATTCCAAAGAGGAACAAAAATGACATTATTTGCAAAACAGTCTCTTATTGTTCCTATTCCTGGTCTTCCTACTATCACCTCTGGAACTCTATTTTTGTAGTCCATTCTCCACGACTCCAGCTGCTGACTTTGATACATTTGATTCAGACTTTCATCTAGTTTTGGCACATTTCTTCCAGTAGTACCAAAAGAAAGCCACATTTGATTAGTTCTGGACTTATATTTTTTTGGATCTCTATGATACTTTAAAATCGGAATCTCAACAGACTTTATTTTTCTCTGACTTTCAATATGGAAGTCCTTCATTTTGAACCAGCCTGAAACTTCTCGCAGTAATTCTTTTTCCTTTTGATAAACTTCCTCAAAGTCAAGGAGTGTATTTTTTTCATTTTTATTTTTCGTAAAGTATGTAACCCAGTCGAAATGGCCAAAAAGATAAAACTTCTTTGAAAATTCTGCTGGCCACAAACTATTATCAGAAATTGTGAAATCACTAGAGGCCAAAAGTTCTACAGTGCTCGTCTCGATAGGTCTTCTAATTGTAGTTTTTTTTGAAGCAAAGACTTCAAGCCCTGTTGGGGCTATCAGATGAAGTTCAAGTTTACGAAAAATTTCGAGCCCTGCAATCTCAAATTGTAATTTCTTACTTTGGGATTGCGTAATAATCAGACAAGTCTGAATGCCGCGTTCTAAGAAGCCAGTTGAAAGCTGTAATAGTCTTCGTGCATGTCCTAGTCCATTCGAAGATGCTACTAATGTTATCTTCACGGACATAAGTTACTACACTCAATTGTTGGACTTGCTGGTAAAATTTGCGCATGAAACTTGACATCAAATCTATGGAATTTTGGGAATTTGGAGCACTTGGAATTCACAACCCGAAGTTATGCAGTTTGACGCCCTATTTTCAATTGATTCCTGATTTAGAGAGCACAGAAGGCGACATACTTGAACTAGGCGTTGCTCGAGGTAATTCATTGATCACGACTGCATTGATTCTGGAGAGTTTACAATCTATCAAATCAGTGATTGGAGTGGATTCTTTCACGGGATTTCCCAGCACGTCTCAAGAGGACGACTTTTCCTCTTTTGCTGAATTGCATAAGGACGGGACGATATCAGACGACCATTATGAAAAAGTCTTACGAAATAAAGAATTGGTAAATGCTCGAGGTGACGCGATAACTGTTTCCACAATCTCGAATTCTCGAGATTTCTCTGGTACCTCTTTTAACTACGTCAATGGCAAAGTGAGAGCACTTGGTTTGCAAGAACGAATAGAGATTTACCAACTAGATATCTCAAAGTCTCTGCAGAGCGCAGTCAAGGGAAGGAAATTCTCTCTAGTCTTGCTTGATGTAGATTTGTATTCAGCATACGCAAAATCCCTGGAGGAAATCTGGAATTCGCTAACGCCAGGGGGGATTATCTATCTTGATGAATACTATTCTTTGAAGTTCCCCGGGCCTCGCTTCGCAGTCAACCAATTCATGGCAAAGATTAGAGACGCACGACTTATGCGCCTCGACGATTGGCAAGACTTTGAACGCTGGATGATTCTAAAGCGCTAAATAACATTAGATAACTTGCGAGAAATGGTGTATCTATGCCCGCATGAGAACCTAGTTAGATTTCTCGTTGAAAGTTTACTAAGCAAGTTAAGATTGCACATCCTTAAGGTTATAATTTTCCGTAAACCGTAGTATTCATAACATAAAGACTCGGGATTAAGCTCTTTTAATTAGGAATATTACACTTCTCGAAGCCTCTCCGAAAGGAAAAATCACTTGATCAATGTATGCTCTAGGACCGAACCACTTTAGTAACAAGAATGGAAAAACTTCAGGTTCACACGAAAACGGGTCGAGTTGGCTTGACCCTAGCTTTCCGTGACTTGCAGTCATGAGTAAGGCTAATCGACTCGTACTCTTGTTGTTTAGTGAATCAATCCAGTTATTCAAGGCCGCTCTTGGATTGTGAGCTTGATCCAGTGAATTAGAAAAAATGAGATCGAACTTTCCATAATTTTCTGGAAGAGAATCATGAAAGTCCATTTTTATCCCATTCGAGACATTGAGAATAGTTGGGCTAATATCGGTTCCGAATATGACTAAGTCTGGATAAGTTTTCAGGAGTAAATCTCTTAAAACATGAAGTTCATTCCCATTTCTAACGCCGTGACACAGAATTCTATACTGGCTTTCATTGCACTTCGGCAACTCGTTAACAAGGCAACCTAAATAAGACAAATGATCTGAATAAGAGTTGTGGTTGAATTTTGCAATATTCGCATAAGATTGATCAGTAACATATGTATCAAGATTTACTTTTTCAATAGAAAAAAGAGCAATACTTTTATTCAACTGCCAAACCATAAACTCCGATGATTTGTTCGCTACCGAGGCCGCAATAGAATAAAAAAAGCGGAATAAGGAATCTCGACGACGTTTCCTTCTATTGGTCAAGACTCGCAATTTACGATCGGCCACTCCTTGAGGTTATCAGTCTTTCTTTAGATAAAATAGCTCAGACTTATTCTGAAAAGAAGCTAAAGATCCTTCATTCTTTATAAATCGAGCGACTTAGTAAGGGCAAACTTAAACATTTGTCCGGTTATGTTTATAAGTTCATGGTGAAATGCGACTAATCAGCAGTTTCTTCCATGCATCGGAATAGCAATGACAAAAATTCCAAACCGAAAAACGGAATTATTACGGCCCAGATGAAGCAAATATCAGCCTATTTAAGGATTGAAGCATCATAAATGCTCTGAATTGTTGAATTCAAGGTTGCATCGAATTCTGCATCGCTCTGTTGGGCAGTGAGGCCTTCAGAAAGAGCGCGTGAGAATGAAGCAATGACGCCAGTATTTTGTGCAAGGAGGCGATTAGCTTCTTCACGTGAATAACCACCAGAAAGCGCTACTACGCGCACAACGCGTGGGTGATCAACCAATTCCTTATATAGGTTTGCTTTGGTAGGAATTGAGAGCTTCAACATAATGTTCTGATTGCCACTCAAGCTATTTGCATAATCAAGTAGTGACTTCTTCAAGATCTCTTCTGCTTCAGCTTTTTGTGGG
>JACCDK011647657.1_pt1 | contig 13226 bp, 11 predicted proteins | sample 7445871 | NCBI WGS metagenome assembly JACCDK01 (sample SAMN15323436, study PRJNA562643) | freshwater metagenome | isolation source: river surface water | place: USA:Blue River Watershed | collected 2017-08-15 | reverse complement strand
GCCTCACTCATTTGTGGCCACCGCCGACCTCCAGCTCCTTTATTAGCTAGGGCCGACAGCGGCGTCTCTTCCCCGACGTCGCTTTCGAATTCACAATCCGTCGGCCGGCGGTGACCAGAGATGAGTGAGACGAGCAATATCAAGTACGAAGAGAGTTCTGCAAGAGATAAAAGAAAGAAGAGAAATTGAAATGGGGGAGAAGATGCAGCACATATCTGTGATGCGCGACCGTTGCGTCGACCTACTCTCGCCTTCAATTCTGGCGCATGAAAACCCAGTTGTAATTGATGGGACTCTTGGACTTGGTGGCCATACAGAGGCATTGCTCGAGAGGTTTTCTCATCTTACAGTTATTGGCATTGATAGAGATCAAGCTGCACTTACTAAGGCACGTACACGTCTTGCACCTTTTGGTGATCGCTTCAAATCCGCACATGCAATATTTGATCAATTGACTGAGGTAATTGAGAGCTTTGGTTTTTCACAGGTCAATGGCGTCCTCTTTGATCTCGGTGTCTCCTCTATGCAACTGGATGAGGGAGACCGTGGCTTTTCTTATTCTCACGAAGCGCCGCTCGATATGCGCATGGATCAGAGCCGTGGCTTCACTGCAGCTGAAATTGTAAATACTTATCAACCAGGAGAACTCGTACGCATCTTGCGCCTTTATGGGGAAGAGAAATTTGCTACTCGTATCGTCGAAAATATTGTTAAAGCCCGCGCTCTCGCACCTTTGAACTCAACCACAGAACTCGCAGCGTTGGTTAAAGCGAGCATTCCGGCTGCCACTCGTCGCACCGGCGGTAATCCATCGAAACGCACATTTCAAGCACTTCGAATTGCAGTGAATGACGAACTCGGTGCAATCGAAAGGGCAATCCCACAAGCACTTGACCGCATTGTTATCGGCGGAAGAGTCGTTGTCATGTCCTTCCAATCTCTGGAAGATCGCATCGTTAAAGAATATTTTGCGGAAGCTTCAACTTCTAAAAGTCCACGTGCGCTCCCGGTTGAACTTCCTGAGTATGCAGCAAAGTTCAAATTGGTTTTTAACTCAAGCGAGAAGCCAACCGAGGCTGAAGTTGCCGAGAACTCTCGCGCTGCATCTGTTCGACTTCGCGCAATCGAGAGAGTGGCTGCATAATGGCGACAGCAACCGCTCGTAAATATGTCTCAGAGACTGTCACATCTGGCATCAAGCGCCAGGTTGTAGAACGCACCGCGAAAGTTATCCAGGCAACATTTCCGCAAGTCACTGTGGCTCAGAACGCAAGCCGAAAGTACTTTGCAACTTTTGTGACTACGGTTGGATTTCTTGGCTTCCTTGCTCTTCTTGGAATCAACACACTTCTTGCTCAAGATGCCTTCACCCTCTCAAACCTCAAAATTGAGGCGAAGATGGTCGCAGATCAGCGTGATGCGGTAACCCGAAAGATTGATTCTTACTCATCTCCTGAGTCACTTGCAAAAGCAGCTACTGCACTCGGAATGAAGCCTTCGGAAACTCCTATATTTCTCAATCTGCAACAGACGGAAGCGGTGACTCGTGGGTGATCTCAATCTTTCACATTCAAGGATAAAAGTTCTCGCCTTTGCCTTTATTGTTGTTCTCTCACTCTTCTCGCTCCAACTAGTGCGCGTTCAGATTATTGAGGCAGGTAATTACAAGATTCGCGCTCTCGATGAGATGGAGACCACCCGTACCGTCCAAGCCCCTCGAGGTGATATTACGGATGTCAATGGGGTTGCATTTGCCCGTAGCGTTTCCGCAATCAGTATCGTCGTAGATCAAACTCAAATTAACAATCCAGCAAAGACGGCCGCATTTGTTGCGCCAATTCTTGGTCTCACCATTGAAGAAGTTCAGGCGAGCATCACCGGTACTCGAAAGTACTCGATGGTCCTCAAGAATGGTCGCCCAGCATTATGGGAGAAGCTCACCTCTGCGATGGAGAGCTATAACGCTTCACTTGCTCGAAAAGATCTAGGGGAGCGCATCATCGGATTCTTCCCAGAGCGTTCATATATCCGCGAATATCCATCGGGAAGATTGATCTCTTCCCTTATAGGTTTTGTTCGCGCAGATGGCGTTGGAGCTACAGGACTTGAGTCCAAGATGAACTCGATCATCGCTGGCACCCCAGGAAAGTATTCATATGCAAGAGCCAATGGGGCTGAGATTCCAGGATCTCAGAGCGAAATCGTTGCTCCGAAAGCGGGAACCTCGGTTCGTCTCACCATTGATCGAGATGTTCAATGGATTGCTGCTAAAGCTATCGCTGATGCAGTGAAGAGCACCGGCGCCCTCAACGGCACTGTCATTGTGATGGACCCAAAGACTGGAGCAATCATTGCTCACGCAACTGCACCAACATTTGATCCGAATAACACAAAGAATGTTCCGCTCGAACTAATGCGTAATCCATCAGTTCAAGATGTTTACGAACCAGGCTCTACTGGAAAAATCATGACAATGGCTGCAGCGTTGGAAGAGAAAACAGTCTCTCCAACGACGGTATTCGCCGTTCCATACGGCCTTCATCGCGCTGGAAAAACCTTCCATGATCACGAGAAGCACCCAGTTCAGAAATTAACAACTACAGGAATTTTGGCGACTTCATCTAACACGGGTTCGATCATCGTTGCGGAGACAATCGGAAGTGAACGTCTCCACAATTACCTCACCAAATTTGGAATTGGCTCAAAGACTGGTTCAGGACTTCCCGGCGAATCCGCTGGAATCTTCCATCCTGTGAGCAAATGGTCAGGTACAACGGCTCCTACCGTTGCTTTCGGTCAAGGATATTCAGTAACAGCGATGCAGGCGACGAGCGTCTTCGCCACTATTGCAAATGGTGGCGTTCGAGTTTCACCAACTGTGATTGCAGGAACAAGTGATTCTTCTGGACATTTCACGCCTGCCGGAAACCGCGAATCAGTTCGTGTGGTCAGTGAAGAGACAGCGGCTAAATTGCGAGTCATGATGGAGAGCGTTGTCTCTGGAAATGGAACCGCACCAAGTGCAGCAATTCCAGGATATCGAGTAGCGGGTAAGACCGGTACTGCGCAGCGCGTTGATCCCGTGACTGGAAAATACAGCGGATATACAGCTTCGTTTATCGGCTTCGCACCAGCGGACGATCCACGTTATGTCATCAATGTGACATTGCAACGTCCTCGCAATGGACATTATGGAGGAGCGCTCTGCGGTCCTGTCTTCAAAAAGGTTATGACATTTGTGCTTCAATCCGAACACGTTGCGCCTACCGGAACCAAAGTGCTTCCGGTAGCACTTACACAGGCGCAACTGAAGAACTACACAGCAACACAAACGAGTGCGAGAAATTAATGATTCGCCCATATAACTCCATTGAATACTCGCTTTCGGAGGCTGTGAAATTACTCGGAGCCGAGAAGAAGAATTTCCAAGATATACGATTTACTGGAGTAACTCATAAAGATTCAGATGTTCTTCCAGGTGACATCTTTCTTGCATTTCCTGGGTTGAAACACCATGGCGCAGAGTTCATCAAGAGCGCTGAAGCGAGCGGGGCAGTTGCTGTATTAACTGACGAAGTGGGAGCTCAATATTCAACAGACTTGCCGACTTTAATTGTGAGTGATGTGCGCGAAGCAGGTGCGGTTCTTGCCTCATCTTTCTATCGCAATCCGATTCGAGATATGACAAGTATTGGAATTACCGGTACCAATGGCAAGACAACGATAACTACTCTTTTACATCAGATCTTTTCGGCAGTAGGCCGCGAGAGTGGATTGATTGGGACTGTAGAAACACGTATTGGTGCAGAATCCTTGAAAAGTACCCGGACAACTCCGGAGGCCCCTGAGCTACAAGCCCTCGCCGCAACGATGCGCGAGCGACATATGCGTCACCTTGTGATGGAGGTGTCGAGCCACTCTCTCACACTTAAACGAATGATTGGTTCCCATTTTGCAATTGTAGGATTTACCAATTTGACCCAAGATCATTTAGATTTCCACGGGGATATGGAGAGCTACTTCAAGGCGAAGACAAAGCTCTTTACGCATGAGTATGGCGATCTTGGTTTTGTAAATATTGATAGTGAATACGGATTACGACTATTTAATGAGTCCCCAATTCCAGTGATCTCAGTATCGCGTCACAATACGAAGGCAACGTGGCACTTTACTCAACTGAACAACATTGCGAGTGGTGTCGAGTTTACAATTCGAGGCCGCGATGGAATTTTGATTGAATCAAAAACATCCCTACGGGGTGGTTACAACCTAGATAACATTTTGCTTGCCATAGCCATCGCATATGAATGTGGCGTCGATCCACTTGAAATAGCTTCAATTGCGCCTTCTCTCCTCGGGGCAGCGGGAAGACTCGAGGCGGTATCGCTCGGTCAACCATTTACCGCGCTCGTAGATTATGCACACTCTCCTGACGCTGTGAGCAACGTGCTTTCTGCTGTTCGCGAATTCACCTCAGGTCGGGTAATCGCTGTCCTGGGCTGTGGTGGTGACCGCGACGCAGCCAAGCGCCCATTGATGGGGGCAGCTCTCTTAGCTGGTTCTGATGTCGCAATATTTACAAGCGATAACCCTCGAAGCGAAGATCCGATGCGTATTCTGAAAGAGATGACCAAAGGGCTCACATTTTCAGATCCTTCACGAATTATTGAAGATCGGGCAGATGCAATCGCCAGAGCCGTTGCTGAAGCGAAGAGTGGAGATACCGTTTTGATTCTGGGCAAGGGGCATGAAAGCGGTCAGGAAATTGCTGGAGTCGTAACAGAGTTTGACGACCGTGTGCAACTGGCTCAGGCGATTGAGGCAAAAAAATGATTCCGCTGAAGAGTTCTGAGATAGCTCGCATTGTAAATGGGGAGCTACACGGTAGCGATTGCGAAGTAACCGCACCGGCATTTCTGTCATCTCAAGAATGTATCGAAGGATCTATTTTCATCGCACTCAAAGGTGAGCGAGTGGATGGTCACGATTTCATTTCAGATGCTTTTAGTCATGGCGCAGTTCTCGCTATTACATCTCAACAAACCACACAACGTTGCATCGTGGTTGACGATGTAAAAACTGCCTTATCACTCTTGGCAACCTATGTCCGTGAGAAGTTATCATCACTCAAGGTGGTTGGCATCACTGGTTCGCAGGGAAAGACAACAACAAAAGAGTTACTTTTTGAGATTCTGACAGCGCATGGGAATACCATAGCTACCAAGGGCAATAACAATAATGAATTAGGCGTACCACTTACGATTCTTCGATGCGATCTCGCAACTCAGTATTGCATCGTCGAAATGGGTGCCCGACATGTGGGGGATATTGCTGCGTTATCTAAGATAGCAAAACCAAATATCGGTGTCGTCCTGCGAGTTGCTGCTGCCCATATCGGAGAATTTGGTTCCTTAGAGAAAATTGCACTCGCTAAATCAGAGATGATTTCATCGCTTGCTCAAGATTCAATTGCAATCCTTGGTCAGTATGATCCGTTTACGAAGGCGATGTCCACTTTGCATCAAGGCGCCACATATACATTTGGCGAAAATAGTGGCTCAACCGTAAGGGCATCAGATATCGAACTTCGTGAAGGACGTGCCCACTTCGATCTAGTTACTCCAGAGGGCCGTAGCACTGTCGCACTAAGGCAATACGGACTTCATCAAATTCCTAATGCTCTTGCGGCGGCAACAGTTGCCCACGTCCTAGGTTTAACCACTGATCAGATAGCCTCAGCGCTCTCCACTGCAGAGATGCATGCAGCTATGCGTATGCAGGTCATTGAGCTCGATGACCTCACTTTGATTAACGACGCCTATAACGCGAGCCCTGATTCGATGGCGGCAGCTTTGGCTACTTTGGCACACCTCACGCAGGAGCGCGGAGGAGAGTCCTGGGCTTTCCTAGGAATTATGCGCGAACTCGGCGAGTCCACCACCTCCTCACATCGAGAAATTGGCACCCTTTGTTCAGATTTACGCATCGATCATTTGATCGCGGTCAATGCTCCTGAATACGCAGCGGGAGTTGCGGCTGGGTCAGAGACTGCTGTGCATCTCTGCAGTTCTCGAGAAGAAGCGAAAGCGTTCTTCTCCCATTTCAATCGCGGAGATGTCATTCTCTGCAAAGGTTCGAGATCTGAAAAGATGGAAGAAATCGCAGTGGAGATAGAGAAGTTTTGGACGGCGCAGCTGGATGAAGAAGAAGGTGGCAAGTAGATGAAAGAGATTTTGATAGCTGGTGGACTTGCCCTTTTCTTCTCCCTTTTTGGTACTCCAGTACTCATTAAAGGATTAGTACGTAAAGGCTACGGACAGTTTATTCGCGATGACGGTCCTTCGACGCACCATACAAAACGTGGCACCCCAACCATGGGCGGAATCATCATCATTTTCGCGGTGATAGCAGCTTATGTGATTGCTCACTTGATTTCTGGCAACCAAATGAGCACCTCCGCTCTCTTGGTGATTGGTTTGGTACTCGCAATTGGTCTTGTTGGTTTTGTAGATGACTATGTAAAGATATCGCGTCAAAACTCTGGCGGAATAAGTGGGAAGCAGAAGATTTTAGGTCAAGTTGTTGCTGCATCCATCTTCGGATATTTGGGACTTCAATTTGCAGATAAAGATGGTTTTACCCCTATTAGCCTTCAGCTTTCAACTGTAAGAGATACATCTATCACTCTCGGAACTGTAGCTGTCGTTATTTGGATTGCATTCATGGTTACTGCGACCAGTAATGGCGTTAATCTCACAGATGGCCTTGATGGATTAGCGACGGGTGCGGCAGTGATGACATTTATTGCCTTCGTCTTGATCGGCGTCTGGGAGTTTGGTCAGAGCTGTGCATTAGAGACAGCCGGAGCAAATTGTTATCAAGTCCGTGACCCACTCGATTTGGCGGTTCTCTCCGCGGCCTTTGCTGGATCCTGCACCGGCTTTCTCTGGTGGAATGCATCACCGGCGAAGATTTTCATGGGAGATACTGGTTCGCTAGCACTTGGTGCGGCGCTTGCTGGAATTGCGGCATCACTTCGCATTCAACTCTTGCTTATCCCACTCGGTGGACTCTTTGTGATCATTACTCTCTCTGTTGCTCTCCAAGTTATCTACTTCAAATTAACTGGCGGAAAACGCCTCTTCAAAATGGCTCCGTTACATCATCACTTTGAACTCATGGGGTGGGGTCAGGTTACGGTTGTTCTACGTTTCTGGATCATCGCTGGCCTCTGTGTAGCTATGGGTCTTGGTCTCTTCTATACCGAATGGGTTGCGAGCTAGTTCCGAAGCTCGAAATATGTCACCCGATACCCCATACCAAAATCTCGCAGAGAAGCGGATTGTCGTTGCTGGAGCTGGCGTAACTGGCCTTGCAGTTGCTCGTGCACTTATCGAACGTGGCGCAGAAGTCATCTTTGCAGATGAAAAAGGTATTGATGTTGATGGTTTCGAAGTAAGGAAGCCCGATAGTTTTAATGAGGGTGATTTTGATGCGCTCTTGGTCTCACCGGGATGGAAAGAGAGTCATCCGTTAGTGCAACTTGCTCGTAGTGCAGGCAAAGAGATCCTCAATGAGATCGACTTTGCATGGTTTATCAAGATGGAGAAGTTCCCCAAGCAGAAGTGGCTGGCATTGACTGGCACTAATGGCAAGACAACAACTGTAGAAATGGTCGCTCACATCTTCGTCACCGCTGGGATAAGTGCAAAGGCGTGCGGAAATGTTGGAACAACTGTTATCGAAACTATTACGAGCGGTGAACAATTAGATTACTTGATTCTTGAACTTTCATCGTTTCAGTTGCACTGGCTCAAGGACGCCCAATTTATCTCATCGGCGATTCTCAATATTGCAGACGATCATCTTGATTGGCACGGCACCTTCGACGCTTACGCCGAGGCGAAAATCTCCATCTTAGATAAGTCCACAACGGCAATTCTAAATGGAGATGATGGCGAGGTTGTTGGCCGTACCTCTCATTGGCTCGGACGAAAAATTTTCTACTCACTCGATACTCCAGCGCCGGGTGAACTTGGCATTGTTGAAGAACTCTTAGTGGATCGCGCCTTCGTCCCCGATCCGCAAGAGGCAGGTTTATTGGCCGAGCTCTCAGAAGTAGTCCCCACGGTTCCTCATCACATCTCGAACTCTCTCGCTGCTGCTGGCTTAGCTTCAACGGTAGGTATTTCTCGAGAAGCAATTCGAGAGGCTCTTAAGACCTTTAAGCCTGGTCGTCACCGCATTGAAGAAGTTGCTAACATCAATGGCATTAAGTGGGTTGATGATTCGAAAGCGACAAATCCGCACGCTGCTGCGGCATCAATCATGTCGCATTTTTCTGTTGTCTGGATTGCAGGTGGCCTGGCAAAAGGTGCCGACATGGAGCCTCTCATTGAGCGCACATGGTCTCGACTTAAGAGCGCAATTCTTATCGGTGAAGATCGTGAACTTATTCGAGGTGCGCTTATGAAATTTGCACCGGACCTGCCGGTTTACCTGATTGATCCGCCAGCTTCTTACCAACGTGGCGGAACGAACAATGACTTTATGAATCAAGTCGTGACTCAAGCGGCAGAGATTGCCGAAGCGGGAGATGTGGTCTTACTCGCACCTGCCTGTGCATCAATGGATCAATTTATTTCGTACGCAGACCGCGGAGATCGTTTTGCTCAATCTGTAAAGGATGTTGTGAAAGATGACAAGTAAAACTGCCCCGAGAAAACGTTTTCTCAATGAGCCGGTCAATCATTTTTTCATGATGATGATTAGCACTTCAGTGCTAGTTGTTCTTGGATTGATTATGGTCTTTTCGGCATCTTCCATCCATGCAATTGACACCAAAGGTTATGCGTTTGCGGTTGCGCTCCGTCAGTTCATATTTCTCGCAGTGGGACTACCATTTGCAGTTGCTTTAGCGCGACTGCCGATTGCACAATGGCGGCTTCTCGCTCGCTTTGGTCTAATTTTTTCGCTGATATTGTTAGGAATCGTAATGATTCCAGGTGTAGGTAAAGAGGTTAATGGAAATCGAAATTGGATTGATCTCAAAGTAATAGATATTCAACCGGGTGAGTTCACCAAGTTTTTGCTTATCCTTTGGGCTGCATATCTACTAGCTCGAAAAGAAAGTGCAAAGAAGTTCAATTTTAATGTCATAGCATTAATTGGACCAGGATTCTTCCTCGTCATTCTTGCCGTGATGCGAGGTGGAGATCTCGGTACTTCTTCTGTAATCGCCGCAATTGCAGCTGGAATCTTCTTTGTTAGTGGGGTAGAAATTCGCAAATTAGGATGGGTCACCGCTGTTGGTTTTCTTGCTCTCGCAGCTGGAATTGTCACGAGCGATTATCGACGCGCACGTTTTCTCGTCTTCCTCAATCCATTTGCGCCAGAGGAGTACAAAAATTTTGGATGGCAACCAGCTCACAGTTTGCTTGGTCTTGCAAGTGGGGGCGTCTTTGGTGTTGGTCTCGGCGGTAGTCGTCAGAAGTGGGGAAATCTCGCTGAGGCCCATACCGACTTTATTTATTCCGTGATTGGTGAAGAGCTCGGTCTCCTTGGAACAGTTGGAGTGCTTATCTTGCTCGGAACCTTGGTCTACTCAATATTTAGAATCGCACTTCGAGCAAAAGATCCATTTTCTCGTTACGTCTGCGCTGGGGTAGCAATCTGGATTGGAATCCAATCCATTCTCAATATTGGAACTGCAATCAGCGTCCTTCCCGTAGTAGGTGTGACTCTTCCTTTAGTGTCATACGGTGGATCTGCGCTCTTAACCACCATCTGCGCTTTAGGCTTCGTTGCAGGTGTAGCGCTCCGAGATAAGGAAGTCTCGAGAGAATTAGTCCGACGTTTCGCTCGTCAATAAGGAGGATTTCGCGATGAAGATTCTTCTTGCCGGCGGTGGAACTGCCGGGCATATCGAACCGGCACTCGCTGTGGCACGCGGCTGGAAAGAGCGCCATCCGGCAGATGAAATCCTCTTTATCGGTACGGATTCTGGTCTTGAAAACTCGTTAATTCCTGCTGCAGGCTTTCCGCTTCTGCACATTCCTAAGGTAAACATCGCTCGAAAAATTTCACCTTCACTCCTCAAGGTGCCGTTTCAACTCTGTGCTGCAATTATCAAAACAGGTCGCATCCTCAAAGACGTTGATTGTGCAATTGGATTCGGCGGATACGTCTCCGCTCCGATGTACTGCGCTGCATCGATTAGGCGTACACCTTTTATTATTCACGAACAGAATGCTCGACCTGGCTGGGCTAACCGCGTGGGTGCATGGCTCACTCCCCATCGCGCAATTAGTTACCCAGTTGCACAAGGCGCGCTCTCAAAGGCAGAGCTCACTGGTTTGCCTCTTCGCGCTGATGTACGAAGCGCTTTGATTGAGGCAGAGAAGGATTGGAGAAAGGCCAGAGGTGAAGCAAAGCGTGCTGTCGCTCAGAAGTATGGTTTTGATGCATCGCAAAAATTAGTATTTATTTTCGGTGGTTCGCAAGGATCGAAGGCTATTAATGAAGTTATCGAAAGCTCACACTCTGTTTTTTCCGAGCACGGCTGCATGGTCATTCACGGCGTAGGAAAAAATAATTCGGTCGCATCATCTTGTGATGGGTATAAGCAACTCCATTACATCGATGAGATGGCTGAGATGTACCTTGCGGCAGATCTGCTGATATCTCGAAGTGGAGCAGTAACCTGCGCTGAGGCAGCCGCTCTCTCGAGATACTCACTTTTTATCCCTCTTCCAATTGGAAACGGAGAGCAAGCTTTCAATGCTCAGGAGTTGGTCGCACAGGGAAGAGCAGAGCTTGTGAAGCAGGGTGATTTCACGACTCAATGGCTCGAGAGCAATGTGGCGCGCTTACTTGAGAGAAGCAGAGTGCAACCTGAGAGTGGTGATGCGTCAAGAATCGCCGCGGTAGATAAGATTCTGGCAATTATGGAGAGAGCAGCGAAGAAGTAAATGACAATCCCGACCAGTACCGCCTTTAAGGGGGAGTCTCTGCTTGGCAAAAAGGTTCACTTCATTGGAATCGGTGGCTCCGGCATGAGCGGATTGGCTCGTATCGCGCTGGCAGATGGACTGACAGTCTCGGGTTCGGATGCGAAGGATTCCTCAGTACTGCTCGCACTTGAAGCACTTGGTGCTCGAGTTTTCCGCAATCACTCAGCCGACAATATTGAGGGTGCTGATGTTGTGGTCTACTCAACGGCAATCAGTGCCACCAACCCCGAACTCATTCGTGCACTTGAACGTTCGATTCCCATCCTGACTCGAGCTAAGGCGCTCTCGCTCCTTATGTATGGTCTCACCAATATCGCAATTGCCGGTACCCATGGAAAAACCACAACATCGTCGATGGCTACTGTTGCCTTCCAGGCTTGCGGTGCTGATCCTTCCTTCGCCATCGGAGGAACTCTTACTGCCTCCGGATCTAATGCCCATCGTGGATCTGGTCCCTACTTCATTGCAGAGGCAGATGAATCCGACGGTTCATTCGTTGCTTATCATCCCCGCACAGCTGTAGTCACAAATGTGGAGCACGACCATGTTGATTTCTTTTCCACACCAGAGGAGGTTGTGAGAGTTTTTGCAGAGTTTGCTCTCACGATTCCGCCAGATGGAACGTTGATCTATTGCAATGATGATTCCGGCTCGCGTTCACTCGGCCAATCTGTTACCCACTGTCAAAAATTTTCATACGGCACCAGTGAAGGATCAGATTTGAAATTAGATCAAATAACGTTAACGCCACAAGGATCTCGGGGAAGGGCAGTCTGGAAAGGTTCGGTAATTGGAAATATCGAATTACAAGTGCCTGGTCACCATAATCTCCTCAACGCGGCAGGCACTCTCGCATTAGGACTTTCATTCGACCTTAATCCCGCTGCTCTCCTGAGCGGTCTCCACTCTTTCCAAGGGGCGGGGCGGCGCTTCGAATTAAAGGCGAGCATCAATGGCATACGGATAATTGATGATTACGGCCACCATCCCACCGAAATTAACGTGACTTTGGAAGCTGCACGTCGCTATGCAGATACTGGAAGAGTTCTCGTTATTTTTCAGCCACATCGCTACTCTCGCACTCAAGCATTTATGGATCAGTTCGCACATTCACTCGACAAAGCTGACGACATAACTTTGCTGGAAATCTACGCTGCAAGTGAGAAACCAATTCCAGGCGTCAGTTCAGAACAAATTGCCGAGAGAATGAAAAATGGGCACTTCATTCCTAACTTTGCCGAAGCAGCTGACCGGGTCATCGAAATTGCCAAGCCGGGTGATGTGATTCTGACTCTTGGAGCAGGAGATGTGAACTCCCTTGCTCCCATCATTTCTGATGGCATAGCCAAGCGATTTGGTGAATAAAGAAGTGTCACTTCGCGCTCGAATTTTTGTAGCACTGTCCGCCATCTTTATTGCCTTGGCTTATCTCTTCGCCTGGTCACCTGTATTTACCGTGAAAACTATAACGACCTCAGGTATTCCAGCAGGTGTTAGCTCGAAGAGCATTATCGAACGCTCTGGCATTCAATTAGGAGATAAATTGGCGCGGATTGAACCTCGCTCTATCGAGAAATTACTGGGCGAAACTTCGTGGGTCAAAAATATTTCAGTCTCCCGCAACTGGACGACGGGAGAAGTTGCAATCGCGATCTCTGCCCGAGTTCCCGTTGGGCTTTATAAAGGCAAGGCAATTGATTCATCGGGAAGTCTCTTTGAGTTTCCAGGTGAGAGAGTTGAGGGTCTTCCCACTGTGAGCGCTGTTACACCTGACATTGGCTTGGCAGCAATTTCTCTATTCTCCGATCTGCCCTCTGATCTGAAAAAATCGCTCATCTCAATGAGCGCTACGAGCGACTCATCGATCACCTCGTGGCATAAAGAGGTGGGTAGAAATATCAAAATTACTTGGGGATCATTAGAAAAATTAGAGCTTAAAGTCACTGTTTATCGCGCACTATTAGCACTTCCAGAGAATAAATTAATTCGACGAGTGGATTTATCAGCACCCCATGCGCCAATTGTGAAGTAGCAAAACTCTCTATTACAGGTAGAGGTATTTCTTCGTGTTGGTTTTTGATTCACGTGCAGCAAAGACATACCTTGCCTCCATCAAAGTGATTAGAAATGTAACTCTCAAGAGAGGGTTTACAGTTCTTAAGGAGGCTCCAGGTGGCTGCACCACAGAATTATCTCGCCGTAATTAAGGTCGTC
>JACCDK011596827.1_pt1 | contig 13226 bp, 12 predicted proteins | sample 7445871 | NCBI WGS metagenome assembly JACCDK01 (sample SAMN15323436, study PRJNA562643) | freshwater metagenome | isolation source: river surface water | place: USA:Blue River Watershed | collected 2017-08-15 | reverse complement strand
GAGAAGAAGTCATATTCAAAAGATCGTTACATGCAAGATGACGTTCTCTCTGAAGATAAATTGGTTCCAGAAGGAATCGAAGGCAAAGTTGCCTATAAGGGCACAGTTGCAAACGTGGTTCACCAACTCGTTGGTGGATTGCGCAGCGGAATGGGTTATGCCGGCGCCCCTGATATCGAAACCCTTCGTCGCGAAGGTCGCTTGATTCAAATTACATCTGCTGGCTTAAAAGAGAGCCACCCACACGATGTTCTCGATGTTGCAGATGCACCTAATTACGGAAAGAAGGCGTAAGTGGAGATCGAAATCGCACCAGGTAAGCGCGCACGCCAAGCCTTCTCTTTTGATGACATTGCCATCGTTCCTAGCCGTCGTACCCGCACACCAGAAGAGGTAAGTCTGGCCTGGCAGATCGATGCATATAAGTTCGATCTTCCACTCCTTGCCGCACCAATGGATTCTGTTGTCTCACCAGAGACTGCAATTGCCATCGGAAAGCTCGGTGGCCTCGGCGTTCTTAATCTCGAAGGGCTCTGGACTCGCTATGACGATCCTCGAATTCCGCTCGGTGAAATCGCATCCATGCCGGAGAAGCATGCGACCCGCCGCATGCAAGAGATTTATGCCGCACCAATCCGCCCAGAGTTGATTAAAGAGCGTATTCAGCAGATTCGCGATGCAGGTGTGACTGTTGCAGCATCGCTCTCTCCACAGCGCACTGTCGAACTACATAACGCCGTTATCAAAGCGGGGGTAGATATCTTTGTTATTCGCGGAACTACTGTCTCGGCAGAACATGTTGGTGCCGAAGGAGAAGCGCTTAACCTCAAGAAATTTATCTACGAACTCGACGTTCCAGTGATTGTCGGCGGAGTCGCAACAACAACTGGTGCACTGCATTTGATGCGCGCTGGTGCAGCAGGAGTTCTCGTTGGTTTCGGTGGCGGTGCAGCTCACACAACCCGCACCGTTACTGGAATCGAAGTTCCTATGGCAACTGCGGTTGCAGATGTTGCGGCAGCACGTCGCGAATACTTGGATGAATCCGGTGGACGTTATGTTCACGTTATTGCAGATGGTGCTGTCGGTCGCTCTGGCGATATTGCTAAAGCAATTGCATGCGGCGCAGATGCAGTGATGATGGGATCAGCGCTTGCCAAGGCGGTCGAATCACCAGGACTCGGATGGCACTGGGGTTCTGAGGCATACCACCCAGAACTTCCACGTGGACGTCGCTTTAATGTGGGCACAGTGGGAACACTGGAAGAAGTGCTCCTCGGTCCATCACAATCATCTGCCGGCGATATGAACCTATTCGGTGCACTTCGAAAAGCAATGGCAACGTGTGGTTATTCAGATGTGAAGTCATTCCAGCGCGTTGATGTTGTGACGCACCATGGCAAGTAATTCTCCACACGGCGTTCTCGTCGTTGATTTCGGGGCGCAGTATGCGCAGTTAATTGCACGTCGCGTTCGTGAAGCGAAAGTTTTCTCTGAAATTGTTCCTTCAACGATTACAGCAGCTGAAGTCGCTGCCAAGAACCCTGAGGCGATCATTCTCTCTGGCGGTCCCTCTTCGGTCTATGCCGATCACGCTCCAAAGGTAGATCCAGCAATTTTTGCTCTTGGTATTCCCACTTTCGGAATCTGTTATGGCTTTCAAACAATGGCTGCAGCACTTGCTGGCGTGGTGGCACAGACAGGTAAATCTGAATTCGGTCGCACTCCACTTGAGGTAAAGCCAGGCTCCAAACTCTTTGCTGGCCTTCCTGCCCAGCAATCTGTCTGGATGTCTCACGGTGATGCGGTCTCTGAAGTTCCTTGTGGTTTTACCATCTCTGCATCAACTACCGATACTCCGATTGCAGCTTTTGAAGATGCCAGTGGAAAGATTGCGGGAGTTCAATTCCACCCTGAAGTTCTTCACTCAGAACATGGCCAAGCAATTTTGCAGAACTGGCTCATTAATATCGCCGGCTGCACACCATCATGGACGACTAGCAATATCGCTCAAGATGAGGTTGCTAAGGCGAAAGCAGTCATCGGAGATAAGCGAGTTATCTGCGGCCTCTCTGGTGGCGTGGATTCTGCAGTTGCAGCAGCGATTATTCAGCGCGCAGTGGGAAATCAACTCACCTGTGTCTTTGTGGATCACGGTCTATTGCGCAGCGGCGAATCCGAACAAGTCCGACGTGACTTCGTGGCATCTACCGGTGTCAACCTTGTAGTTGTAGATGCTGTTGAACAATTCTTATCTGCACTCAAGGGTGTTACCGATCCAGAAGAGAAGCGGAAGATCATTGGCCGTGAATTTATTCGCTCTTTTGAAAAAGCTGCTCGAGAGATTGCTGCTGGGGGAGAGGTTGAGTTCTTAGTACAGGGCACGCTTTATCCAGATGTTGTTGAATCTGGTGGCGGCACCGGCACCGCGAATATTAAGTCTCACCACAATGTTGGTGGATTGCCAGATGATCTTCAATTTAAATTAGTCGAGCCGCTAAGAACCCTCTTCAAAGATGAGGTGCGTCAAGTTGGACTCGAACTCGGATTGCCTGAAGGCATTATTTGGCGCCAGCCATTTCCGGGTCCAGGCCTTGGCATTCGCATTATCGGAGAGGTTACGCAGGAGCGCCTCAATATTTTGCGCGAAGCTGATGTCATTGCACGCACCGAACTAACAGCTGCGGGTCTTGACCGCAGCATCTGGCAATGCCCGGTTGTGTTGCTGGCAGATGTCCGCAGCGTTGGCGTGCAAGGCGATGGTCGCACCTATGGCCACCCAATTGTGCTTCGCCCGGTTTCATCAGAGGATGCAATGACGGCCGATTGGTCGCGCGTTCCTTATGAAGTGCTAGAAAAGATTTCAACCCGAATCACCAACGAAGTTCGCGAGGTCAACCGTGTTGTCCTCGATGTTACAAGCAAGCCACCTGGCACCATCGAGTGGGAATAGAAAGAGAAATAGGAATCATTATGAAGAAGATTGCAATTATTGCTGCACTCTCAATGGCAGTAGCAACAGTTATCGCACCAACCCAAGCTGTTGCCGCGGTGAAGTGCACACCTACAAAGGCAGTTGGTCACGAACCGCTCAAGACCAATCCACCTCAGCAGGCTGCGAAGAAGCTTCCGACAACTCTCACTCTCGTCACCAACTGCGGCACTATCGTTGCCAAACTTGACCCTAAGGCGCCATTTACTGTTACTCAGATGGCAGCGCTGGTAAAGGCTAAGTACTTTGATCAATCACTCTGCCACCGTCTAGCGATTCGTGATTTCTATATGTTGCAATGTGGTGACCCAACTGCAACTGGCACTGGTGGTCCTGGCTTTACCTACACCGATGAGAACTTGCCTCTCAATGCAACCTCGCGTTACCCAGCAGGCACTTTGGCGATGGCTAACTCTGGTCCAAATACAAATGGCAGCCAGTTCTTCCTCGTCTTTAAGGATTCAGGCGTACTCGGCCCAAATTATTCAGTTTGGGGAAAGATCACACGCGGTCTAGACGTTCTCAACTTTATCGCCGCACAGGGAGTTAATGACCCATCAGGAGTCGGTGCTCCAAAGCAGAAAGTGGCGATTATTAGAGCTTCTGTCAGATAATTCTTATCTGATTAATACTTGAGGCTTGATGATTAAGAGATCAGCTAGTGCTGACGATCTTAAATGCTTCTGCAATACGACCTTCTGGAAGCTGGCCCATACCTGCATTGCGCTGACCCCATTCGCGGAGCATCTCTTCTAGATTCTCCATATGGCCAGTCTGTGATGCATGTTCCTTTAGCGCCGCAATCTTGAAGTGGAAGGTATCGGTGATATCAACCCAGTGATCAGGGTGTGCATGGCCCTGCATCCAAACCTCTTTCACCTTCCATGGTTGTAGACCTTCGTTCTCTAACAAATCGGTAAATGCATATGGATTTCGTGCATCCGGATAGACCGCTTGAATTGTTGCTTCACCGGCTGCGAGATGATCTGGATGGCTGGCGCCGATGCGATCCCAATTGCGTTCTGGTGATTGGCAGACAATGCGATCTGGTTGCACGCGACGAATCTGACGGACAATATCTTTACGAAGTGCGATGGTCGGTTCGAGATGGCCATCTACATAATTGAGAAAAGTGACATCGCTAATCCCAAGGGCTGCACAAGCGGCTCGTTGTTCACGCTGACGCACCGCCGGCATCTCTTCCTTTGAATATTCAGATTCTTCGCCACCTTGGTCGCCATTGGTGCAGAGGACGTAACTGACTTCTATGCCCTTCTGTACCCATTGCGCAATCGTTCCTGATGCGCCGAAGTCGGAATCATCTGGGTGGGCATTAACGACGAGGACTCGCTTGATTTCAGAATCTGATAAAGGCTCCATGACGGGCAAGCCTATTAGACTCCCCGCCATGCACGCCAATAACGAGAGTAATGACGACCTGCTCGCGGGACTCAATCCGCAGCAGCAAGAAGCGGTCGCCCATGCAGGTACTCCGCTCCTCGTCGTGGCTGGCGCCGGATCTGGCAAGACTCGAGTCCTGACGCGACGTATCGCATATTTAATGGCTCGCAGAGGCGTAAAACCTTATGAAATCCTCGCCATCACATTTACCAATAAGGCTGCCGGCGAGATGAAAGAGCGCGTCACCGAACTCGTCGGCCCCATCGCTAAATCCATGTGGGTCTCAACATTTCACTCAGCTTGTGTCCGCTTACTTCGACAAGAAGTCGAGCGTCTTGGCTACAGCTCATCTTTCTCTATCTACGACTCTGCAGATTCGCAGAAGTTGATTCAAAAAGTCTGCGAGACTCTCAATCTTGATTCTAAGAGATATCCCGCTCGCCAATTTCAGAACATCATCTCTAACGCCAAGAACGAGTTGCAGACCCCTTACGAATTCTTAAGTAAGGCAACCAATCAGTTCGACACAATTGCAGCCGATGTCTACACCCTCTACGAGAAGCGCCTTAAGCAGGCAAATGCGATGGACTTTGATGATTTGATTATGAAGACCGTTGAGGTCCTGCAGAAATTCCCAGAGGCGAAAGCTCGCTTCCGTTCTCGCTTCCGACACATCTTGGTCGACGAGTACCAAGATACCAACCACGCTCAATATCAATTGGTGAAAGAACTCACCGGTGATGCCACCGATGGTTTTCCGATTGCCGAACTCTGCGTAGTGGGAGATGCCGATCAATCTATCTATGGATTCCGCGGTGCAACAATTCGCAACATCTTGCAATTCGAAGTTGATTACCCCAATGCAAAGACAGTCTTGCTCGAACAGAACTATCGCTCAACGCAGAACATTCTCTCTGCGGCAAATGCCGTCATTTCCAAGAACGAATCCCGAAAAGAGAAGAATCTCTGGTCGGACTCCGGGTCTGGCGCACCTCTGATTGGCTATGTTGCTGAATCTGAATACGATGAGGCCGAGTTCATTAAGAATGAGATCCGTAAGCTTCAAGATAAAGATGAATCTCAGCCTGGCGATACCGCCGTGTTCTATCGCACTAACGCTCAGTCGCGTGTCTTTGAAGAAGTATTTATGCGTGCTGCTGTTCCTTACAAGGTTGTCGGCGGCCTTCGATTCTACGAACGCAAAGAGGTCAAAGATTTACTCGCCTATCTTCGCGTGCTGGCCAACCCTACCGATGAGGTCTCGCTCCGTCGCATCATCAACTTTCCAAAGCGCGGAATCGGCGATCGCGCCCTTGAAGAAGTAGACCTCTTCGCGCAGGCACACGGAATTTCTTTCTGGGCGGCGCTACTACGCGTAAAAGAGGCAACTGCCGTTCCCAATAAAGCATCACAATCGATTACCGAGTTCACCAACATGATTTCAGCCCTGGCAGTTTTGGTAGAAGTAAATACCAAGCCTTCAACAATCATTGAGGCAGCTCTTGAACAATCAGGTCTATTGCGCGAACTCTCACAGAGCACAGATCCGCAAGATGAAGTTCGAGTTGAGAACCTACAAGAATTAGTCTCCGCCTCAATTGAATATGAAGATCGATCACTCGATGAACTCGGTGAAGATGAAGTTATCTCTCTCGGCGGCTTCCTTGAGAAAGTTTCACTTGTGGCAGATGCCGATGAGATTCCAGATGGTGAAGATCATGGGGGAGTCGTCACTTTGATGACTCTGCATACTGCTAAAGGACTTGAATTCCCTACGGTCTTTCTCACCGGCATGGAAGATGGAATCTTCCCGCATGCTCGCACATTCGATGATCCGAAAGAGATTGAAGAAGAACGACGTCTTGCATATGTCGGCCTGACTCGTGCAGAGAAGCGTCTCTTTATTTCCCGCGCTGAATATCGTTTAACTTTCGGAACTCCAAAGTACAACCCGCCTTCACGATTCTTAGATGAAATCCCATCCACCTTGATTGAGTGGATTAATGAAGGAAAACCTTCTTACACATCATCGAGCGCGGTCCGTAAATCGCGCGTGGCAACAGCGCCTCCACCACGAGCTACCGGCAAAGTATCTTCGGCAATGGTCCTCGAAGTTGGTCAGCGTGTGTCTCATGACACATTCGGCCTAGGGACTGTTGTGGCGACTTCAGGAGTCGGTGATAAGTCTGAGGCGACTATCAACTTCGGCGCCTACGGCGATAAGCGCCTCCTGCTGCGCTACGCCCCCGTGACGCCGCTGTAATTGGCTAGCCCTATACGGGTTTAAGATTGCCCTCGCAGCACCGCCTCTATGTATAAGGAGCCATGAGTGGATCTCTACGAATACCAAGCCCGCGATCTCTTCGAAAAGCACACCGTCCCAGTTCTCAAGGGCGCAGTAGCGACAACACCAGAAGGCGCGCGCGATGCAGCAGCCAGCATGGGTGGAAAGGTTGTTGTTAAGGCTCAAGTCAAAGTTGGCGGTCGCGGTAAGGCAGGCGGCGTAAAGCTCGCTGTCGATGCAGCAGATACTTTTGAAAAGGCATCAGCAATCCTTGGTATGGATATCAAGGGGCACACAGTCCATAAGGTGATGATTGCGCAAGCAGCACCGATTGTTGATGAGTACTACATTTCAATTTTGCTCGATCGCTCAAACCGTACATTCCTCGTTATGGCATCTGTTGCTGGTGGAATGGATATTGAAGAAGTTGCACATTCAACGCCAGAGAAGTTGGCAAAGGTGCCAGTGAGCGCAGTTGATGGAATCGATAAGGCACTCGCTCAGAAGATCATTGCTCAGGCACAGTTCCCAGCAGATGTTGCTGATCAAGTTGCTGACGTACTCGTAAAGTTGTGGGAGACATTCCAGTCAGAGGATGCGACTCTCGTTGAGGTAAACCCACTCGTGAAGACTGAAGATGGTCGCATTGTTGCTCTCGATGGAAAGGTCTCACTCGATGAGAACGCAGATTTCCGTCAACCAGATCACGCTGCACTTGTCGATACAGCTACCGCAAATGCGCTGGAAGAAGCAGCAAAGGCGAAGGGTCTTAACTACGTCAAGCTCGATAACGGTCAGGTCGGAATCATCGGAAACGGCGCTGGACTTGTGATGTCAACGCTCGATGTTGTTGCTTATGCAGGTGAAAAGTTTGGTGGAATGCGTCCAGCGAACTTCCTCGATATCGGAGGCGGAGCATCTGCGCAGGTAATGGCAGATGGACTCTCAATCATCCTTGGTGATCCAGATGTGAAGAGCGTATTCGTCAACGTATTCGGTGGAATCACCGCATGTGACGCTGTCGCCAACGGAATTGTTCAAGCTCTTGAACTTCTGGGTGATAAGGCTACTAAGCCAATTGTGGTGCGCCTTGATGGCAATAACGTCCTTGAAGGACGTGCAATTTTGAACGCTGCAAACCACCCATTGGTGGAGCAGGCAGAGACTATGGATGGAGCAGCATCACGCGCTGCAGAATTGGCGGCAAAGTAATGTCAATCTTTATTAACTCTTCCAGCAAGGTCATCGTTCAGGGCATGACAGGTTCTGAAGGAACAAAGCACACTCGCCGCATGTTGGCTTCCGGCACCAAGGTCGTTGGTGGTGTCACACCAGGAAAGGGTGGACAGGTCGTCGATATCGATGGCACATCACTTCCAGTCTTTAATACTGTTGCAGAAGCAATTGCTGCGACTGGTGCAAATGTCTCTGTCGTCTTCGTTCCACCTAAGTTTGCCAAAGCTGCAGTCATTGATGCGATTGATGCCTCAATGCCTTTGGTCGTTGTTATTACTGAAGGAATTCCAGTTCATGACTCTGCATACTTCTATGCATATTCATTGAAGAGCGGGAAGACTCAATTAATCGGACCTAACTGCCCAGGACTCATTAGCCCTGAGTCTTCCAATGTCGGAATCATTCCTGCTGACATTACAAAGAAGGGTCCAATCGGACTTGTCTCCAAGTCAGGCACACTTACCTATCAGATGATGTACGAACTCCGTGATATCGGATTCTCAACAGCTGTTGGAATTGGTGGAGACCCTGTTATCGGAACAACACATATTGATTGCCTCCGTGCATTCCAAGATGATCCTGAGACTGAAGCAATCGTCATGATTGGTGAGATTGGTGGAGACGCTGAAGAGCGCGCTGCCGCCTTTATCGCTGAGTATGTGAAGAAGCCAGTTGTTGGATATGTCGCTGGATTTACCGCACCTGAAGGAAAGACGATGGGCCACGCAGGTGCAATCGTCTCCGGCTCATCAGGAACAGCACAGGCGAAGAAGGATGCGCTGGAAGCAGCTGGCGTCAAAGTCGGACAAACTCCTAGCGAGACAGCGCGCTTGATGCGCGAGATTCTCGGCCGTTAATTCAACGATGCAACGCGTCCTCTCGGTCTCGTTGTCTCACGCAATACGTGGAGCAGCACTTGTGCTGCTCCCGTTTGCTTTTATCGCACTAATTGCTTGGGCAACAGCAGGAAGTGCAACTGGAACAACAACCGATCCGATTCGAGGAGCAGCCTGGCTCTGGGTGGGTGCGCACCATATTCCGTTCTCACTAGCACTGCCACCTACCGGCATTCCTGGGTATCTCTCTTATCTGCCATGGGGTGCAATTGCCCTTCCATTCTTAGCTATTCGAAGCACCTTCAACCGTGCTCTCGATCGCCTTCAAGGTGATTACCACGATATCAACGGGGTACGAAGCGCTTATTCAATTTTCTATACAGTAATTGTTACAGCTATTGCTTTCTTGATCTCTTCACCCTCTGTCACACCTCAGTGGTACCTAGCGCCGATCTTCGCTTTCCTTATCTCCATCATTGCAACTCTCACCTGTGGCCAGAGAATCAAGATGTCTGCGCCGCTAGTCATTGCCACTCGATTGATCGCAATAATTGTCGGCGCTTCGATGATTGCAGTCGGAACTTTAATCTTCGTTCATTTCGATCAAGTTAAAGACCTTCACACATCTCTTCAGGCGGGAATATTTGGGGGCACGCTACTGCTTCTCCTCAATCTTCTCTATCTCCCCAATGCTGCAATTGCCTTCGCCTCTTATCTTGCAGGTTCCGGTTTCGCAGTTGGTGCAGGAACACTGATTTCACCGTGGTGGTATGAGAATGGTGAAATTCCAGTACTGCCTTTATTAGGAGTTTTGCCAACTCAACGTCACCCACTCTTTATCGCCGCTGCGATTTTCTTTATCGCAATTGGTGCACTCATGGCTTACTGGACAATTAATGGTGGAGTGCAATTACTCTTGCAGACCGCAATCTTCTTCACTGTAATGATCGTGATCCTCGCTTACCTATCGAGTGGATCTTTGATGACAGATGAGATGGGAGCATTCGGAGTCTCAATCTGGAAATTCGGACTTGTCGTCATTGTTGAAGTTGGTTTAGGAGCGGCAATTACTGCCTTTATCGCAGCTCGGCGCAATCAATGAAGCGGATTGTTATCCTCGCATCAGGAACTGGTTCGCTGGCACAAGAGATTATCAACGCTGATTTTTCGGATGTAGATGGTGAAGTTGTAGCCGTAGTCTGCGATAAGCCGGGGGCGCAGGTTCTTCAGCGCGCCGAGGCTGCGCATATTGAAAGTTACCTGATTGCCATGATAGATGATCGCGCTCAATGGAATAGAGAGCTCGAAACTCTCATCGCAGCGCTGCGCCCTACCTTGGTTGTCAGTGCCGGTTTTATGCGAATCTTGCCTGAGGCGATCACAACCCGATTTAAAATCATCAATAGCCACCCAGCTCTCTTGCCAGCGTTTCCTGGAGCGCATGCGGTGCGCGACGCTCTTGCGGCTGGAGCTACCGAGACTGGCACCACTATTCATTGGGTAGATGCCGGTGTTGATACCGGTGAGGTCATTGCGCAGGAGAAAATTGAAATTCTTGCGAGTGATACAGAAGAGTCGCTCCATGAGCGCATTAAGATTATCGAACGCGGTCTCATTGTTGCGACCATTCGTCGAGTACTACCGACATTGGAGCAATGACTATGTCAGAACGTAAACCCATTCGCCGAGCACTTTTAAGTGTCTACGATAAAGACCGCCTACTCGAGCTCGGTCAAGTACTCAGTGATGCTGGGGTAGAGATACTTTCTACTGGATCAACAGCAAAGACTCTGGCAGATGCTGGAATCGCCGTCACAGAGGTCAGCAGCTACACAGGTTTTCCAGAAATCATGGGTGGGCGAGTCAAGACCCTTCATCCGCGAGTGCATTCTGGAATCTTGGCAGATCAAAGCAATCCCGAGCATCTACAAGCAATTAAAGATCTCGATATCGAACCATTTGATTTAGTTGTCATCAATCTCTACCCATTTCTAAAGACAATCATGTCGGGTGCAAAGTTTGAAGATTGCATCGAGCAGATAGATATCGGTGGACCATCGATGCTTCGCGGCGCTGCAAAGAACCATGGCTCAGTTGCTGTTCTTTGCCATGAGCACCAATATGACGCTGCCATTGCTGCAATCAAAGCCGGTGGTTTCACTGCAGAAGAACGTAAAGAGTTGGCGCTAGAGGTCTTCCGCACCACTGCTGAGTATGACCTCACCATTGCTAGCTGGCTTGGCACCACGATTTCGATGGAGATGCCCGACTGGTTGGGACTTATCTGGAAGCGTGAGAACACACTTCGTTATGGCGAGAATCCACATCAGCAAGCGGCAATCTATAAAGGTGGCCCTGCCGGAATCGTCAGCGCCGTGCAATCACATGGCAAAGAGATGTCATTTAACAATTACACCGATGCAGATGCCGCATGGCGGGCAGCGCTCGATCATGCAGAGCCATGTGTTGCCATCATCAAGCATGCAAATCCGTGTGGCATCGCTACTGGCAGCGATATTGCCGATGCTTATCGCAAGGCTCATGCTTGTGATCCTGTATCAGCATTCGGTGGAGTTGTGGCATCAAACCGAAAAGTAACTCTCGCTATGGCAGAGCCGCTCTCACAAATATTTACAGAGGTCATCGTTGCGCCCGAATACGAACCAGCAGCACTTGAACTTCTGATGAAGAAGCCTTCTATTCGAATTCTCACCAATCCGATTACTCGAATCTCTCCGCTCGAGATGCGTCCAGTCTCAGGCGGAATCTTGGTACAGCAGACTGATCTGATTAACGCGCAAGGTGATGGCACAGCAAATTGGAAGCAGGTCACTGGCGCTCCTGTGAGTGCAGAATTGTTGGCTGATCTGCAATTTGCGTGGCGCGCTGTTCGTGCAGTCAAGAGCAATGCAATTCTTCTCGCCTCCAATGGCGCTGCCGTTGGTATCGGAATGGGCCAAGTCAATCGTGTTGATTCGGCAAAACTGGCAGTAGATCGCGCTGGTGATCGAGTGCGGGGGAGCGTTGCAGCATCGGATGCATTCTTCCCATTTGCTGACGGCCTAGAAATCCTGACTAATGCCGGCGTCGCCGCAATTGTTCAACCAGGTGGCTCAGTGCGCGACGAAGAAGTGATTGCAGCAGCAGAGAAAGCCGGAATAGCAATGTTCTTTACCGGTACTCGCCACTTCTCACACGCGTGATTAACCGCTCATTGATGAGCCCTAAAGATAAGGTTTGCATATGACAGCACAGATTCTCGATGGCAAGGCTCTTGCAGCATCTATTAAGCAGGAGCTCGCTACTCGTACCGCTGCATTGAAGGCAAAGGGAATCACACCTGGACTCGGAACAGTTCTCGTAGGAGATGATCCAGGTTCACATTCTTATGTTGGTGGCAAACACCGTGATTGCAAAGAAGTCGGCATCAACTCCATTCGGGTGGATCTTCCGGCAGATGCATCCCAAGCCGATGTCCTTTCTGCGATTAGAGATCTCAACAATGCGAAAGAGTGCACCGGATACATTGTGCAGTTGCCACTTCCGCGTGGAATCAATACCCAAGTGATTTTGGAAGCGATTGATCCAGCAAAGGATGCAGACGGATTGCATCCGATGAATCTCGGTCGACTAGTTGCAGGCTACGATGCACCACTTCCATGTACGCCGCGAGGAATAGTCGAACTTCTCAATCATTACAACGTCCCCCTCAATGGCGCAGAAGTTGTTGTGATTGGCCGTGGCTTAACCGTTGGCCGACCACTCGGATTACTTCTCACTCGCAAACAAGAGAATGCGACCGTCACACTTACACATACTGGTACTAGAGATTTAGCAGCTCACACTCGCCGTGCAGATATCGTTATCGCTGCGATTGGCCAGGCACATTTTCTAAAGGCAGAGATGATTAAGCCAGGAGCTGCAGTGCTCGATGTCGGAATCTCTCGAACAGATGCAGGTCTTCTGGGTGATATCGATCCGGGCGTTCGCGATGTGGCTGCATGGATTGCACCAATGCCGGGTGGAGTCGGACCGATGACCCGCGCCATGTTGGTCACAAATGTGGTGGATGCATGCGAGCGATAGCACCACTACATCTGCGCATCGCCGGGGCTGCGATTCTCGTAGGTGTTCTGGTTGGAGCCATCGGAGCCGTGCGGTCAGGCTCGCTCCTGATTGCAGCTGGTACCGCCATCTATGCGCTGGCGGGATGGAGCCAAGTCCGTGGTCGCCGCCGCATCATTGAGTGCTACTTCCCATTGGCCATAGCGGGCGTACTCTTTGCCCTGGCTCTCGCCCTTCCAAAAGGGTTGTAGAGTTATCTCGACGTCAAGATAACCTTGGAATACCTCAAGGACAGCCCAGATAGGACGCACAATGGCAAAGAAGGTCACCGTAGTCGGTGCAGGATTCTATGGATCAACCACAGCTCTTCGTTTAGCTGAGTACAACATCTTTGATGAGGTTGTTCTTACAG
>JACCDK011972470.1_pt1 | contig 13227 bp, 10 predicted proteins | sample 7445871 | NCBI WGS metagenome assembly JACCDK01 (sample SAMN15323436, study PRJNA562643) | freshwater metagenome | isolation source: river surface water | place: USA:Blue River Watershed | collected 2017-08-15 | reverse complement strand
TGTGGGCTTCAAAAAAGTTAAGCCCCAAGAAAAAATTTCTATTCAAAGTAGTTTGAAGATGTTGGACTAATTCCCAGTATGGAACAAGGGCTGGAATTTTATTCGCTGGATCAAGCCACTCTATAAAATCCCCTCTTTGCTCTTCATTTACTACAGTGGCCGCTCCTTTTCCGATTTGCGCCTTTGCCCAGTCACCATTTCGGTGTTGTTCAACCACAAAATGTTGAAGATTCGTGCTGGCTTCAGCAGGAAGGAAGTTTTTGAGAATCATGAATCCATCCTGCTCGAATTGAAGCAGTTGTTCTTCAGACACGGTTTTCATTAGTTGTTCCAATCAGCTATAAATATATTGGTATCTCTTGTTCTTCCATTGTTACGATTTGAGCACCAAGCCAATTTTTTGCCATCCGGTGAAAACATTGGAAAGGAGTCAAATTCAGAATCGAAAGTAATCTGTTTCACTTTATAAGTTTGAATATCCACCAAAAATAGATTGAACGGAAATCCAATGTTGCTCTTGTAATTGCTGCAAAACAATACACCTTTACCATCTGGGGTAAATGTTGGCGACCAATTGGCATTGCCCAATTGTGTCAATTGTTGAACATGGCTTCCATCAACATCTGCAACGAAAATCTCTAGGTTGGAGGGCTCTACCAAATCTTGACTCAATAATTCTCTGTATTTTTTTATATCATCTATATTATTGGGTCGAGAAGCCCGCCAAACAATTTTTTTTCCATCCGGAGAGAAAGTTGCGCCACCATCATAGCCCAGCGTATTGGTGATTTGCTGGACATTGGAACCATCGATATCCATGGTGTACAGATCCAAATCACCATTGCGCAAACTAGTAAAAACGATTTTATCTCCCTTTGGACTGATCGTTGCTTCAGCGTCATAGCGTGGACTTTTTGTCAATTGCTGAACGAGTGTTCCGTCATTAATATTTGCGACATAAATGTCAAAGGCATCATACAAAGGCCATACGTAATGACCTGGTTTTTTCTCAGGAACAGGTGGACAATTCAAATCTCCTTGATGGGTAGAGGCGTACAAAAATTGTTTACCATTGGGCATAAACCAAGAGCATGTGATTCTTCCATTTCCCGTCGATATCATTTGTTTCCTGGTCGAATCACCAGGGCCATCGACCCTTAAAGTGAAAATTTGGTCACACCCTACTCCCCATTTTGCATTGTCACTTTGAAAAATCAGTTGAGATCCATCAGGCGACCAATACGCTTCAGCATTGTTTCCTCCAAAGGTCAATTGACGGACATTGGAAATTCTTTTTTCCTTTTTGTAATGAATGGGCTCCTTTGATTTGGTCTGTGCCTGTATCGATCCAACAAACAAAACAAGCAAGAAGAAACACGCGGTTTTTTTCATGTCACAAAGGTAATTCGAGACCAACTATGACACAATCCGTTTTAAGGTCAAAAAAATGATTTTTACATCTTCTTTCACGCTGGCTTTGGAAATGTATTTCAGGTTGATCTGAATTTTAGCGGGCATGATTTCTTCAATGTATGTTTTTTCAGGATTCGCACTCTTGGACAATAATTCACTTTCTTCGAAGTATTCCAGGGAAGCGTAGTCTGTAATTCCTGGTTTGACTTGAAGGACAGACCTTTGCTGTTCTGTATACAAGTTGACATATTTCGCTACCTCAGGTCTTGGCCCAACCAAACTCATGTCGCCTTTCAAAACGTTAATCAACTGAGGCAATTCATCCAACTTGTAACGACGAATGAAATGTCCAACCTTAGTAATTCTTGGATCTCTTCCAACGGTGATTTGAACCTTTTGAGATGAATTAACGCGCATGGATCGAAATTTAAAAAGACCAAAAGGCTTTCCAAATTGACCTATTCTTTCTTGTATAAAAAATGGAGAATGAAAATCGTCCAAGAAGATCCACGCACCAATTAAAACAAATAATGGCAGAAGTATTAGAATGCCAATCAATGAACAGATAATATCTAAAAATCGTTTCATTTACTCATGTATTCAATGATGCTTTCGGATATATAGTCCACTTGCTCATCCGTTAAATCAAAATAAATGGGCAGTGAAATTTCATTTCTAAATTGGCCCATGGCTTTTGGATAGTCAGATTCATTCCAACCTGAATTTTTGTAAAAACTCAATCTGGGCAATGGTTGGAAATGAACATTGGTAGAAATTCCTTTCTCTGCCAAATGGGTAATGAGTGCATTGCGATCATCTTCAGAAAAATTCGCGATGCGAAGAGCATAGAGGTGATAACTTGACTCGGCCACTCCATATTGAAAGATTGGACGGATGGCCCAGTCCATTCTTTCAAAATGTGCATTGTATCTTAATGCAATGGCTTTTCTTCTAGGTAGATGATCTTGCTCGTATCGATCCATTTCCACCCAGCCAATGGCTGCTTGTAAATCTGTCATATTGCATTTGTATCCGGCTTCTACAATATCATATTGCCACTGGCCTGCTTGGGTTTTGGACAAAGCATCTTTGGTTTGACCATGCAATGCTTTTAAGTTGATGCTCTTCCAAATGAAGGCATTATCAAAAGGATGGGGCAGATTGAAAACCAAAGCACCTCCTTCAGCTGTTGTGAAATTCTTAACAGCATGAAAACTAAATGCAGCCACATCAACTTCACTCCCAACAGGAAGACCGTTGTATTTTGCACCAAAAGAATGCGCGGCATCAGAAATGACCAAAATTCTACCCAATGTTTTCTGAAGTTCATTTTTCGCGACAAAAGATGAACCATGTTTTTTTGCCATGTCCATAATGGCCTGATAATCCACCGGAAGCCCAGCGAAATCAACGGGCATAATGACTTTTGTATTGGGAGTGATGGCCGCTTCCAATGATGTAAGATCAATCAAAAAACCATTCTCCTCACAATCAATCATCACTGGTTTGGCTCCAACATGCATCACGATATTGGCTGTTGCTGCATAAGTATATGCTGGGATGATGACCTCATCACCGGGCCCAACACCCCACCACCTTAATACAAGCTCTACTGCATTGGTCCATGCATTAAGACACAATACAGGCCCGCCTCCAATGTATTGTTGAATCTTGGATTCAAGCCCTCTGGTTTTAGGACCTGTGGTAATCCATCCTGATCGAAGCACTTCAACAACAGCCTCAATGGACTTTTCATCTATTCGCGGTGGAGAAAAAGGTATCGGTTTCATGCCATCAAAAATAGATGTTACAGCATGAATGCCACTATCTTTGTTTCATGACATTTATACAATTCATTGTTCAAGGTTTTAAACATGCCTCTTTTGTTCTGTTTTTTTGCATTTGTTCCATCGTTGGCTTGGCCCAACCCAAATATCCAGGTGGTAGGGGTGAAGGAAAAATGGGTGATATGAGTGGTAGAGTTTACGGCAAAGTATTGGATAGTTTGACCAATAAACCTCTGGAGTATGCGGTCATTCGTGTAGTTACTGCTAGCGGGCAATTGGTGAGCGGCGCTTTGAGCGAACACAATGGCGATTTCAGTGTGGATAAAGTCTTCATTGCCAAACCCCTGATATTGGAAGTTGGCTTGGTAGGTTATAACACTAAGAAATTGAAATTTGAATTGTCCCCTGGTGGTTTCCCTATTGAGAAGGACATGGGGAACATCAAGTTGGGATTGAAAGATCAAAAGATTCTAGAAGTGAGAGATGATGCTAATGGATTCAGAAAAGAATTTGATAAGAGCATTTATGAGGTGGACAAGAATGCCATCAATGCGGGAGGCACTGCAGAAGATGTGCTGCGCAATATTCCCGTTGTTCAAGTGGACCAAGATGGAAACGTTAGTGTGAGAAATACGGCGCCGCAGATCTTTGTGGACGGTCGCCCCACTACCCTTTCCATAGATCAAATTCCGGCCGATGCCATTGAGAAAGTGGAGGTCATCACCAATCCATCAGCCAAGTATGATGCTTCTGGAGGTGGAGGCGGAATTTTGAATATTGTCATGAAAAAAGATAGAGGTCGCGGTTACAATGGCAGTATCCGGACTGGAATCAATACTGTTCCTCCTGGCATGGAACGTAGGCTTCAAGATAAATACAGAATGAATGGCGGTTTGGATTTTAATGTGAGAAAGAAGAAAGTCAATTTTTTTGTCAATGGAAATTTGAATCAGCGACGCAGTATTTCTCAGGCATTTACTGATCGTAGCGATTTGCTAACGCTCCCTCTTCAATCTGATCAATATCAAATCAGCCGAAATAAAGGCTACTTTGCCAGGGGAAATGTTGGATTCGATTGGTTCATCGATAACCGAAATACCATCACCATCTCCGAGAGTTTGAATAAAGGTCAATTCAATCCTGACGACAGCATGCATGTGGATGTGGATACCTTGAATGGTATTTCTGGTTTGGACGGGGAGTATTATCGCAGAAGCAACACGGACAGGGTCTTTCAAAATTTGGGTACGAGTGTTTTATACAAGCATTTGTTTGCCAAGGAAGGGACGGAGTTGACAGCAGATTTTAACTACAATGCCATTCAGTCAACATTTAATGGTGACTATAAAAACATCTATGCTGACGCAGATCCTTCCATTTGGAGACAAGAAGGATCCGTTCAGCAATCCCTGTACACCTTTCAAATGGACTATGTCACCAAGTTGAATGATCGTTATAAATTAGAATTGGGACGTCGTTTTTCATTGCGCAATTATGGAAGTAATTATGACAATTTTAGATATGATTTAAATTCGGGCAACTACACCATCAATCCTTCTTTGTTGGTTGATTATTCTTTTTCTGACAGGGTTGAGGCCATGTATTCTACCCTATCAGTTAATGGCGAAAAATGGAAGTACCAAATGGGACTGCGCGCAGAGAGCAGCTCATACACAGGGGAGTTAAAGTCAACGGGCAATCGCTTCAAAATTGATTACCCCATCAGTTTATTTCCTTCTTTTTATGTTACCCGTGTCATTGATCCAACACAAGATTTTCAATTGTCATTTAACCGAAGAATCAATCGTCCAGGATTCATGCAATTGTCTCCGTTCACCGATTACAGTGATTCATTGAATGTTTCGCGCGGCAATCCCAACTTAAAGCCAGAATTCACCCATGGTGTTGAGTTGTCATACTTGAAAAATTTCAGCAAGAAAAATACCTTGGTGGCCAGTTTATATAGCAGATACACCACCAATGTTACTGTAAAACAACAAATCACAGAGTACAGTGATGTATTGAATGACAACATTATTGTGACCACCTCTTTGAATGCGTTTTACGGTTGGGCTTCAGGAATGGAGTTGGTCTCTCGCAATGCTGTCACAGAGTGGTTTGATTTGACAACTACCTTGAACATTTACAATTCCACCATTGATGGAACCAATATCACCCCTGATTTGACCAATTCCATCAACAGTTTTTGGGTGAAAATGAATACCAGTTTCAAATTGCCCAAAGGATTTGTCATTCAGATTAACGGGGATTATGCCAGTAAAAAGGCTTTGGAAGTGGGAAGCAGCGAGCGCGGCGGTGGAATGGGTGGCGGAGGAGGATTCGGCGGTGGTCACGGTGGTGGTATGTGGGGAGGAACATTGAACACAGCACAAGGTTTTGTTCGTCCCAACTACGGTTTGGATTTCAGTGTAAAAAAAGAGTTTTTGAAGGATAGAAGTTTGGTTGTATCCATTGCTGCACAGGATGTTTTTCATACCCGTGTAACCAGCGTTTATAGCACCACTCCCTATTTCATTCAAGATGCGCAACGCTATCGCGATTGGCAAACCTACCGTGTCAATGTTTCTTGGCGATTTGGAAAAATGGACGCTTCGTTGTTTAAGCGAAAGAACAACAGAACCAATTCCGAGGGAATGGAGGGTTAGACTATTTGATATAATAGTTGTTGTTCACAGTGATTTTTCCCTTCTTACATTTTCCTGGAATGGCTTGCCATACAGTATTTATTTTCATGCGGTATGTTTTGCCGTTCAGCACAAAGTCCAATGGCATTTCAAAGCCATCGATACAATTCTGCCAACGAAGGTATCGCTTGCCATTCTTGTATTTTGTTTCGAGAACTGGAATAAAACGTGTTCTCAAATATTGATCAAAAATGGGTTTTAAATTCAAATTCAAATATGAGGACATGAATTCTTCCACGTCCTTTGTTTGAATGGTCTTGTGGTAAAAATACTTTTGATTCATGTCAATGAGCATCTGACGCCACAGTGAATCATTGTTATTGATTTGGCGAATCATGTTGAGCATGTTGGCTCCTTTGTAATACATATCACCACTGCCCTCACGGTTGACATCGTATTGACCAATGATTGGACCATCATTGCCGATGTTCTTTCTTTGACCTATGACGTATTCCTCCCCTGCTTTTTTACCATAATAATATTCAGTGAATAAAGCTTCGGTATAAGTTGTGAAACCCTCATGTACCCACATGTCTGCAATGTCCTTGTAAGTAATGTTGTTGGCAAACCATTCGTGACCACTCTCGTGAATGATGATGTAATCCCATTTTAGCCCCCATCCTGTTCCAGATAAATCACTGCCGAGATACCCATTGCCAAAACGATTTCCGTAGGCCACAGCGCTTTGGTGTTCCATGCCCAAATAAGGAACCTCGATTAATTGATAGCCATCTTCATAAAAAGGATAGGGTCCTAACCAATACTCAAACGCAACCAACATTTCCTTAACCTGTTTGAATTGAATTTGCGCTTGTGTTTGATGTTCAGGTAGGACAAAATAACTCAAGTCCAGATTCCCTTTTAAACCTTTATATGTTTCTTTAAAAGATACATAAGGTGCAATGTTTAAACTAACACAATAATTATTGATGGGACTGTTGACTTGCCAGGTAAATTTTCTTTTTTCTCCCAAATCTTCCTCTTTGATCAATCGACCATTGCTCACATTCATCAAAGGTTTAGGAACCGTTACTGCGATGCGCATGCTATCTGGCTCGTCATACATGTGGTCTTTGCAAGGCCACCAAACACTAGAGCCCAAATTCTGACAGGAAGTTGCAATAAAAGGCAAACCCGATTCATCAGTACTCCAACTAAAACCACCGTCCCAAGGAGCATTGACGGCCTTTTTTGGAAAGCCTTTGTAATTTAGGCGAACCATTCTTTGTTCCCCCTTTTGCACGATCTCAGGAAAAACAATGTGGTAAACATGCGGAGCTATCTTTTCAATCTTGAGCGATTGATGATTGCATGAGGCGGAAGTTAATTCCATGGGATATTGCAAATCAATTTGCATTACCCTCCCCTCTTGTAAAGCAGTGAAATAAACATCGTTGGTACCGCCAATCCACTTCTCATTCGGTTTTACTTCAATATCCAGGGCGTATGAAGTTAAATCCCACCAAATGCGTTCTGGAGTGATGCTGCCGCGAAGCGTATCCGCTCGATTAAATTGCGCTGTGGAGACCAATGAATAGACAAAAACAAAGAAGGAGAGGCAAAATTTCTTCATTGAACGAATATAAAAGGATTCGGATTATCCCGATATTTAAAAAATGAAAAGAAGTTTGAATGAATGGAAAAAAGAGATTCGACATTCTTTGGAAGCATTGTCCACTCCGGAGAGAAAAACTTCGACTCTCCGATTTTTCAAACATCCAGTCCAAGTCATTGGTGTGAGCAATCCGATGACACAAGGTATTGGACGAAAAATAATACAGGAAATCAAAGGAGAAAGCAAGGAATGGTCTTTTCAGTTGGCTGAACGGTTGTTTGAAACGGGATATTTGGAAGAAGCCTTGTTGGCTTGTCAGATTGTATTTTCACGAAGGCGAAATTTTGAGGAAACGGATTTCAAGGTTTTTGAAAAGTGGGTTAATCAGTATATACACAATTGGGCAGTATGTGACACCTTTTGCAACCAAAGTATGGGACATTTATTGATGACCTTTCCCGATTGTGTGCCATTGATTTTACCTTGGAGTGTGCACCACAATTTATGGATGAGAAGGGCCAGTGCTGTTTCATTCATTTATCCAGCCAAGAGGGAATTGTTCATTGAAGAACAAATGAATATTGCATTGATACTTTTGGAAGATAAAGAAGACATGGTGCAGAAAGGTTATGGATGGATGCTCAAGGTTTTGAGTCAGAAGCGGCTGACATTGGTTTTTAATTTCATTGAGCAATACAAAGATAGAATGCCTCGAACAGCCTTGCGATATGCCATAGAAAAAATGCCAAAAAATCTCAAGGAACAGGCCATGCTTAAGCCCTTTCCGTTATCTTTATAGCGCTATGCGGATATTGGGATTAACCATTTTTTTATTGCTCCAACAGATCTTCTGTTTTTCGCAAATGGACAAACCAATTTCTGCGGAAGCATGGCTCAACACCATGGATAGTTTGTTGACATTGACCGAGAACCAGAGAGTTGTCCTTGAAGGAATTTATTTGAAATACGAAGTTGAAAGAGCCTCCATCGAATTGTCGATGATGGAATTGTCAAGAGAGCCGATGGATCCCATGGAATGGGAGATAAAAGACAATGCCCTTCGAAGGAAGAAAAAGGACTTGTCAAAAGAGAGAGAAGAAAAAATAATGGCGGAGTTGGGCATAGAGCAGCAGAATATTTATATCAATAAAGTTTCCCCAAACAAACCCCAAGTGTTGCACATGGGGATAAAACATGACAAAATCAATTGTACAGTATGCGTAAAACCATCCACACCTTAATTCTTATCTCCTTGACCCAATGTATTTGGGCACAACCCGGCGATCGTTTTTATATCGAACAAAAAATCCATGAGATGGAGCGCTTAATGGATTTATCAAAAGCTTTTGGTTATTCACAATATGTCAATCCTTTTATCGGAACAGGTGGACATGGACATACCTATCCTGGTGCCACTGTACCTTTTGGCATGGTGCAATTGAGTCCGGATACCCGCATAGATGGTTGGGATGGATGCGGAGGTTATCATTACACAGACTCCATTGTTTACGGATTTTCGCATACCCATTTGCAAGGAACAGGAGTCAGTGATTATGGAGACATTTTGTTTACCCCAAGTATTGGAACGCAAAGAAAGAGCACCAAATGGTTGGATGCATTGGCGCAGGGATTTGATCACAAGAACGAGGTGGCCATTCCTGGCTATTACAGTGTTGTATTGAATGACAGTAAAATCAAAGTAGAGTTAACCGCTACGGAGCGAACGGGAGTTCATCGATATACTTTTCCAGAGGGAAAGAATGTGCAGCTTTTTGTCAACATGGCCTATCGCGATGATTTGAAGTATTATGACTTGCAGACCATTGGTGATACCGTACTTTGCGGATACCGCGTTTCCAAGGGATGGGCCGAAGAGCAGCATACCTATTTCTATGCAGTATTTAATCAACCCATCAAAGGTTTGGATCAATTGAGTGAGATGACCACAGAAATGATGGGCAATGATCGCAAAGACATCATTGAGATGATTCAAACCTTTCGTTTGGATTTTGGCGAAATCCAGCGATTGGAAGTTCGTGTCGGGATTAGTGGGACTGATGTTGAGGGTGCAAAGCGCAACCTTTATGCAGAATCCAGAAAATTCAGTTTTGAGGAAATTGTATGGCAAGCCAAAGCCAAGTGGAATGAAAAATTGAACAAAGCACCATTCCCCGATGGAATGTCTGCAGATAATGACAAGATGTTGACCAATTATTATTCGGCCCTCTATCATTGTTATGCTGTTCCCAATGTTTGGAGTGATGTAGATGGACGATACCGTGGTGAAGACAAGAAGATTCACCAAGCCAATGGATATACTCGATATACGGTCTTTTCATTGTGGGATACTTTTAGAGCTTATCATCCTTTGATGACTGTTTTGGAACCTGAGATTACCTTGGATTGGATCAAAACTTTCTTGGCCATCTACCAAGAGCGCGGCGAATTGCCCATGTGGGAATTGGCAGGCAATGAAACCTATTGCATGATTGGTGCGCATTCTATCTCAGTGATTTTGGATACCTATGCCAGCGGCATACAAGGATTTGATACTGATTTGGCCTTAAAAGCCATGATCGATGCCATGAATGGGCCAGAAATGGAGAAGAAACGATTCAAGGAAATGGGATTCGTTCCAGCTGATGAGTACAGTGAATCGGTTTCAAAAACTTTGGAATATTGCTTCAACGCCTATTGCATCGCTCAGTTCGATTTCCTGCTGAACCGCAATACAGATAGTCCGGTGTACAAAGAATATATGGCTTACGCTCAAAATTGGAAGAACATTTTTGATCCTGAGACACACTTTATGCGTCCCCGTCGCAATGGTGGATTCATCCCTTCATTTGATCCCTATCAAGTAGATTTCAATTTTACTGAGGCCAATGCTTATCAATATGCATTATTTGTTCCGCATGATGTTCAAACTTTAATGGAATACCACGGAGGGAAAGAGAAGTTTGGACAATTCTTAATGCAAGTCTTTACAGCTAAGCCACAAACTACTGGGCGAGAGCAAGCAGACATCACAGGATTGATTGGTCAGTATGCCCACGGCAATGAGCCATCACACCATTATGCCTTCCTTTTCCCTTATGTTGGTGAACAATTTGATAAAGCTGGAAAGACGTTTTTAAAGCAAATTATTGAAACCTTATATCAGCCAACACCGGACGGATTGTGTGGCAATGAAGATTGCGGACAGATGTCGGCTTGGTTGGTGTGCGCCATGAATGGTATTTACAAACCCGCCCCAGGGCAAGGAAGTAAATGGACTGCGTATAGCCCATTCAAAAATATTATTCGTTTGGGACTTTTGGATAGTGTTGTGACAACGAATGTCAATCCTTCGCGAGTCATGACCACGCAAATCATTCCATTGCCCATCATCAAAGGTCCTGCAATAAGCTTCACACAAAATGCTTTTGTTGAGATATTGAATGCCATGGTTGGAGTGAATACGCAAGTAGAAATACTCAATAAAAAAGGAAAGGTCGTTAAATCATTCGTTTATGACCAACCATTTGAGATTACTGAAGCCTGCACCATCAGAGCCAGAGCCACATCCAAGGATCTATCCAGTGGCTGGAGTGTTGCGCGTTTTAACAAAAGGGATGGAAGAAAGCGTATATTGAATATTGCTGAATATGACAACCAATATACTGGTGGTGGTCGTGATGCATTGATAGACGGAGCCATGGGCGGTAAGGATTTCAGAACGGGTGGATGGCAAGGATATTATGGAAAAACCATGACCGTTACAGTAGACCTTGGAGAAAAGCCACAATTGGTCAAGAGTATTGGACTCAGTGTTTTTCAAGATATCAAGACATGGATTTGGTATCCCAAGCAAGTTCGATTCGCTGCCATATTGGCTGACGGTAAGAAGGTTGAATTGGGCAGTGTTGATTGCACCAATGAACAGAATGTTTATGGCAGTATGCAAAGACTAATATCCTTGAATATAAAAGACAAAATGTACATTCAGTCCATTGAAATCACCGCGGAAACGGCCTTTGATGTGATTCCCGATTGGCATTTGGGACACGGAGGTAAATCTTGGATTTTCGCCGATGAAATTTTGATTGAGTACGCTGACGATCGGGAAAAATGAGCAACGTACTTTTCGATTTGCATTTGGCGCAGACAACGCCATATCCATTAGGAATAGAGATTGAACGTGGTGAAGGCATCTATTTGTTTGGTCAAAAAAATGAACGATACATCGACTTTGTGTCGGGCATTGGAGTAAACAATTTGGGACATGGTCAGCCGGAGATATTGGCCGCGATACATGAGCAAGTGGACCGCCACTTGCACGCAATGGTCTATGGTGAATATATTCAACGATCTCAAACGCAAGCAGCGGAAATTTTAGTGTCCATGTTGCCTGAGCAATTGGATTGCTGCTACTTTGTCAATAGTGGAGCTGAGGCCATTGAAGCCGCCATGAAATTGGTCAAACGTGTTACCGGTAGGACTGAAATTGTTGCCTTTCAAGGTGCATATCATGGCAATACCCATGGTGCCATGTCCATTAGCTACAACGAGAAGAAGAAAAGTGCTTTTCGTCCATTGCTACCCGATGTCACTTTTATTCGATTGAATCACTGGGACGATTTGTCTCTTATTACAACAAGAACGGCAGGCGTTTTTTTGGAAACGATTCAAGGTGATGCGGGCATCCGAATTCCCAACCCATTGTTTTTAAAAGCCTTAAGGACGAGATGCACAGAGCAAGGAGCAATGTTGGTGTTGGATGAAATTCAATGCGGCATGGGCAGGACAGGAAAAGTATTTGCGTTTGAGCACTATGATATTGTTCCAGACGTCATCGTATTGGGAAAAGCATTGGGTGGAGGAATGCCGATTGGATGTCTGGTTGGACAGCGGGAGATGATTGCTCAATTGAGTTTTGATCCCATATTGGGGCATATCAGCACATTTGCGGGGCATCCCGTAGCTTGTGCCGCTGCCGCCGCTGCTTTGCGCATTTATCGTGATTCATCCATTGTGGAGGAAGTAGAAGGAAAAGGAGCGTGGATTGAAGAGCAACTCATCGACCATCCCTTGGTGAAGGAAATCAGGAGAAAGGGATTTTACTTTGCCATCGATTTGGAAAACGAGCACGTTGTTCAGCAGGTGGTTGAAAAATGTTTGTCGAAAGGATTGATTACCTTTTGGTTTTTATCCTGTCCTTGGTCATTCAGAATCGCCCCGCCCTTGACCATTCAGCAGCATGAGTTGGAAGAATGTGTGGGGATATTAAAATGGGCAATGGACACGAGTTGTTGAGAACATTGCAACAAATTTTCAGAATCACGATTTAACTTTGAGGCATGGAATTAAGTGGAAAATTAAAATTGGTCATGAACGAAGAAACCTTTGCCAGTGGTTTCAATAAACGTTCTTTTGTTATTGCTGTAGAAAGCAACTACCCCTACGACGTTTGCTTTGATCTTTTGAAAGACAAAGTAAGAATGATTGACGGGTTCAATACAGGCGATGAAATCAAAGTCAGTTTTGATATCAAATCAAGAGAATACAACGGAAAATGGTTCACCGGTGCAACAGCTTGGCGCGTTGAAAAAGTTGGTGCTGGTATGAGCGGTTCAAACAGCTCTGGTATGTCCACCCCGCCGCCACCCGCTCCCATGAGTGCAGATCAATTGGGACCTGCTGGAATGGAAGAAGATGATCTACCTTTTTAATTGAATCCCTGTCATGCCAGCCAATAAATACGCCTTGATACGCTATCGGGTCATCG
>JACCDK010034533.1_pt1 | contig 13235 bp, 10 predicted proteins | sample 7445871 | NCBI WGS metagenome assembly JACCDK01 (sample SAMN15323436, study PRJNA562643) | freshwater metagenome | isolation source: river surface water | place: USA:Blue River Watershed | collected 2017-08-15 | reverse complement strand
TTGTAAACTCCACTTTGAAAAATCCGAGGATCGAGAGGGTCTAACCCTTTCCCCGCAATGTGAAATTCAATTTGCGGAACCTTTGATTTTACCAATGGCCAAACTTTTTGTAAAAACCACTCAATGCCTTGTACATTTGCCATCCACTCCATACTTCCAATGTGAAACAATTGAAATGGTTGCAGTTGCACTTCTTCAATGAGTCCAATTTGAATTCCAGGCAAGTATGTAAACATCGGTTTATTCACTTTGAGGGATATCGCCTTGGCATCATCTGGGGCAATTGGTATAATTGAATCAACTTGCTGCCAAAACAATTCTTCTTCTCGTTTTAATCGCTTCGACTGAAGTTTCAAATAAAATTTCTTGAACCCATTTGAAGTTTCATCAGCCAATCGTTCCCAAATCTGAGATTCAATGTTATGCGATCTGTAACTCACATGACCGCTGAAATACTTCCTAACGGTCTTTAGAAATCCCGCAGAATAAAGTCCCTCAATATGCACAATATCAAAACGTTCCGATTTTAATAATTTTGCCAGATTTTCATTGGCTTGTTCGTTTTCATAACGTTGCAAATGAAAACTTCTATTCGAAAATAGGTTTTTTAGCGCACCTAGGGGTGTCACCGATGCATCTAATTCCTGCGGATAATATTTGCAAAAAGAAAAGCGCTCCAACAGGGTCTTTTCATCCACAAAATGTTTTTTTGTATTGTATGAAAAATAAGAAATTACATGTCCCTCAAAAGCCAAAGCCTTCATCATTTGGAAGGTTGCAATGGCACCACCATCGTGAAGTGGCCAAGGAAAGCGATTTCCTAAAATGAGAATATTCATGCTTTTTTCTTTTTGAGTAAAGAAAATAATTGTGTAAATAATTTACCAATAAAGGGAACAAGACCCCCAAAAGTAAAGGCATTGCTGTCGCGAATGGCTTTGAAGGTAATCCATAATCCAATTGGAAAAAGGAACATCGAACTCATCCACATGCCCGTCCAAACAGGCATCACCAATTCTTTACCCATTTTTTCACCAGTTAAATTGATGGCATAAAACAACACAAATAAGATCACCGAAATGACCAACGGCAATCCAATTCCACCTTTTTTAATGATTGCACCAAGTGGCGCAGAAATTAAAAAGAGCATAAAAATCAAAAATGAATGTGCGAATTTCTTGTGATACTCCGTTCTATACAAAGCAATATCCGTGGTTAAAAACACCTGATTTGCCGAATAACCATCCAAAGTTCCTTTCATGCCTCGTGCAGTGCTCAAAGCCACGGCCCGAATGACTGAACGATTGTTGGCATCAAAATTATTGAGAATTGTTGTATCGGTAATACTCTGATATTGATTTTGTTTATGAATGAGTCTTTGTTTTTCCATTTGAGGAAATAAATTCACATAATGTAAAAATCGACTCACATAATTTTCGTTTTCAATGTATGCCTTCTTCATTTTCATGTGGAAGGTGTCTATTTCCAATTGTAACTGTGAAATATTCAACAAACGAAAATCAGACGACATTGCCTCACGGTCGGTGAATTTGAAATCCAAGCTCGATAAATCAATGACCATATGTTGTTTTGCAAAGAACATTTGATTAAACGGCATGGTCTTTAAATAAGTTGGTGCAGCGGTCATTTCCTCATATCTCACCCCATCGTACAGGGTAAAATCCAATTGCCTTTTATCGGCCGACATCACCATTTTCCCCGATTTGGCATGGATCACATTCAATCTCTTGCTATCGTCTTTTTTATACTCATGAATGAGCACATCGTGAACGGTTTCATTGTCGGATTCTTTGGAACCTACTCGAATTGAAACCCCTTCAATTTGTTGATAGAACTGGCCTGCATCGATATTAAAGGCTGGCTTTTTCGACCGCATGTCCATGAGCATTGCTTTGAATTCTAAGTTTGCTTTAGGAATTACGTAATTCAAAAACAAGAAATTCATGACCATTAAAAATGCCATAAACACAAAAGTGGGACGTAAAATTCTTAACAGTGAAATGCCATTGGCCTTCATTGCAACCAACTCAAAACTCTCAGATAGGTTTCCAAATGTCATTAAACCAGCAACCATAATGGTCAAAGGCAACGCCATTGGCACCAAGTCGGCAAGCGACAGAAAAACCAATTTTAGCATCACAAGGGCTGGAATTCCCTTGCCCACGAGTTCATCGATGTATTTCCAAAGAAATTGCATCAAGAACAAGAACAAACTCAAAACAAACGTCACTAAAAACGGTCCAATGAAGGAACGCAATACGAGCACATCTATTTTCTTGAGTTTGAACGGAGATTTCATCCAAGTGCAAAGATACCACTTTTAGCCCAAATTTTGGGCATTTGTCTATTCCAACAAAAGGCTGAATGGTCTAAAAAAAGACAAACCCACCCGGTATAATTCCCGAATTGTAAGATTTTACAAGTTCGTAATTTTCATTTAAAATAAATACTTTTCCCTCACTTACATAATCCTTGGCATCGGCAATATAAACCCAACCATTGCGTGGGTCAATCCCAAGTCCATAGCAGGTTTGAAAGCCACTGTAAACCACACTTGCATCGGCTAAACTATTTGCAGTTACCCCCAATTTCATCACTTTGTTTTTGTGAATGTACAATAGATCTGTTCCATTGGGCGATAAACACAAACGACTCACCCCATCGCCCGCGGGAAATGCAAATCTTTTCAACTCTTTTTGATTAGACCCGTAACAAACAATCGACGCAAGCCCATTCACCGACGATAAAACCCACAGTGAATTGTTTTTGTCTACAACCAAATTCTGACATCCCGTGTCGGCTTCAAATTTGTAACTGTTTTTTGTAGAGGGATTGATAAACATTAAATATCCATCGTAGCAAGACACCACAACTTCATTGTTCCAAAGTGCCATTTGCTCTGTCCAGCCATAGCGGTTTGAACCCGATGTGCCCGACATAACTTTAAACTCGTGAACTGTTTGCAAGGTTGCACTGTCTAACATGAGCACCGCATTCGCCGTGAGATCGCTCACAAATAAATATTGTTTGACCGGTAAAATATACCGAGGCGATTTTAAACCGCCTCGGGATTTTTGTTGTTTGAGTGTTTTGCGATTGAGTGCAACAATTTTACCGCTGTTGTTTACGCTCAACCAAACATAATTTGTGTCGGTACACCCACTTTGAAGCACATCGCCGAGGGGCATTTTATTGACACTTTCGAATATATTGTTGTAATATTGATTTGAATCGATGCTATAAACATCGAAACGGGCATTGTTCCACATATAATTTCCCTCACACAAAACACCAACCCTTTTGTTGCTGTATTCCAATGTATCACCACCATTCGAATTGGGTTCTTTAATGCAAGAAGTTAAACCAAATGCTCCAAAAATGAGCAGCAGAACAAGTCCCTTAAATTTCATTATTCTTTGATGAATTTAACTGAAAATTGTTTTCCAGTTTGGTCTGTCACCAAACCAGAGTAGAAACCTGATTTAAAGTTTGTAACGTCCAAACTTTTTTGCGTCAAATCAAACTCTCGACTCAAAACTTTTTGTCCTTCAAAATTAAAAACTTCTATATTTCTCAATGAATTATTTGAATTGAAATTTAAAATATTTTTCACCGGATTCGGAAATACATTCATTTTCGCAACCTGGGTAATTTTAACACCTGCGGCATACAAAACTTCTAAGTTATCCATTGCAAAAAACGCAGGAGTATTCATGCCCCAAGTACCATTGTCGGAACTGAACATTTCAAACGTCAAACTGTCGCTCATTGCTGTAAAATAAACCTTTTGCCAAGTATCTAAAAGAAAATTCTTGGTTGTATCGAGATATCTAAAATCAGCTAAAACCACTCTTTTCTCCTCTCCTTTCACGCCTTTTCTGAAGCCCGAAATCACCAAAATCAAACTATCTTTATCTGCAGCTTTAAATTTCTTAGCAAATGCATCGCCAAATTTCATTGTGTTATAAGTGTAAGTAGAGTTAGTGATTTCTAACGACATAACGCCCAAAACCTTCGGATTTACAGACGATATTTTAGCATTGTTCTGACCAATAGCAAAAATTTTCTCGCTGTACTTCGCGCCTTCTCCAGTAATCGCAGAAAACAAATGTTTGTCCATGTTGCTCTCCTCCATTTTATTGTAATGGCGGTAAGATAAAGCCCAGTTTCCAGACCAATATTTGTAAGTGGTGTCCCATCCAAAATTCATCAGCATGTCGCCATTGGTCACATAACTTTGAATTCCAATTTGTCCAGTATGTACAGTTCCCGAATCTAAACCCATAAAACTTAACTGGTCAAACCCTTCTTTAATGGGCGATGGATCTTTTTGAGCGCTTAGTTTTGCACTAAAAATCAATGCAATCACCAATAAAATTGTTGTTTTTTTCATATTTTTTGATTATATTTTAATGTTCAAATTGACCCAAAACGACCTTCCCGGCATTGGCCTACTTGGCATATTTTGGTAAACGGTATTCATCATATTTCTGCATTCAACAGACGCCTCACATTTTATTTTTTGATTGTTTTTGAGGGACAGTAACTGCACCTGCTTTAAGGTCACTTGGAAATTCACAATGCGATATCCAGCCAACCATGCCAAGTTATCGGTTTGAATATACCTATTGCCAGTATGCTGAATATCAACCTTATATGCGATCAACTTTCTTTCCAATGCCATACCTACATATCCCATAAAATCAGGAATGAAAATTTGAGCATAACCTGGCATTTCTTGTCCTTTCTTCACCAAAGTATTCACCCATTCGCCCCCAAAGTTGATGGCCACCTTTTGTGATTCAAACTTCTTTGCAAACTTTCCATTGAATTGAATTCCTTGGTATTGCCCATTGTGAAAATTCGTGGCAATCCATGAACTTCCGTTGGGAATCCAAATGATTGGATTTTTGAGTTCCCTGTAATATGCAGTGACCTCTAAATTAAGATCGAATGATTTAGATTGAAGATTTTTCAAAACACCCATTTCCATGCCCCATCCTCTTTCTGATTTGGCAATCTCTGTGGCATTGGTTCTCCAAAATAAATCATTCAAAGTTGGACGTCTGAAGGTTGTATGGACGTTCGTTTTGATTTGAAACCACTGTTTGACAGGAATCACCGATGAAATTCCAAAGGTTGGAATGTTTTCATAAAATTCATGACGCACATTGGCATTCATTTCGGCCTGCTTGAGTTTAAACGTTACAGATGCAAACGATGCTGCATAAAAACGAATGGGATTCACCTGAATATAATTCACTGAAAACGCTCGCTGTTGTTGCGCATCGAAACCTAACAACCATCTAAACCCTCCAATATTTTTATAAACTTCCGTTTGAAAATAAGGTGTATTGGCAACACTCGAATCGGCGTGAACCATATCGTCGTAATATTTAATTTGGTCACGAACATATCCTAAACGATTCACCAGCAACCACTTTCCTTGGCTATATTGATGTTCTAAAACAGTTCTTAAATTGAAATCTTTTTGCAATCCATACAATTGATTGCCCCCAATTTTTTGTCCCAACCCACGCTCATTGCTCGAAATCTCTATAACATACTTAAAATCGTGGTTTCCAAGTTTCAAACCATAAACCCCTCTTCCAATAGTTTGGAAAAGATTTGCATTTTGCGCAACCCTGTTTTCTTGGCTTATTTCATCCTTAAAAGTGAATTTATTTTGGTGGTTTAATTTGCCAAATGTAATTTGAAGATATTGATTTCTAAGGGATTGAACGAGGTTAAACCCAACTGACAAATTACCAAACTCACCGTATTGAGAAGCCACATTGGCCGAAAATCCTTCCCCATATTTAACCTTATTCCTGAGAAAGACTGTCCCTCCAACACTGCCAGACCCAAATAAAGCAGCGTTGCCGCCTTCAATGAGAAACGCTTCTTGCAATCCGAAGGATGTTAAATTGTTAAAATCTGTCATTCCCAACATTGGATTGTTTACAGGTAAACCGTTCCAAAGGACTTGAGTTTGTGCGGCATCGGCACCGCGTCTTGAAATTGTTGACGAGCCTGAAATGCCATACTGTTTTAAAAACACTGCATTTGCGGCAAGGTTATTTTGTAAAGTTTGTGGGGATGTTGAATTGTGAAATTCGAGTTTTACGCGTCCCAACTGACAAAACTCTACCCTTTGCGCTTGGATATACACGGTATCAACGGGCATATTTTGCACGGTGTCGCCGAAGGCGCAAAACAGAGAGGCGATATATCCAATGTTCAACAACATAATTGGGTATCGCAAACGCAAATAAACAGGGGGATAAATTGCCCAAAAGCAAATCACCACCGCGCCTTTATTCCCGAAAGCGAGTTAAGTTGATGCCTTAGGCAGGTCTTCTGACTTCCCCATTTTAGGCGCCTTCCCGTTTACACAGTGGCGTAGAAGCCTAAAATTACATCTTTTCAGATGGGGGTTACAGCTGCGGGTACAGTCTCGGTCTTACACCGATGTTCCCTTTTCATTTCTCAGAGTAAGCCAATACTCTTTGAAAACCTAAACACCGATACAAAAATAAAATTTTGTTTAACATTCCCTATATCATGTTTTCCACAAAATGAATTCATCGATAATCATAGAGGTCTATCGACAATCTCAAAAACATACTTCAACCCCCCTTATATTTGTAACTATGCGATGGATAACGATCTTATTTTTTGGAGGGATATTGACAAATCTCTCAGCCCAAAATGTTGAAAAGATCACTCTAGAAAAATGTATTCAACTGGCATTCACCAAAAATTTCGACGTTCAACTTGCCGCAATTTCAGAATCGCTTGCCAACATCGATTACCAACAAAGCAAATACAACCTCAGTCCCGAAATCTCAGGCTCTGCAGGTCAATATTTCCAAAGTGGTAGAAGTATCGATAGGTTTACAAACCAATATGTACAAACAACCATTGGAAGTAACAACTTTCAAGTTCAAGCAAATTGGATCATTTTTGCGGGTGGGCAACTTCAGTACAACATCCAAAAATTAAGGCGCGATAAACAAGCCAGTCACTTAGACTTAGAGCAAGCAAAACAGAACATTGCACTCAGTGTGGCCCTCGCCTATTTACAATGTTTGCAAACAAATGAGCAAGTTCAGGCGGCAAAGTCTATAGCTTCGAATGGAAAACTTGAATTGGATCGTTTGGAAAAACTACTCAAAGCAGGTGCCACCAACGAAGGTGCACTGTGGTCGGCCAAAGCACAATATTTAAATCAAATTTCAAATCTAACCCAAGCCGAAAACGCTAAAAAATCGGCGTATTTAAACTTGAGAAACCTCATTCAATACGATCTAAAGTCAGATTTCGAGTTGGAAGTTGCCGCCTTCGATGTCCCTCAAAAAAACAAATACCCTATAGATCTCAACACGTTGATAGACAGTGCCACACTCCGCAGGCCAGAGGTTGCAGCCGCAAGAGCGCGTTATGAATCAGCGATTTTTAGCTCAAAAATTGCGAAGGGTGCCTTGTTGCCAACATTGTCGCTTGGAGGAAATCTAAACACCGTTTATTCAGGAAACGCAAAAACAGTAACCGGTTACAACATCGTTGGTAGTCAACCAATTGGCTATGTGAAAAGCAATTTAGAAATTGTAGAAGCGCCAAAATTTGAATACACCACCCAAACCATTGACTTTAGTAAGCAGATTAAAGACAACTTCGGACAAAGTTTCGGGGCCACGCTTTCTGTACCCATTTATGGCAAGTTGCAAACCCAAACCCAAATGAATAAAGCGAACATTGGCATCATTCGAAGTCAAATTGCCCTCGAAAAAAGCTATATGTCTGTAAGAAATGATGTGAGCAATGCTTTCATCAGTTTCGAAAATAGTGCAGATAAATATTTCGCACTCAAAGAAACGTACGAAGCACAAAGAAAGAATTCAGAGTTTGTAAAAATTCGATTTGCCAATGCGCAAGCATCGCAATTTGAAATTCAAACCGCGGAAAATGCAGAAAATTCTGCCTACCAAAATCTAATATCAGCGAAGTATGAGTTTGTTTTTCGAAAATTAGTACTCGACTATTTTTATAACAACCAACTCGCCTCTTTATCGAATTAAGCATGAATAAGAAAAAAACAATTTGGATTAGTATTGCCGCAATCGTGGCCATTTTTATCATTGTAAAAGTTGTCAATGGCAAACAAAAACCTGTTGAAGTATCCACCGAAAAAGTAGTCGCTCGCACCATCACTGAAGTGGTGAGCGTAACAGGAAAAATCCAACCCGAATTTGAAGTTAAAATTAGTCCCGACGTATCTGGAGAAATCACAGAAATGTTTGTCAAAGAGGGAGATAGTGTTACAAAAGGACAATTGTTATTGCGCATCAATCCGGAGTTATATCAAACCACAATGAGTCAATTGAAAGCCAATTTAGACAATGCGAAAGCGGGATTGGCAGGTTCGGAAGCTCAACAAATCAAGGCGAAAATGGCTTTGGCACAATCTGAAATTAATTTCAAACGCCAAAAGCAATTGCACGAACAAAAAGTGATTAGCGATCAGGAGTTTGAAAATGCACGTTTGCAATTCGAAAACAGTCAAGCCGACTACACCATTGCTTCTAAAAATATTTTATCGGCGCAATTCAATGTGAAAAGCCTGATGGCCAGGGTTGATGAAGGTAGCAAAAATCTTGGCAGAACCAGCATTTACGCACCTGCATCGGGAATTGTAACCCAACTCAATAGCGAAAAGGGAGAACGTGTGGTGGGAACTGCGCAAATGGCAGGAACTGAAATCATGAGAATTAGCAACTTGGGTATCATGGAAGTTCAGGTGAACATTAACGAAAACGACATTGTGAGGGTACATAAAGGCGATAGTGCAAACATCAAAGTGGATGCCTATTCCGATAGGGTCTTTCAAGGAATTGTGACCGAAATCGCAAATTCAGCAAAATTCAATGTTGCCACCAACATGAATGAACAGGTTACAAATTACACGGTGAAAGTACGCTTACTTCCAAGCAGTTATGCCGATTTAATTACAAAACGACAACCCCAACCCTTTTTCCCGGGCATGACCGCATCGGTTGATATTAAATCAGTTACAAAAACAAATGTATTGTCGATTCCAATTTCATCGTTAACAACGCGCAATCCAGAACCTGTAAAAGAAGGCAGCAAACCTGCAAAAAAGGAAACGGGCATCACCACATGGGTGTTTCTTTACAACAATGGCATTGCAAAGGCCGTAAAGGTAAAAACGGGCATACAAGATATTGATTACTTTGAAGTTCTTGAGGGACTTAAGCCGGGCGATGAAGTGATCTCTGAACCTTCAATGGCCATTGCCAAAACCTTGATTGATGGGGATCGGGTAAAAAGAGATTAGAAGATTAGAAGGGTTAGAGAGATTAGGGGGCTTATAGGGTTATAGGCTTATTGGATTATAGGAAAATTCAATAATTAATACCTAAAACAAAAAATAGTTTTTTTGATATTTTGACTTCCTTTAAAAAGTTGATAGATTTAATCATGTTCAAGTTCCTATAAGCTTATAAGCCTATAAACCTAAATTGGACATTTCCCGAACCACCGATACCTATTTTTAGCAATGTATCGATACACAGAATCTCTGAGTCCTTTTGGAACCAATTTGAAAGCGTAGAGCAGTTTATAGGGCAAGGGCAATTCCTTGAGAATCATCAAGACGGCATTGGATTGGATAAACACTTGTTGATCATTTAGATACACAATTGAATCTGGCAATTGTTGAGGAAAGTGTGGAGATAGCAATTTGTCGGCAAATTCAGACTGCAACGAATGTATTTGAAAAACGTTATTTTTATCGTGTTTCCTTAAAAACCGAACGCTGTAGTTGCACAAATTACAAACGCCATCAAAAAACACAACTTTCATATCATTTTTATAAAATGTTTATGAGGTTTAGATAGTTTATTGCAATTCAATGACGCGTTCTTCAACGGTTGTTGCATCAATTGCAGTGATATTTTTAGTTTCTACGCTATAAATCACCCAACCTGCGTTGTGAATTCGTGATGCAAGTTCTGTTACACTTGAAACTTTTGGCATTTCGTTGCGTTTGAAAGGTACTTTCGGCATCATTTTCTTTAAATAAGCGTAGGTAAAATCTGCCAACTGAGTTTCATCTTGGGTTTGAATCAATCTGAGCACCCCATTATTGTCTTCGAAGTTGAGTTCTTCTAAGGTAAGTTCATATTTTGTATCGATGGGTTTATCGCTAATTGCTGTCGCAATTTGAGTCACCCCAGACAATGTTTCTCCCAATTTATATTTAGATCCGTGATAAGAATAAAACTGTAGGATATCGTTGATGGCATAGGCTTCAATCCCTTCTTTTGTTTGAAAATTGGTCATAACATTATCGAAAATTGCAAGCAAATCTTTTTGGGATTTATATTTCTTTTTAATGACATCAACGGCTTGTTTCATTGCAGTTTGAATATCCTTCCAATTTTCGACACTTTGAAACTCTCCCATTTCGTTTGTGAGGATAATGATTTTCATATTGTCATAAAGTGAAATTAATTCTGACAGCAACTGATTTGATTGTTGGTTACCGGTAGCTTTATAATTAGAGTAGAGCCATTCAATTTTATAGTTTTTATCTGTAGAGTCTAAAATTGTCACTTGAACATTGAATGTCATAGTTTCTTTAGAGACGGTATCAGCCTTATTGAGTTTAATTTTATTTTGGGTAACAGAATAATTTTGTTTTTCACCTTTGCTCCAATATCCAACAACTTGAATTGTAGAATCAGAGGGTTCAATTTGAGCGTTCGAAGCAATTGCCAAGCAACCAAGAACCGCAAGGGAGTAGATTTTTCTTAACATTTGGCAAAGATAATGGAACGATTAGAAAGATTAGAGGGATTAGAAAGATTAGAGGATAACTTTACAAATCTTTGGCCAAGCGGAAACCGACGTATTGGCCTTTATAATTGGGATCAAAATGAAATCTATTCGCTGATCTACTGTGAAATGCATCAGTTGCAAAACTCCCTCCACGCAATACTTTATCTTTCCCTGTTTCAGGACCTTGAGGATCAACCATGATTGGTCCTGTATAATTATAAAATTGGGACCCAGGATAATAATAATCAAACCAGTCGCTACACCATTCCATAACGTTGCCATGCATATCATAAAGCCCAAAAGCATTCGGAGCATAACTCCCAACGGGCACTGTTTTATCTAATTTAATTCCAATTGGATTTGTAAAATATGGCAAAGTTGCATCAAAATTGGCCTTGTTTGTCAAGGAATCACCCGTATTGAAAGGGCGGTAAAGATTTTGCCTTCGGTAGTGTGTTTTACTCAAATAAAAGGAATTAAAACTCACCCCTCTGCAAGCATATTCCCATTCTGCTTCAGTGGGTAATCTGCAACCCATGAATTTAGCATAATCAAGTGCATCGTAATAGCTTACGTTGATGACAGGTCGTTTTCCTCTACCAAAACCATTATCATCGGGTTTGGTTCGGTTTGTTTGTTCACAAAAATAATCGTATTGATCAAAGGTCACTTCGTATTTACTAATACAATAAGCGTGCAAACTCACATCGTGTTGGTTTTCTTCCACTCTAGTCAGAACAATACCTTTGAATTCCTTTTCTAAACATCCCATATAAAATGTATCGCCTTCGATGTTAACCCATTCGATTTCGGTTTGCTTTAGAGCGGTATCTTTAGGGGTATCGGATTCATCTTTTTTACAAGAGACCATCAACATGCCAACCAATAAAATCATTATTAGGGCGGATTGCAAATACATTTTTTTCATCTTAATATTTATTAAGTTAAACATTGATTAACAGTAACAATGATAAAACTATTAATTTTAAATACGATTAAATTATTTTATTATGACATTAAATTTACACGGAAGATTTTAGGGAATTTAGTGCTTAAATCCTCAACATTAGAAACAAGATAAAAGCCAATATTACGACTATTAGCATACGCTAAACCCCTATAAAACGGACTAAGTTAGCATTTAATCAACACAAGACCATAACAACTTTACGGTTGGGTTATGTTTTTTAATTTACCTTTTCAAATTTGAATATGATCTTGATTTCTATCTTCTATACTTTAAATCCTGTGACTTATTACTTTCAAAAGGGTATTTTTACATCTGATTCACATTTATAAATGCAAATATGAAAAAATATATTTTAGGTATCTTGTTGATGATATCAACATTTACCAGCTACGGAAAATGCACCTGGGGCTCAGTCAATATTGAACAAATGAGTAGTGAAAATTACTACCTATGGAAAATAACCGGAAATGTGTTTAAAGATACTTGTGTTAAATACGAGTACAACATTATCGATCTGTCAACGAATAAAGTTCTAACCAACTTAATGAATACTCAACTTTTTCCAAGAATTTACCTTCCACATAAAGGCAAATACCGATTCAATCTTAAATTAACAAACAAATGTACCGGTTGTGATACAACTATCTATGACTATGTTGACTACCACTACTTTAATAACTGTCTACTTAATTATAGAATGTTGTCAACTTATGACACTAGTTGTAAAGATAGTTTTGTTGGAGAAATGACTAAAATTTCAACAGACCCTCCTAATTTTTGTTGGTGGTATGGCTTTGACTTATTTAAAGGTGGAAATTTAGATAGTTTTACTGACGACCAATGGAATAATGATAGTACATTATTTAGAAATGGTTTTAGTTATAGTACCAAGGATATTGTTTATAGGAAGTCAGATACTTTAGATTTTGCTAGAAAACTAAACTATAAATTCAGAAAGCCGGGTAGATATCTATTAAAAATATTTTGGCAACATTATTGTATTGGTAATGATACTACGGTATTTATAAGATTCACCATTGACCCTTGCGTAACTCTTAAAACAGAAGATCTAACTATAACTACCCATGAGCCTAAAGTAATTGGGGTATATGATATACTAGGAAGACCAGTTAAAAATGTTGAATTAAATGTTCCTTATATATTCGTTTACGACAACGGGCAACGTAAAAAAATAATTAAAGTAAAATAAGAAAACCCAGATATCAAGCAAAACTGCCCATTAAACTTTCTATCCTTTAATTACAATTTGGTTTCAATAATTTTGGTAAGTATTTCAACTTGTTTTTGCAAATTGGAAATTTGCTGCAACATTGATTCTCTTTCGCGATCCGCTATGCCGGTGAGATACATAACTGTGGAT
>JACCDK010777247.1_pt1 | contig 13236 bp, 16 predicted proteins | sample 7445871 | NCBI WGS metagenome assembly JACCDK01 (sample SAMN15323436, study PRJNA562643) | freshwater metagenome | isolation source: river surface water | place: USA:Blue River Watershed | collected 2017-08-15 | reverse complement strand
GTTTCCTTGTTGGTGACAGCCATTGTCGCGGTGCAGGCGACGATTTCATCATCAAATTTACCAGCGGCCTGTGCGGCGGCCGTGCGCATCTGCGACTGGAAACCATATTCATCCTGCCGATCGCGGCTCACCTTATAGCGGGCGGCTACCACCTCTGCTGTGTGCAGCATCGGCATATAGATATCCTTGTGCATTTTCAGCAGCTCAGGATCCGGCGCAACCCGCATTTCCGGCGTTTGCACGAGGCTGATCGATTCCACACCGCCGCCGATGCAGATATCCATATTGTCGGAAATAATCTGCTTTGCGGCCGTCGCAATGGCCATCAGACCCGACGAGCATTGGCGATCGATGGTCATGCCCGGAACGCTGATCGGCAAACCTGCCCGCAGCAATGCTGTGCGCGCCGTGTTGCCCGCTTGACTTCCCTGTTGCAGTGCAGAGCCCCAGCACACATCATCGACTTCAGCCGGGTCTATCCCTGCACGCTCTACGGCGGCCCGGATGGAGTAAGCCGACAAGGTCGGCGACGGGGTCATATTAAAGGCACCGCGATAGGCCCGCCCAATTGGCGTGCGCGCGGTAGAAACGATGACAGCACTACGCATAATCTTCTCCTATAAATGCAAAATCTTGGTTGATTAGATGAAAAACTGGGTGATCCATTCTGCCATAAGGGCGGGCTTGTCCTCACCTTCGATTTCAAGCGTGAATTCCATGGTCTGCTGGAACTGGCCGGGGCGCTTTTCTTCGATTTCCAGCATCTTAAAATGCCCGCGAACGCGCTTGCCCACTTTCACAGGCGCAATGAAGCGGGTTTTGTTGCCACCATAGTTGACGCCCATCTTGACGCCATCGAGACGCGGCAGATCGGCCTGCGCTGTCAGAACGGGCAAGAGCGAGAGCGAGAGAAACCCATGCGCAATCGGACCCCCGAAAGGCGTCATCTTCGCGCGTTCCGGATCGACATGGATAAACTGAAAATCACCCGTCGCTTCGGCAAATTTGTTAACGCGATCCTGATCGATCATCATCCAGTCGGATGTACCGACGGTCTGTCCGACCATGCCAAATAGATCTTCTTTGCTCACAATGGCATATGCTTTCCTCTCGCTTCTGACGCCTAAAAATAATACCAAGGCACGAGTCCTATGCTGGATTTACGACCTTCATTCGATGCGAGTCAAAAGCGATGGATTCCCCGACGTCGGTCATATGCAATCTGGATCGAGCCGCAGTGTCTCACCTCCTGGCCCCTGCGGTGTGCCAATGCCCACATCTTGTGGCTCACCGCTTTCGCACGGAAGGATAGGGATGGATCAGCTGCGCATTCTCGCCCGCACTTTGCGCATTGAGGCGCACGCCGTCTGGCTCACCGCCCGGCACCCGGACACATCCTGGCTGGCGCGGCTGGTCGGTATGATCGTCGCGGCCTATGCACTCTCGCCGATCGACCTGATCCCAGATTTTATTCCTATATTGGGATTGCTGGACGATGCGATCCTGATCCCACTTGGGATCTGGCTGTTTTTAAAACTTGTGCCAAATCAGCTTTACGCTGAGAATCGGGCAATCGCCGCTCAAGCGGCTGAACGGCCAATAAGCTGGGCGGGTGCTGCGGCAATCGCCGCCCTTTGGATCGGTTTTATCGGGCTCACCGCCCTATGGCTCCTGCAATAAGGGCCGGTTGCTGACATGGGCTAGGCCTTATGTTGGGCAATCCAATCTTCGACGACGGGCGCGATATCTGTGCGCCATTTGCCACCGTTGAAAATGCCATAATGGCCAACGCCTTTGGCCATGTAATATTTCTTGCGTGCGTCGGGCAGATTGACCGCAATATCCAACGCCGCTTTGGTTTGGCCCAGCCCTGAAATATCGTCTCGTTCCCCTTCAATGGCGAGCACACCCACTTTGGTGATCGCCGTGGGATCGACCCTGCGGCCCCGGTGCGAAAACGCGCCTTGGGGCAACAAATGCCGCTGAAACACCTGATCGATTGTTTGCAGGTAAAATTCCGCCGTCATATCGGCAACAGAGCGATATTCGTCATAAAATGCCTTGGTTGCGTCAGCACTTTCGCCATCGCCGTCGACCAGATGTTTGAACATCTCCCAATGGCTCATCAAATGATTGCCAAGGTTCATCGCCATGAAGCCGGACAATTGCAGAAAGCCGGGATATACTTTTCGCCCGCTCCCCGGATATCCGGTGGGTACGCGCGCAATGACATTTTGTTCGAACCAAGCAAAGGGCCGTTCCATAGCCAGTTGATTGACAGCGGTTGGGGCACGGCGCGTATCAATTGGGCCGCCCATCATAGTCAAGGTGCGCGGCAAACAGGGATGATCATCTGCCGACATAAGCGCCGTTGCCGCATAAACGGGAACGGAGGGCTGGCACACGGCCAACAAATGCGCGTCCGGGCCAATGACCTCCAGAAATTCGATCACATACTCAATATAATCGTCCAGATCGAACGTGCCGTCCCCAACCGGAACGGCCTTCGCGTCGCGCCAATCGGTAATATAGACATCATGGCTTGGCAGCATCCGCTCCACCGTGCCGCGCAACAAAGTGGCAAAATGGCCGGACATGGGGGCGACAATCAGCAGCTTGGGGGATCCCGTTACACCCTCGCGCACAAAATGCTTGAGTTGGCCAAAGGGTTTGCGGTGGACAATCTCCTCCACAACTGAGACGGCACGCCCATCAATCTCGGTCTGATGTAGGCCAAAATCCGGCTTGCCCCGCGGGGCTGCCGCATGGGAAAATACGTCCAATGCGGCCGCTAAAACCGGGCCGCCTCCCAAATAGCCAATGGGATTGGACGGATTACCAAGCCATTCCGCACTGGCTGCGGCAAAGGCACTTGCGCTTGCCAGCCAGGCACGCTGAAATTCATACGCGTCGTAGAGCATAGCCCTCCCCCTTTGCACAGCGAAGTGTGGACCAAGTCAAAGATTTGTGCAACGCACAATAACACATCCCGTCGATTGAGCCAGACCAATTGGCCTGCTAGGCGATGCGCATGAATGATCAAACTACTCTACAAGCCAACTCGCGCTCCATCGGAAATCTCGGCATGGTTTGGGCCTATGCCAAGCGCTATCCGCTCATCATTGCAGGCGCCCTCATCGCCTTGATTATTTCAGCGGCGGCGACATTGGCAATTCCGAATGGATTCCGATTGGTGATTGATCGCGGCTTTTCGCAATCTGGCGGGGATATTGGACGTTGGTTTCAATATCTTTTGGGCATTGTCAGTGTCATGGCACTGGCGACAGCATCGAGGTTCTATTTTGTATCTTGGCTAGGCGAACGCGTTGTTGCGGATTTGCGCACTGCCATTGTTGAGAATCTTTTACGGCTCTCTCCCAGCTATTTTGAAGTCAACCGACCTGCCGAAGTTGCCTCACGATTAACAGCAGATACGACCCTGATTGAGCAGGTGGTCGGCACAACGGCATCTGTTGCCCTGCGCAACATTGTTCTCGCGGTTGGAGGCATTGCCTATCTTTTCACGCTCGCCCCAAAACTGACCGCGATGCTGCTGCTGGGCATCCCGCTGGTCTTAGGGCCAATCCTGTTCATCGGCCGCCGCCTGCGGGATATGTCTCGAAAAAGTCAGGACCGCATCGCTGATGTCGGCGTGATCGTCGACGAAGTTCTGGGCGCGATGAAAATTGTTCAGGCTTTTGGTCAAGAAGCGCGGGAAGGACAGCGTTTCTCAAGCGCGGTCGAAACTGCCTTTTCAACGGCCCGAATTCGCATTGGAACGCGGGCTATATTGACTGCAGTTCTGATCTTCATGATGTTTGGCGCCATCACTATGGTGATGTGGCAAGGCGCACTGGATGTGCAGGCAGGCCGTATGTCGGGCGGGTCAATTGCCGCCTTTGTTTTGACCGGCGGCCTCGTTGCGGGCGCATTTGGCGCACTCACAGAAGTTTATGGGGACCTTATCCGGGCATCCGGCGCTGCACAGCGCCTGACCGAATTGCTAACGGAACGTCCGTCCATTGCAGCACCAGACCATCCAATTGCACTCCCGCACTCTGCGCAAGGTAGTGTCGCGTTTGAGCACGTTACCTTCCGTTATCCAACACGGCCAGAAACCAAAGCTCTTACAGATTTCTCCCTATCCATCGAACCGGGTGAGACGGTCGCGGTTGTCGGGCCGTCCGGAGCCGGTAAATCCACCCTATTCCAGCTGATCCAGCGTTTCTACGACCCAGAATCCGGCACAGTGCGGGTGGATGGCGTGGCCTTGCCCGATGCCGATCCGGCAGACATCCGTGGCCGGATCGCGATGGTTCCCCAAGAAACCGTCATTTTTGCTGCCAGCGCGCGCGACAATTTGCGCTATAGCCGCTGGGACGCCTCCGATGAGGAGCTGTGGGCCGCCGCCGAGAGTGCCAATGCCGCAGAGTTTCTCCGCAAACTGCCTCAGGGCCTCGATACATTCATGGGGGAAGGCGGCGCGCGGCTCTCCGGTGGGCAGCGCCAGCGACTGGCCATTGCGCGCGCGATCTTGCGCAACGCGCCGATTTTGCTCCTCGATGAAGCAACCTCTGCTCTGGATGCGGAATCCGAACGACTGGTTCAAGACGCGCTGGACAAGCTGATGATGGGGCGTACCACCATCGTCATCGCGCACCGTCTAGCGACCGTACGCGCCGCAAACCGGATCATCGTGATGGATGAGGGCCGCATTTTGGAAGAAGGGCGCCACGACGCGCTTGCCAATGCAGGTGGGCTCTATTCCCGTTTGGCCAAGCTTCAATTTGACAGCTGAGGCCGCGATCAGCGAAGGCTCTTGTCGGCAATTGCAGGCTGGTCGAGCTCAACACTCGACTTGGGGCACAGCCCCTCGCAGCGCCTGAACGGGGCAATGGTCCCAAAGAAAAAGGGCGGCTCCGCAGAGCCGCCCTTTAAACTTCGCTCGTAACGCCGCCGCTTAGAAAGTGGTGCGATACGCCTCATTCCCAACAAAGCCCATCTTCGACACTTTGGCCCGCTTGGCACGTGCAAGAACACGATCAACGGTGTCGTAAGGCGCCATTGCATCGGGCTGCATATGCAGTTCCGGTGTCAGCGGAAACTTCACGGGATCTTGCGAGTCCAAGAGAAGCTGATCAAGCTGGCCCCAGCTCACTGGCGCCCCATTCCAAGTAACGACACCGCCCGGGCTCACATAGAGCACGTTCTTGGTCGGCAGCACCGGAGGCGGTGGCGGACAGTTCGGCGCGCAATCCTGCGGCAAGTCGATCTTCACCGCATGCGTTGGCGGCGGCAGGGTAATGATGAACATGATGAGGAGCACGAGCATGACGTCGATCAGCGGCGTCGTGTTCATGTCCACCATCGGTTCGGACGAGTCTCCCTTGGGTGCACTCATTGCCATGGTCTATTCTCCATACACTCGACGTCGGTCTTAGATGACCGGCGACGAGATAAATCCGACGCGAATGAAGCCCGCGCTCTGCATGATCGACACCACACCACCGATGCAGCGATACTGTGTCCGCTTATCGCCACGAATGTGGACTTCCGGGAACAGTTCGGGATCGGTTGCGTCTGGGCCAAGACGGTCAGACTCTGCCTTGAACCGCGCTGCTGCACGTGTCAGCAATTCGGTCGAATTCATACGGGACGCATTCCAGTAAACTTCGCAACCGCCATCCGGACCGTTGCGCACGGTGAGGATAACATTTTCGGCCTTTGAAGTGGTCGGCTGGAACGACAGCTTCGGAAGGGTTACGTCCACCGTCTTGATGACCACCGGAACGGCGATCAGGAAGATGATGAGCAGAACCAGCATCACGTCCACGAGCGGGGTCGTGTTGATGTCCGACAGCGGGGCGTCGTCACCACCTTCTCCGCCAACACTCATGCCCATAGGCTAATTCCTATCTTTTTCGTCGTGACAGGCAGCGCAGACATATCTGCGCCTCCCAGATCAACTGGCACGGTGAGCCAAGCCCACCGTGCCCAATCACATTAAGCCTTACTTGGCAGCAGCCGGCTTGGCTGCCGCAGGCGCGGCGGCCTTGGTCGCCGGACGCACTGCGCCGTTTGACGTCATATAGCCGTGCAGATCGCTGCAGAACGTGCTCATCTGCTCTGCAATCAGCTTGTTGCGACGCTGCAACCAGTTGTAGCCCATAACGGCTGGAACGGCGACGACCAGACCAATGGCGGTCATGATCAAAGCTTCACCGACCGGGCCGGCGACCTTGTCAATCGACGCATCGCCGGTCGCACCGATTTTGATCAGCGCGTTGTAGATGCCGATAACGGTCCCGAGCAGACCAACGAACGGCGAGGTCGACCCCACGGTTGCAAGGAAAGCAAGGCCCGTGCTCAACTTCGAGTTGATGGCTGCTTGGCTGCGCTGCATCGACGAGTGCAACCACTCATGCTGGTCCTGTGCATCGATAAGCTTACCGTGCTGCTCATCAGCAAGGATCGCATCATCAACAAGCTGGCGATAAGCTGTATCTTTTTCGAGCTTGTTGAGACCATCTTTCACGCTGGTCGACGTCCAAAACTTGCGGACGCCTTCACTGCCCTGCTTGATGACCTTACCTTGCTCGATAAGCTTCGTGAACATGATGTACCAAGACACGGCCGACATCACGACCATCGTCAGAAAAATTGCCCAAGAGATAGGGCCGCCTTCTTCGAGGGCCTGCATGAGGCCGAACTGCTTCTGAGCGACAGCAGCTGCTTCAGTTGCGGTGGTCATAACTAAAATTTCCTCTCAAAACTGATCAAATTCGAATGGACAGAAAAACGCTTATTTGGGCAACCGCCAAGTCACGCGTTGCGACCGAGTTTCCTCAATCGGCTGACCGCTTGCATCCTTGGCAGGCCGGAAGCGGAAGCGACGCATGATGAGTTTGCAGGTTTCAGCATCCAGCGTCGGGCTCGCGCCTGACGCATTACATGCAACAACCCGACCATCGGTGCCGACAGTGAAGGTCGCAACAGCAGTCCCCTGCTCCTCATTACGGATGGACGATGACGGATAATCTTCATCCGAAATCGACCCACCGCGCTGGGTGGCCCGCTCCGCCACACGAGGCGGCGCAGGAGGCGCCGGCGGTGCCGGCGGGGGTGGCGGTGCAATCACTGCCTGAGTGGACAATGTGTTGGTCGTCACCACAGGAGACGTGACCACCGGCGGTGGCACTGTGACCTTTGGCGGCGGCGGCAAATCCACCTTAGGTGGCGGTGGTGGCGGCTCCTCCGGCTTCTCCGGCTCGTCGGGCGCCACATCGAACGTCTTAAGATCTTCGTAGACTTCCTTGGCGGCATTATATGCAAGGCCGGTGACGAGCGCATAGCCCACCCCTGCGTGCAGCAATGCCACCGCACCAATCGCGAAAATCCTCCGACCGCTCACTTCTTGGTCAGTATAGGCCATTAAAGAACGACACTCCCTCCAATAGACGACAGCAAGGGGCACTGGTTGGCCTGAACCAAAAGGCACCCCCCCTGCTCACGTCTGTAACTTCGGAATCTTTTCAGACAGACCCGGTTCGTCTATCGCCGAGCGCGGACCGACGCAATCGCTTTTGTCTACGAAAGCAGCATATTGCGTGTAAGATTGCAGAGCCAAGCCGAGCATCGGCACTTTTTGGAGAAATTTTGTGCGAAATCTGCTGTTTTGTGTCATTTTTCTTACATCGACAACAGGATATGCTGCACCGCAAAAAAATCCATCTGAGCCAATCGTCCAATCCCTGAATTATCCTGATCTTGCAGATTTCGCACTCGCATCAAAATTGGTTGCTCGGGTGCAAACCCAAAGCGTGCAGCCGCTCAAAGGTGCAATGGCGCAGGGCACGCCTGCGGGCCATCAGCGTCTTCTTATCAAGGCAAAAGTCATTGCCCTTCTGAAAGCGCCAGACAGCCAAGCGGTACGTGTTGAGTATCTTGTTGATGTCCCAGTTGATTCGCGCGGGCGTATCCCAAAGCTCAAAAAGGTCGAATCACTTATCTTTGGGCGGCCAATTCGATCAGGAGAGATCCAGTTGATCGCGCCAGACGCTTGGGTGACTTGGACCGACGACTATGGCCAGACCGTCCGGTCCATCCTGACGGCGGCTTCGCAGCCGGATGCGCCGCCGCAAATGAGCGGAATTGCATCGGCCTTCCATTCTCCAGGAAGCCTTCCCGGCGAGGGAGAGACCCAAATCTTTCTCACCACACGCGACAATCGGCCGGCATCTCTTACGGTGCAGCGACGTGCCGACACGGGCGCACGCTGGTTCGTCTCTTTGGGCGAAGTGGTCGATGAAGGCGTCAGCCAGCCGGAAAAGAATACGCTGCTCTGGTATCGCCTCGCGTGTTTTTTGCCTCAGATGGTGCCGGACAGCCTGATTGGGGATCAGTCGGAGGCCGCGCGGGAGGAGATTAAACGCGACTATACCCTTATTCGGCAGAACCTCGGCCCTTGCGTGCGCGCTCGGGCTAGTCGCTCTTTCCCATAAATAGGAAATCACGCTCAAAGGATTTGAGAGCAGCGCCGCCATCAACAAAAATTGTCTGGCCCGTTACGACCTCCGCCTTTGCCAGCCAAAGAACCGCATCAGCAACATCTTCTGGCTCTGGCAAGCGTCCGAGCGGCATGGCTTGGCGCAAGGCTTCCATCTGGCCGGGCAGATAGTCGTCGGTCGGAATGACCAAACCAGGGGCAACCGCATTCACGCGCACCTGCGGCGCGAGGGCGCGGGCCAAAGTTTCTGTTGCACCCGATAGGGTAAGCTTCGACAAAGTATAGCTCAACTGATCCGCGCTCGGATGCCGGATACGCTGATCCAGAATATTGACCACGCTGGCCATGCCCCCTTTGCCGACCAGCCGGGCCAGATCGGTTGCTAGCAGAACCGGGGCGGCAGCATTGACCGCAAAATGATCCATAAGGCCTTGTGCGGTCACGCTGCCTTGATCATCCCAATCAAATCGCGACGCGTTGTTCACCAGCAAAGTCGGGGCATACCCAAAATGCGCCTGCACCGCAGGCAATAGGCCTGCCACATCCTGAGGATCTGACAAATCAGCGGCAAAGCCGTGCCAATGCGTCTTGTGCAGCGCCAACATCGCGGCCAGCGTTGGATCAGGTGTTTCAACCTTGCGGCCATGCAGGGCCAGCGTCCAGCCATCTTCGGCAAGGCGCGCGGCAATCGCCGCACCAAGCCGCCGAAACCCGGCCGTGACCAGCGCGAGTTTCAAGCGCGGCTCCGGAACAGGGTGACCCCAATTTCCTCATTGTCATCGGCAATGGCGAGCTTCACGATCTTGACCTCCACCGACTGAATTCGTGCATCCTGCGCCATCAGCGTTTCGATGATATGGTCTGCCACAGCCTCGATCAAAACGAAATGCACGCCTTCGGGCAGGTGCGACATCGCCCGTTTGAGATCCATGTAGTTTTTTGACGCGGAAAGCGGCGTTTCTGCGGCATAATGATCGGCGCAGTGCAGCTCAACCTTGACGGAAATGCGCAAAGGTTGCGGCAGATGCGTCTCTTCCGAATAAATACCAGTCAACACCGGCACTTCGAGATTGGCAACTTCAAGGAAAAGGTGATCGGGTCGAGCAGTCATGCCGCGCCCCAATAGAGATATTTGCGGGACGGGCAAGGATCATACTTCCATTTCACGCCCAGCAGCTTAAAGCGCCCAGCGTTCACCCCCCTGTTCGGACCATAATCGCATTGATCAATCTTGTCCCACTTTCCACTGTTGCGCCCGACCGGGTCGAACATCTGCTTGATGACGCATTTGGGACTGATCGGCACCATCGAACCGCCTATCGGCTGCGTCAAGGGATGCCTGTCATCGACGAATTGAGCTTTGCCGCTGTCCAGAATGGAGATCTATTGGGCAGTATTCAGGCGTGGCCTGCCTGCGTTCATGATGCGGACGGGTCTGATCCCATCATCTTGGTCGGCCCCGTTGCCGTCACTCCAGAGTCGCAGGGCCGGGGCATTGGCAAAATGCTGATGGCACGCCTGTTAGAGACCGCAGATGCGGGGGCTGCAGATGCGATGGTGATGATTGGCGATCCGGAATATTATGGGCGTTTCTTCGGATTTCATGCGGACGCCACGTCGGGATGGGATGTTTCAGGCCCGGTGGAACGCCATCGTCTGCTCGCCAGAATTCGCCGTCCCGGCGGCATTCGAGCCATTGGACAGCTCGGGCCCGACCCAAGCTTTGCAACTGGCGTCATCACAGCTTAGAGACAGGGCATGCCGATGCCCGAACTCCCGTCTGACCTGTCCCGCCTTTCGCTGGCCGACATTGCCCAGCTTGCCGCTGATCAGAAATTGCCGCCTGTGGACCAATGGTCGCCGACAAAATTCGGCCATAGCGAGATGCGGATTGCCCGCGATGCAAGCTGGTATCACCAAGGCGATCCGATCCGGCGGGAAACAATGGTACGCCTTTTCTCAACAATTCTCCGGCGCGACACGGATGGGCGGCATTATCTCGTCACGCCGGTCGAAAAGCTGGAAATTGATGTCGATGATACGCCCTTCCTTGCGGTCGAAGTCAAAAGCGAGGGCGAGGGCGACACCCGCACGCTGGCCTTTCGGCTCAATACAGGTGACTTGATTCTGGCGGGGCCCGATCATCCGCTGCGCCTGACCGAATTGGATGGGGAGTTGATCCCCGTCCTCGCGGTGCGCGGAGGGATGGAGGCGCGTATTGCCCGCCCCGTTTATTACGCCTTGGCCGATTGGGCCATTGCCGAAGCGCATGACCCGATCGGGCTTTGGAGTGGCGGCATATTTTTTCCGCTGGCGGGCCAATGAGATTATCTGCCCGTCTGCGCGAGGCGCTGGCAGCTGGCCATGCGCGCACCCTGACATTGCTAGAAGGCGATGGCCATCACGATGAGCGCCCAGCACACAGCGTCGACGCAGCGGTGCTCGTTGCCATTACCGACCGGGCACACCCCGGCGTTATCCTGACGCAACGTCCCGAAACAATGCGCAAGCATGCAGGCCAAGTGGCCTTCCCCGGCGGGCGCGTCGATCCGGAAGATGCCGATCTGGTGACGGCCGCCTTGCGGGAAGCCGAGGAAGAAGTGGCGCTGGCGCGCCACCATGTTGATCTGATCGGGCTGACCGACCCTTATCGCACCATAACCGGTTATTGCGTGACGCCTGTTCTGGGTGTCATTCCACCCGACCTTCCCCTTGTCGCCAATGCCGATGAAGTGGCGGCGATTTTTGAAGCCCCTCTGGACTTCCTGATGGATCCGGCCAATCACCGCGTTACGACAATGGACTGGAATGGCCGTGCCCGCACTTATTATGAAATGCATTGGGATGGCCGACGGATATGGGGGGCAACCGCAGCCATGATCGTCAATTTATCAAAGCGACTTGCATGACCCGGATGACCCTGCCTGACGCGCCCGGCCTTGCCGCTGTGATTGCCGCACTGGACGGCAATGTTCGGCTGGTGGGCGGCATTGTGCGCGATACGCTGTCAGGCCTTGCGACCAAAGATATTGATCTGGCAACACCCATCGCCCCCGATCAGGTGATGGGCATGCTGGACGCCGCAGGCCTAAAGTCTGTTCCAACCGGGCTAGCGCATGGAACAGTGACCGGGATTGCCGAGGGGCAGGCCTTTGAAATCACAACGCTGCGCCATGACCTCTCAACCGATGGGCGTCATGCCATCGTCGCCTTTACCGATGATTGGCGGGACGATGCCGCGCGGCGGGATTTCACGATCAACGCGCTCTATGCCGACCCCAAAACGGGCGAGATTTTTGATTACTTCGGCGGGCTAGAGGATTTGGCGGCTCATCGCGTCCGCTTCATCGGAGACCCGATCCAGCGGATTGCAGAAGACCATTTACGGATTTTGCGCTTTTTCCGGTTCCATGCCCGCTTTGGCGGGGCGACGCCCGATGCCGCCAGCCTCGCGGCCTGCCGCACGCGCGCCAATGATCTTATGGCTCTGTCGCGCGAAAGGATCGCGATGGAATTGCTCGCCATTCTTGCACTGCCCGATCCCGCGCCTGTTCTGGACCTGATGATCGCTAACGGGATTTTCGCACCCGTACTGCCCGAAATTACGGAGCATCAGTTGCTGAGCCAGCTCGTCGCGCGTGAGGTGAAGGCCTCCATCTCGCCGGATCCGATCCGGCGACTATCCTCGCTTTTGCCTGCCGATCCGGCCTTGGCGGAAGACATTGCCAACCGCCTGAAGCTGTCCAATGCGCAGCGTAAGCGGATGGTGTTGGTTGCAGGCCGGACGCAAAATGATGCAGACCATCCCCGCGCCCTTGCCTATCAATTGGGGCTGGAGGTTGCACAAGATCGTCTGCTTTTGGGTAAAGGCGATTTGGCGGCGCTGAGCGGATGGACGCCGCCTCGCTTTCCTTTAAGCGGCGGCGCAATTGTTGCGCGTGGCGTTCAGGCCGGACCAGATGTTGCTCGCATCCTGCAAGCGGTTGAGCGGCAATGGGTCGAAGAAGGCTTTCCGGATCAGGCCCGCGCTGAGGCGATTGCCGACCAACTCACCCAGAGTAACTAAGCTCAGCCGAAACGATTATCGCGCGGGAAACCGAGCGGCGGCATCCGACCGGCCGCTCCACGTGCAGCGCGCCAAGGCGTCAAATCCGCTTCTGTCCGGGTCCGTCCGGTTTCACCGCCCATGGCCCAGCTCAGACCTTCTTCCAAGCGGAAGGTCGTCGCGTCCGACAGGCCGCCATCTTTATATTTTTGCAGCGTCACACCCTGGCCACGCCCCATTTCCGGCAATTCATTGAGCGGGAAGACAACCAGTTTTCGGTTTTCACCGACGGCCGCGACATAGTCATCACTGGCCGCAATCACGCGCACGACGGCGAGCTTGGCCCCGGTACGCAAGTTCACAACCTGACGCCCTTTGCGCGTTTCGGCGATGACATCCGCCGTCTTGGCGACAAAGCCCTTGCCGTCCGATGCGGCGAGCAAAATGCGCTCGTCCATGCGCGCCGGGAAGATATTGACGATGCCCGTGCCATCGGGAAGATCGATCATCAGGCGCACCGGCTCCCCAAACCCGCGCCCGCCCGGCAATTTGTCGCCGCCCAAAGTAAAGAAACGGCCATCTTCGGCGACCAGCAAAATCTTGTCCGTCGTCTGCGCATGAAAGGCAAAGGCGGGGCCATCCCCTTCCTTAAACTTCAGCGCCTCTGCCGCATCCAGTGCAACAT
>JACCDK010190700.1_pt1 | contig 13241 bp, 9 predicted proteins | sample 7445871 | NCBI WGS metagenome assembly JACCDK01 (sample SAMN15323436, study PRJNA562643) | freshwater metagenome | isolation source: river surface water | place: USA:Blue River Watershed | collected 2017-08-15 | reverse complement strand
CATTCATCAAGCACTGATTATAGGTATTAGAGATTATTTTAGCAAAATGGGCTTTCAAAATGCCCTTATTGCTTCATCTGGAGGCATAGACAGTGCCGTTGTAGTTGCCTTAGCTTGTGAAGCCCTAGGGCCCGATAAGGTGCATACGCTTTTATTACCCTCGCCTTTTTCTTCATCACATTCCATATCAGATGCAATAGCCTTGGCTAATAATTTAAATTGTAGTCACGATACCATTGCCATCGACTCCATTTACCAATCCTATACATCTTCTTTAGCTTATGCATTTGAAGGGCTACCATTTTCTGTAGCAGAAGAAAATTTACAATCTCGCATTAGAGGCGGACTGGTAATGGCTTATGCAAATAAGTTTAATAGAATAGTGCTTAACACGTCCAATAAAAGTGAATTAGCCACCGGCTACGGAACGCTTTACGGAGATATGATTGGAGGACTTAGTATCTTAGGTGATTTGTATAAAACACAGGTATATGAATTAGCTCGTTTCATTAATACGAATACTACTATAATTCCAATATCTATTATTGAAAAAGCGCCTTCTGCTGAATTGCGACCTAATCAAAAGGACAGCGATTCCTTACCCGAATACGAAATTCTTGATGCTATCTTATTCCAACTCATTGAAGAACAAGCAAGCGTTGAGCAAGTAATAAAAAATGGATTTGATGAAAAACTAGTGAGAAGAACGGCTCAATTACTCACTCAAAACGAATATAAACGCAATCAATTTTGCCCAATTTTAAGGGTTTCGAGTAAGAGCTTTGGATCTGGCCGAAGAATTCCAATTGTAGCAAAACTCTATTAACAGAACTTAAAAACAAAAATGTCTCGCAATTGCGAGACATTTTTAATATAAGTTGAAATCCAATTATTTTTGAACTTGTTTCTTTTCTTTAATACGAGCAGATTTACCAAAACGCTCACGTAAGTAGAATAATTTAGCACGACGAACACGACCTGTTTTGTTTAACACGATAGAGTCGATGTTAGGTGAGAATAAAGGGAAAACACGCTCAACACCAATACCATCAGAAATTTTTCTAACCGTGAAAGTAGCGGTAAAACCAGTACCTTGACGTTTTAAAACATCTCCTTTAAAAGATTGGATACGCTCTTTTGCACCTTCAATAATTTTATAGTTTACAGTCACGTTATCGCCTGCTTTGAAAGTAGGGATTTCTTTATTTACTGTTAATTGCTCGTGGATATATTTTACTGCTTCCATTTGTATAGTTAATTTTCGGACTGCAAAGGTATCATTTATTTTAAAAAATACAAAAAAATACTAGTTTTTTATTGAATTTATTCATTTAGCAAGTCTGGACGGCGTTCTTGAGTACGCTCTAAAGCATTTTGTGCCCTCCATTGCTCTATTTTTTTATGATCACCGTTCAATAATACTTCCGGAACTTCTAAACCTTGAAATACTTTTGGTCGGGTATAAACTGCGGGTGCTAATAAGTTATCTTGAAAGGAATCCGTTAATGCAGAAGTTTCATCATTCAAAACCCCTGGTATCAACCTGCCAATAGCATCTACCACTACAGTAGCGGCCAATTCTCCCCCACTTAATACATAATCTCCTATAGATAGCTCATGGGTTACATACAAGCTTCTAATACGTTCATCAATACCTTTATAATGACCACAAATAATCAGCAAGTTCTTCTTCAAAGACAAGGTATTAGCCATTTTTTGATTAAAGGTTGGACCGTCTGGAGTCATATAAATAATAGCATCAAAGGTTTTTTGCTCCTTCAGATGCTCAATTGCATTAGCTAAGGGCTCTGGCATCAATACCATACCTGCCCCACCTCCAAATTGATAATCATCAACTTGTGCATGACGATAGGTAGTATAATCTCTTAAATTATGACAAGCAACCGTAAGCAAACCCTTTTCTTGAGCTCTTTTCATGATAGAATGAGCAAATGCACTTTGCATTAATTCAGGCACTACGGAAATAATATCTATATGCACGGTGTTTAATTTTGAGTGTAAATTTCAATTAATCCGTCAGGCAATGCCATTCGAATAAATTTGTTTTTTATGTTTAAGTCCTTAATCCAATCTTCTACTAAGGGTATTAAAACTTCCTGCTCATTAATCGTTAATTTGGCCAACCATTGAGGACCCATTTTAATAACATCTTCAATAGTACCTATACCGCCTTTTTGAGTATCCACAATAGAAAATCCTATCCATGCCAAAGGGGAATCCGATGCTTCTTTTTGAATAACATCATCTGCTACATATACCGCTTTACCTACCATTTTCTTGGCATCTTCAATCGAGTTTATATCTTCTAAATGGATATGATAAGTAGCGGTACTTATACGTTGTACCTGAGCAACAAAAAAAGGAACTAAACTCCCTTTTATTAGTTCTACCATAATAGGCATATTTTTCTGCAACCAATCTGCTTGCGCAATGGTATGCTCAAAAATAATTTTTCCCTGCAATCCATTTGTGGCAACTAATTTTCCAACTCGTAACATAATTGTAAAGGTACATAAATTCAATTTCTTTTTATTTTTAAAATCATTCGAAATAATTACCTAAAATTGAAACATACAAGTATATTTGTTGGTAACCAACTTGAATTAAAACTATTGCCATGGAACGTTTTACAGGAATAATAGGTATAGTGCTAATCTTATCACTAGCTTTTTTAGCTTCTAACAACAGAAAGAAAATCAACCTTCGACTGGTATTGAGCGGTTTAGGACTTCAAATGCTGATTGCCATATTAATTTTAAAAGTTCCAGCTGTTCAAACTTTTTTTGAGAAATTAGGCAAAGGCATGCAAAAGATTGAAGGCTTCGCTAAAGAAGGCGCCAATTTTGTATATGGAGGTATTGCAAGCACTAAATTTGATGGTAGCGTGGGCAATTATAATACACCTAATACCTTTGTGTTTGCTTTTAATGTAACAGCCACCATCATCTTAGTTTGTGTAATCGTAGCCATATTTTATCATATCGGTATTATGCAACGTATTGTTTCTATCATTGCTAAAGCAATGAATTTTATTATGCGTGTAAGTGGTGCTGAAGCACTGAGCAATGTAGCTAGTGCATTCGTTGGGCAAGTAGAAGCTCAAGTAATGATTAGACCTTATATCCCTACCATGACCAAAAGTGAATTACTAGCCTCTATGAGTGGAAGTTTGGCATGTATTGCTGGAGGCATTTTAATTGTATACGCTAATATGGGCGCACAAGCAGGTATGGATTTAGCACCTAAACTCATTATGGCTAGTTTAATGGCTGCACCTGGTGCCTTGGTTATATCTAAAATAGTATTTCCTGAAACAGAACAATCACAAACCATGGGCGAGGTTAAATTAGAAGTAAAAAGTCCTTACACTAATCTAATTGATGCTATATCGCATGGCGCTTCCGATGGTTTTAAAATCTCCATGAATGTCATTGCAATGCTAATAGGATTTATTGCCTTGATCGCATTTATCGACTGGAGTTTATTACACCTTGTACATCTATTCAATCCTAATTTTGATCTTTCTTTAAATTGGATTTTTGGTAAATTATTTTATCCCTTTGCATGGGCAATGGGTGTACCTGCAGTAGATGTAAATAGTGTTGCTACGCTATTGGGACAAAAACTTACGATCAATGAATTTGTTGCCTTTAGTAAGTTAACCTCTCATCAAATCCCGATCGTTACAGAAAAAGGCTTGCTTATAGTAAGTATCGCTATTTGTGGCTTTGCTAATTTTAGTAGTGTAGGCATGCAAATAGGTGGTATTAGTGCATTAGCTCCTGAACGAAGAGCCGATTTAGCTAAATTAGGTTTGAAAGCACTTTTTTGTGGCACTTTAGCATCTTACCTTTCTGCAACCATTGCTGGAATATTAATGTAAATCCATCGCATCTTATAATTCAAAAACCACCAATTTGGTGGTTTTTTTATTTATTAAATAGATTGAAAATTGGGTGCAAGAAAATCAAATAATATTTTAAAGTAAGAATAAACTACATTTGAACTTACAAAGTTAGCCACATGAAAAAAAAAGCAACAAGTAAAACAAAAAAACTCTTACAATTCGTTGGTCCCGGCTTGGTTACCGGCGCAAGCGATGATGACCCTTCAGGCATAGCTACCTATTCTCAGGCAGGTGCTGCTTATGGACTTTCAACCTTATGGACATCCATAGTTGCTTTTCCTTTAATGGCTGGTATCCAACAAATGTGTGCCAAAATAGGAATCGTAACTAACAATGGATTAACGGGCACTTTAAAGCGATACTATCCAAAATACATTTTGTATATCATGTTACTATTTAGCTTTCCAGCTATCATCATGAATATTGGAGCAGATATTGCCGGCATGGGAGCTGTGGGCAATTTACTCTTCCCTTCCATTGATGCTAATTATTTCAGTGTATTTTTTACCCTCTTATTAATGGGCTTAATTATTTATTTGCCCTATCAAAAAATGGCATCTATTTTAAAGTACTTATGCATTGTAATGCTGGTTTATTTTATTGTACCCTTTCTTTATCATCAAGATTTTAATGCAATTATTAAAGCAACTTTTATACCGAAAATTGAATTTAACAAAGAATTTATTGGCATACTAGTTGGCATATTAGGCACAACCATATCACCTTATTTATTTTTTTGGCAAGCCTCCGTTGAAGTAGAAGAACGAAAAAACAATTTAAAGCTTGTTGTTAATAAAAAAATAGTAAAAGCCATGGAAAAAGATGTGGATTTTGGAATGGGCTTTTCAGGATTTGTTATGTACTTTATCATTCTCACAACCGGCACTGTTTTGTACAATAACGGCATGCATGAAATTAATACGGTTCAAGATGCAGCAAATGCCTTGAAACCTCTTGCCGGTAATTTAGCTTATTTGCTATTTTCAATAGGTGTCATTGGCACCGGTTTGATAGCTATTCCCGTTTTATGCGGATCGCTGTCTTATATTTTCACCGAAACTTTTGGTTGGAATCAAGGCTTGGATAAGAAATTTCATGAAGCAAAAGCTTTTTATATCATCATTGCAATTTCATTATTGCTAGGTTTATCTATGAATTACATAGGACTTTCTCCTATCAAAGCATTGTTGTATACAGCTATATTGTACGGACTAACTGCACCTGTTTTAATAGCGATCATCCTCCACATTTCTAACAACAAAAAAATTATGGGCAAGTATGTCAATTCCTTAAAATTAAATATCCTAGGAATTCTTGCATTTGTTATCATGTCGATAGCCGCCATTGCTTTGATCTACCTTCAATTCTAAAAAAAAATCCCGACTGAAAAGTCGGGATCATAAAACAAATTGTGTTTTGTATTGTATGTTATTTCTTCATGCTGTTTTTAGCTTCAATGCTCAAGGTTGCATGCGGTACAGCTCTTAATCTTGCTTTATCGATTAATAGACCAGTTACACGGCAAATACCATAAGTTTTATTTTCAATGCGAATAAGCGCTTTTTCTAGATTAGAAATAAATTGAATTTGACGACTTGCCATTTGAGATAAATTTTCACGCTCCATAGCATTACTTCCATCATCTACAGACATTCTATTTTCTGTATCTTCTGTACCGCTCTCATCTTTACGTGTAATTAATCCATTTAAAAACGTCAATTCTTTTCTAGATAGTTCAAGACGATTTAAAATTAATTCTTTAAACTCTGCTAATTCTTCATCGCTATATTTAAATGTTTGCTTTGGCTCTTCAACCGGCATATCTAAAATAGAACGTGTAAATTCTTCTTTTATCGTTTTTGAAACTTTTTCTACTTCAGCTTTAGTTTCTTTTGCCTTTCTATGTGCAACAATAACACTTGGCTTATCTTCCATTTTCAAACGAACCGTTGGAGTTGGTGCTGGCTTTGGCAATGGAGCTGCAGATGCTTTTTTAATTGGTAATTTAGCTTTTTCAGCTGCTGTTAATATTTTAGCAGGAGGAGTAGCGGGTTTTAAAGGTTTTTTAGGTTCTTTAACTTTTGCCGCTTCTTTTGCTTTAACTACCGGTTTAGCAACTGGTTTTACCGCTTTAGGTGCTTCTTTTTTAACAACCTTTACCGGCGCTTTAACTACTTTCTTAGGAGCTGCCTTCTTAACCACTTTTACGGGTGCCTTAGCTGCTTTTTTAGGAGCTGCTTTTTTTACAACCTTAACAGGAGCTTTTGCTACTTTTTTAGGTGCTACTTTTTTTGCAGGTGCTTTTACTACTTTCTTAGGAGCTACTTTCTTAACTGCTTTTGCAGGTGCTTTAGCTACTTTTTTAGCAGGCGCTTTAACAACTTTCTTAGGAGCTGCCTTCTTAACCACTTTTACAGGTGCCTTAGCTGCTTTTTTAGGAGCTGCTTTTTTAACTATTTTTGCAGGTGCTTTTTTCACTGGTTTTGAAGCAACCTTTACATTTGATTTTTTACTCACAGGTTTGTTATTTTTTTTAACGTCCACCTTTTTAGATGGATTTGCTTTTTTCTTATTTGTTATAACTGATGATTTTGAATTTTTGCTTGACTTATTGGCAACCACTTTTTTAGCAGCTTTTTTAACAACTACTTTTTTAGCTACCTTTTTTGCAGGAGTTTTACTTGCCTTAGCATTTACAGATTTCTTTTTAACTGCAACTTTTTTAGCAGCCTTTTTAATTTGTTTAGCCATTGATTAGTTAGTTTTTAGAAATTAAAACATGGTACGTAATTTCATTCACCTCTATAGCAATTCCTTCTTGTAAGTCATTTACAGTCTCAATATCATCAGATAGAATTTCGGCGCAAATATAATCATTATATTGGTTTATTGCAGCATTTATTTTTTCGTCAGCCTTTATTTTAACGTTAATTCTGTCAGTTAATTCAAAGTTACTATCCTTTCTAATTTTCTGAATTCTATTAACTAACTCACGTGCCATACCCTCCATTTCTAACTCCGGAGTAAGGGTTAAATCTAAAGCAACGGTAAGGCTTCCTTTGCTTGCTATAGACCATCCTGGAATATCATCAATAATGATTTCTACATCTTGCAAGTTAATAGTAATCAATTCGTTATTTATATTTATTTGAATTGATTGATTACGTTCAAGCTCTAAAATCTGATCTTGGGTAAAATTGGTGATTAAATTAGCTGCTGCTTTCATATGAGCACCTAATTTAGCACCTAAAGATTTAAAGTTGGGCTTTAGCTTCTTTTTAATAAATCCTTCACTATCAACTAAGTACTCAACTTCTTTAATATTTACTTCGTTGATTATTATTGGCGCCACTAATTCCAATTGTTGCTTCATAGCATCGTTTAAAATTGGAATTAATATTTTCTTTAAAGGCTGTCTTACTTTAATAGAAATCTTCTTACGAATAGATAAAACGAGCGAAGAAATATCCTGAGCCATCAACATTCGTTCTTCCAAATCTGAATCAATAATGGACAAATTGGCTGATGGATAGTTCGCTAAATGAACAGAAGTTTGATCAATTCTGTTGGTTACTTTATTTAAATTATTATATAACCAATCTGCGAAAAACGGAGAAATTGGAGCAATCAATAAGCTCAGCGTTTCCAAACATTCATATAAAGTTTGGTAAGCCGAAATCTTATCTTGTTCGTACTCCCCCTTCCAGAATCGTCTTCTGCATAAGCGCACATACCAATTACTCAATTGTTCATCTAAGAATGTTTCTATAGCTCTACCTGCCTGTGTAGGTTCATAATTATCTAAACTCTCTGTTACTTGCTTAATTAATGATTGCAAAGCAGATAATATCCATCGGTCTAATTCTGGTCGTTCTGCCACTGGGATATACTGCTCTTTAAAGCTAAATCCATCTACATTTGCATATAAAGCAAAAAATTGATAGGTATTATACAAGGTACCAAAGAACTTACGTTGAACTTCCTGAATGCCATCTTCATCAAATTTTAAGCTATCCCATGGAGCGGCATTGGTAATTAAATACCATCTTGTAGCATCGGCACTGTATTTTTCAATAGTCTTGAATGGATCTACAACATTACCCAAGCGCTTACTCATCTTGTTACCCGACTTATCTAGCACTAATCCATTAGACACAACTGTTTTGTATGCTACCGAATCAAAAAGCATTACAGAAAGCGCATGAAGGGTATAAAACCATCCACGCGTTTGATCTACCCCTTCAGCAATGAAATCTGCAGGGAAGGCATTATGTTGCTCTACTTTATCTTTATTCTCAAATGGATAGTGCCATTGCGCATATGGCATAGCACCGGAATCAAACCATACGTCAATTAAATCTGGCTCTCTGCGCATCGCTTTGCCAGATGGTGCAACTAAAACCCACTCATCTACAAAGGGCTTATGCAAGTCAACCGATTCATCGCTCACCACTTGTTGCAATCCTAATTGGGCATTTGCCTTTTCAATTTCTGATTTTAACTCTTCAATACTACCTATACAAATACGCTCAGCGCCATCTTCTGTTGCCCAAATAGGCAATGGAGTACCCCAATATCTACTGCGCGATAAATTCCAGTCCACCATATTCTCCAACCAATTACCAAATCTACCCTCACCTGTTGCCTTAGGCTTCCAATTGATCGTTTTATTCAATTCAATCATTCTATCCTTTACAGCAGTAGTTCTGATAAACCAAGCATCTAATGGGTAGTAAATGATAGGTTTATCGGTACGCCAACAATGCGGGTAGGTATGTTCGTATTTTTCTACTTTAAACGCTTTGCCATCCAATTTTAATTGTACTGCAATATCTACATCAATATCTTTATAATCGGCAGCATCTTTATAGTTCTTCACAAAGCGAGCACTCCATGGACCAAGTCCATCGATAAATTTACCCTCTCTATCTACCATCACCAAAATGCCAATATTATTTTTAGCGCCCACTTTGTAGTCATCTGCACCAAATGCAGGTGCCGTATGCACAATACCAGTTCCATCTTCTGTAGTAACGAAATCGCCCACAATTACTCTAAACGGATCTCCGCCCGCCACAGCTTTTGCATTAGCTTCAAAAGGCATTAATTGATGGTAACGCATACCTTCCAAATCTTTTCCTTTGAAGGTAGCTACTACTTCCCATGGTAAGGCTTTTTCATTTTCGTTTACAATGGCAAAGTCTACCCCTTTAAATTCTTCTTTAAAGAATTTACCTAACAAAGCCGTTGCTAATACAACATGTACGGCAACTTTAGTATAGGGGTTAATCGTTTTAACTAAACTGTACTCGATAGCACCACCTACTGTTAGTCCACAGTTAGAAGGTAATGTCCAAGGAGTAGTAGTCCAAGCTAAGAAATGAATTTTCTCTTGATTGCTTTTAGCAAATAAAGGAGCTGAGGCTTCGTCTTGAATAGCTTCAAACATTGCCACTACTGTGGTGTCTTTTACATCTTTATAAGTGCCCGGTTGATTTAACTCATGCGAACTTAAGCCCGTTCCTGCAGCAGGAGAATAGGGTTGTATACTTACACTTTTGTATAAATAATCTTTTTTATACAATTCCTTTAATGCCCACCATAAGGTTTCAATATAGTTATTGTCGAAGGTGATATAAGGGTCCGACAAATCTACCCAATACCCCATTTGCTCTGTAATGCCATCCCACTTATCTTTATAACGCATCACCACCTCACGGCATTTCTTATTATAATCTGCTACGCTAATTGTCTTTCCAATATCTTCTTTTGTTATGCCCAATTCCTTTTCTACACCTAGCTCAACCGGCAAGCCATGCGTATCCCAACCCGCTTTTCTATTCACTTCAAATCCTTGCATGGTTTTATACCTACAAATTAGATCTTTCAATGTTCTTGAAATAACGTGGTGAATGCCCGGCAAACCATTGGCACTCGGTGGACCCTCAAAAAAAACAAAGGGTTTTGAACCACTTCTTTGGGTAATACTTTTCTTGAAGGTTTCGGATGATTTCCAATATGCTAAAAATTCCTGCTCGATAGCAGGCATTTGTAATTGTTTGTATTCTGTGTACTTTTGCGACATGGCTTTTTACAATAGGAATTAAGTGTACAAAGTTACAAAATAATGATGGTATTTAAAATGGAAAACAAGCAAACAAGATAATGGAAAATTGGTCGAAGCGAAGCATTTTTAGCGTTCTCTTTATAATTAGTATAGCTAGCATTATTTTAGGTGCTTGCAAAAAAACAGAACCCAAAGATACCGGCACAATAAATGAGCCCATAAGAGCCATGGATTTATCTTTTGCGCCTTTGATGGAATCCTATGGAGTTTCGTACAAGGACAATAACAAAATCATGCCTTTACTTCAAATTTGCAAAAATCATGGAATTAATACGATCCGAATTCGTTTGTGGCACTCACCCATAAGTAATAGCAGCAGCCTAAATGAAGTGCTTAGTTTTGCAAAGCAATGTAAAACTGCTGGATTTAAGTTTTATTTAGACATACATTACAGCGATACTTGGGCTGATCCTGGGAAACAAACATTACCCAACGCTTGGCAAGCATGTACGCGATTAAGCTTATTGGATAGTGTTAGCCAGTATACAGAAAATGTTTTGCTCCAATTTAAAAGTCAAAATTGCTTACCCGAATATATTCAAATTGGCAATGAAGTAAATCAAGGTATGCTATGGAATTTTGGTAAGCTCTCTAATTTCAATGATACGAATTGGAATTACTTTAAAGCTATACAAGAAGCCGCTATCGCAAAAATAAAAACGTTAAGCCCATCTTCAAAAATTATTCTGCATTATGCAGGCTTGCAGGGTGCTTACGGATATTATACTAAAGCGCAGCAAATGCAAATACCATTTGATCTTCTTGGTATTTCCTATTACCCTTGGTGGCATGGTGATTTAACTGATTTAAAGAATTGTATTACACAATTAAATCAGTTTTCAAAACCGATTATCCTGGCCGAAACGGCCTACCCTTTTACATTGAATTGGAATGATTGGACAAATAATATTGTAGGCACTAGCAACCAATTACTTCCCTCATTACCGGCATCAGCTTTAGGACAAAGTAATTTTATTGATAGCCTTTGGAAAATTATGAATCCAACTAATCAAAACCAAACATATGGCATTTGCTATTGGGCACCAGAGTATGTAGCCTATAAAGGCGCACAGGATACTAGTGCTAGTCCATGGGAAAATTTATGTTTATTTGACTTCCAAAATAATGCTTGTATAGGCATTAAAGCTTTAGGTGGTAAATAAATTAAAACTATCTGTAATGTTTAAGAATAAACAATTAATTTTGACAATACTTACACACAACTTATGACACTTATCAAATCAATTTCAGGAATTAGAGGAACCATTGGAGGAAAAGCAGGACAAAGCCTAACACCCATTGATATCGTAAAATTTACAAGTTCTTATGTTGCTTGGGTTAAAACCAATCAAGCTAAAGCTAAAAAAATAGTAGTAGGTAGAGACGGAAGAATCTCGGGCGAAATGCTCAGAAACATTGTCGTTTCTACGATTCAAAGTCTAGGATTAGATGTTATTGATTTAGGATTAAGCACTACACCTACTGTTGAAATGGCGGTTAAATTTGCACAAGCTGACGGTGGCATTATACTTACTGCAAGTCATAATCCGAGAGAATGGAATGCTTTAAAATTATTAAATCATAAAGGTGAATTTATCAGTGCTGAAGATGGGCAATGGATTTTGAATCATGCAGAAAACGAACAGGTTGACTACTCCAGCATAGATCATTTGGGCACTTTACATAGTGATAATAATTTTATGCAAGAGCATATTGATGCTATTGTAAATCACCCTTTAGTTGATAAAGCTGCCATTGAAAAACGTAATTTCAAAATTGTTATTGACCCTATCAATTCTACTGGCGCCACTTTTGTGCCGGCACTATTAAGCGCTTTAGGCGTTAAGCAAATTGAATTAATAAACGATACGGTAAATGGTGAATTTGCACATAACCCTGAACCATTACCAGAGCATTTATTTGAATTATGTAGCACTGTAGAAAAGCATCAAGCTGATTTGGGCATCGCTGTAGATCCGGATGTAGATCGCTTATGCTTTGTAAATAACGATGGTAGTTTATTTGGCGAAGAATACACCTTAGTGGCTGTAGCAGATTATATCTTAAGTCATAAAAAAGGAAATACAGTTTCTAATTTATCTTCTACAAGAGCTTTAAGAGATGTTACAGAAAAGCATGGTGGCACTTATCATGCTAGTGCAGTTGGAGAGGTTAATGTAGTCAATAAAATGAAAGCTGTAGATGCAGTAATCGGTGGCGAAGGCAATGGTGGCATTATTGTTCCGGAACTTCATTATGGTAGAGATGCTTTAATTGGAATCGCTTTATTCTTAAGTCATTTGGCTAAATTTGGCAAATCCATTAAGGAGCTCAGAAACACCTATCCAAATTATATCATTTCTAAAAACAAAATTGAATTAAGTGCTGAAGTTAATTTAAAAGATATTTTAGATAAAATTAAAGACAAGTATAAAAACCAACCTGTCAATACCGAAGATGGTGTGAAGATTGAATTTGATAAGGATTGGGTGCATTTAAGAGGTTCCAATACTGAGCCTATTATTAGAATATATGCAGAGAGCAGTTCTGAAACCATGGCTGATAATATAGCCAAGCGCATTATGCAAGATATAAGAGATATCATGTAAATAAAAAATCCCAAATCAATGATTTGGGATTTTTTATTATGGCTTTAAGCTTGTTTTAATAAAGATCTGATTTTCGCTTCCATTTCTGCAGCTGCTTCAGGATTGTCGTGTAAGAATTGTTTTACCGCTTCTCTACCTTGACCAATTTTGCTATCTCCATAGCTAAACCATGAACCACTTTTTTGAAGCACATTCAATTCCACGCCCATATCAATAATCTCCCCTACTTTACTAATACCTTCACCAAAAATGATATCAAATTCTACTTGTCGGAACGGTGGAGCTACTTTATTTTTAACCACTTTCACACGCGTTCTATTACCACTAGCTGTATCGCCATCTTTAATTTGACTAATTCTTCTAATGTCTAAACGAACAGAAGCATAAAACTTAAGTGCATTACCACCCGTAGTAGTCTCAGGATTACCAAACATAACCCCAATTTTCTCCCGTAATTGATTAATGAAAATGCAGCAACAACCTGTTCTAGAGATGGTAGCTGTTAATTTTCTTAAGGCTTGACTCATTAAACGAGCATGCAAACCCATTTTACTATCACCCATTTCGCCTTCTAATT
>JACCDK011740525.1_pt1 | contig 13243 bp, 11 predicted proteins | sample 7445871 | NCBI WGS metagenome assembly JACCDK01 (sample SAMN15323436, study PRJNA562643) | freshwater metagenome | isolation source: river surface water | place: USA:Blue River Watershed | collected 2017-08-15 | reverse complement strand
GGTCGGAAGACCAAGAGGCGTTGGCCTGAACAACCCATGTTTCAGGGCCATTCCGCTGAGGCTTTGCCCTTTCGCGGCAGGCCCAGCCGATCGCGCCCATGTCTCTGCCAAACGCATGCTGGGTATCAAGGGGGGCGTCGAATGCGAACAACGCTGTCCAGCAAGGCTGAAAGCGGGCGAGCATCGCGCGGCGCCCCATGGCAAAATCATTCCCCGCAAGAAAAGGAAGTGCCTGATCCGAAGGAATGGCCAGCACAACAGCGTCATAAGGCCCTAATGCCCCTTCGCTCGTGGCGAGTTGCCAGCCGTCTGCCACCGATGAGATCGTTTCGATCCGGCAGTTCCAATGCACCGTCTGTGCTGAAGCGAGGTGACGGATGATCGCGTTCATCCCCGGCACGCCAACCCAGCAATCTTCCGCGACGTCTGTCCACGGAGAGGCAACCCCGGCAAGCGCCCAGCCGATAACCTCCTCCAAAAAGTCAGGGTCTCGTGCTGTGAAATACTGAGCGCCGTGATCTGCTGTGGCTAGGCCCATCGGCGTATCAAACCGTCGGGTCGACATTCGCCCGCCGGGGCCACGCGCCTTATCGAAAAGTTCAATGCAGAAGCCAGCTTTGGACAAGGCCGTCGCGCAGGATAATCCTGCGACACCAGCACCGATGATCGCGACAGGCCGGCGAGCACCTTGTGCGGCACGCATGACATTCTCCTTGAAAAAATCTAAATTCAGAAGAATGTTTGCGGTATCGCCGTCACCTTCACAATCTGAGCAATGGTCTAGGTGGCGGGATGCTGGCGTTTAATGTCGGGGTTCAAGCTCCAGCATTGCATCAGGTCGTGCCAATGCAATCAGGCGGAGCCCAGCGGCGGCTGCCCGATCCGCTGCCAGCGTTGTCGCTGTCGAAATGGTGACAAGAACGGGGCATCCCGCCACGACGGTCTTTTCCACCAGTTCATAGCTGCACCGCGATGACAAAAGGAAAAACCCGGTATGCGCGGATATATCTGCGCGCGCGATCGCGCCGATCAGTTTATCAAGCGCGCAATGACGACCCACATCTTCGCGGGCAACGACAACTGCGCCATCAGTCGTGCAAAAAGCCGCGACATGGGCTCCGCCCGTTTCGGCGTTCAGGGGTTGATAGGCGCGAAGCGCGGCCAGCGCTTTGAACAATGCGTCGCGCGAGACGGGGAGCTGCGCCTGCACAGGCGGCAGGGGACGCGCGATTTGTTCTAAATTTTCCAGCCCGCACAGTCCGCAACTGCTCTCGGACACTCGAACACGGACACGTTCCAGCATGGGCTCGACGCGTTGCTTGCAAAGGGTAACCCGCACAATCCAGCCCTTGTCCGTTTCGTGGGCGTCGACCCCCTCTATCTCCTCCCGGCTTGCGATGATTCTCTCGGAGAGAGAGAAGCCGGTGACAAAATCCTCCAACTCGTGTGGTGTCGCCATCATTACAGCATAGCCAATGCCATTATACTCAATAGCGATGGGCGCCTCGGTGGGCAGGGTTCTCAGGGCAGGGGACGCGCCGTCCGGGGTCAGCCGTGTGACAGGAACGTCGCGGCTGGTCGTCACGCCGCCGTCTTGAGCAGCGCAATGGCTGCTGCTGCGTCGGGCGAAAGGCCAGCATCGCCATGGGCGAAGATCAGCGCCTTCATGCGCGGGTCCCAAAACAGACGAATATGCTCGGCAATGGCGGACGGAACATCATCCTCATGCTGCAAATTGGCCGCGATCTGGTTAACCATGCGAATAAGGTTATCGACCGTGCTGGTCATTCGGCAGCCTCAACTGTCGTTTCGATCCTGCGGGAACTGCGTTGCAGCTCAGCATAATCTTCTTGCCACTCGGTCGGGCCGTTGGACGGGGAGATTTGAACTGCAGTCACCTTATATTCCGGACAATTGGTCGCCCAGTCTGAATAGTCGGTCGTGACAACATTCGCCTGCGTCATCGGGCGGTGCAAAGTCGTATAGACAACGCCTGGCGCAACACGCTCTGTGACGCCTGCCCGCAGCGTAGTTTCCCCGGCGCGGCTCGCGAGACGCACCCAATCGCCCGACTTGATTCCGCGATTTTCGGCATCGACGGGATGGATTTCGAGCAAATCTTCCTGATGCCAGACGCTGTTTTCGGTGCGCCGCGTTTGGGCGCCCACATTGTACTGGCTGAGGATCCGCCCCGTGGTGAGAAGGAGCGGGAAACGCGGGCCCGTCTTTTCATCTGTGGGTACATAATCAGTTACGACAAACTTGCCCTTACCGCGGACAAAGCCATCAATATGCATGATCGGCGAGCCATCGGGCGCGGCTTCGTTCACCGGCCATTGCAGCGAGCCTTCTTTGTCGAGCCGCTCAAAATTGACGCCGGCAAAGCTCGGCGTGAGCCGCGCAATTTCGTCCATGATTTCGGACGGGTGGCTGTAATTCCAATCGAGCCCCATGGCTTGGGCGAGCAACTGCGTGACTTCCCAATCTTCATACCCATTAAGCGGCGTCATCACCTTGCGCACCGGCTGAATGCGGCGTTCGGCATTGGTGAAGGTGCCGTTCTTCTCAAGGAAGGTCGATCCCGGCAGGAAGATATGCGCGTAATTTGCGGTTTCGTTGAGGAACAGGTCATGCACGATGACGCATTCCATCGCCTCAAGGCCCGCTGCGACGTGGTGGGTGTTCGGGTCAGACTGAAGAATGTCCTCGCCCTGAATATAGATCGCCTTGAAGACGCCATCGGTTGCGGCATCAAGCATATTAGGGATACGCAGGCCCGGCTCTGGATCGAGCGGCACGCCCCATTCGCTCTCGAACAAGCGGCGGGTCTCTCCATCCGAGATATGGCGGTAGCCGGAAAGCTCATGCGGGAAGCTGCCCATATCGCACGCGCCCTGCACGTTATTCTGCCCACGCAGCGGGTTCACGCCGACGCCACGGCGACCGATATTGCCGGTCGCCATTGCGAGATTGGCAATGGCCATGACGGTGGAAGAGCCTTGCGAATGCTCGGTCACGCCAAGGCCGTAATAGATCGCGCCATTACCGCCTGTGGCATAAAGACGCGCCGCCGCGCGAAGCTCTGCCGCTTGAACCTGCGTGATCGCTTCCAGCGTTTCAGGGCTATTGCGCTCAAGCGAGACGAACGCCGCCCAATCCTGATACTCGTCCCAATCGCAGCGTTCTTTAACGAACGCCTCATCAACCAAGCCTTCAGTGACGATGGTGTGCGCCATGGCGGTCAGCACGGCGACGTTCGTGCCTGGACGAAGGGCGAGGTGATGGTCTGCCTCGATATGCGGGGAGCGGACAAGGTCCGTCCGACGCGGATCGATCACGATCAACTTCGCGCCTTTACGAAGGCGGCGCTTCATCCGGCTCGCGAAGACGGGATGACCATCGGTTGGGTTTGCGCCGATAACGAGGATGACATCGCTGTCTTCCACGCTGTCAAAATCCTGCGTACCAGCAGACGTGCCGAAAGTCGTCTTCAGGCCATAGCCGGTCGGCGAGTGGCACACGCGCGCGCAGGTATCGACATTGTTGTTGCCGAAGCCCGCGCGGATCAGCTTTTGGACGAGGAAGGTTTCCTCATTGGTGCAGCGGGACGAGGTGATGCCGCCGAGCGCGTGCTTGCCATATTTGGCGGAGATGCGCTTCAGTTCAGACGCGGCGTGGCTCAGCGCCACTTCCCAAGTTACTTCCTGCCAAGGCTCGCTGATCGAGCTGCGGATCATCGGCTTCAGAATACGTTCCTGATGCTGGGCATAGCCCCAGGCGAAGCGGCCTTTAACGCAGCTGTGCCCGCGATTGGCCTTGCCGTCCTTCCAAGGCACCATGCGCACCAGTTGTTCGCCCCGCATTTCCGCGCGGAAGGTGCAGCCGACGCCACAATAGGCACAGGTTGTGACGACCGCTCGCTCGGGCGTGCCGATCTCGACGACCTTCTTTTCGACGAGCGTAGCGGTTGGGCAAGCCTGAACACAGGCGCCGCAAGACACGCATTCCGATCCAAGGAAGTTATCGGACGCCAGTCCTGCCGAAATCTTTGACCCAAAGCCACGTGATTGGACGGTAAGCGCCAACGTTCCCTGCACCTCGTCACAGGCGCGCACGCAGCGGGAGCAGACGATGCATTTGGACGGGTCGAAATCGAAATAGGGGTTGGAATGATCCTTGGCTTGACCGAGATGGGTCGCGTCTGCCGCATAGCGAACATCGCGCAGACCAACCGCCCCTGCCTGATCCTGAAGCTCGCAATCGCCATTGGCAGCGCAGGTTAGACAGTCCAGCGGGTGATCGGAGATATAAAGCTCCATCACGCCCTTACGCAGCTTTTGGAGGCGCGGGGTTTGCGTGTGGACGACCATGCCCGGCTCAACCGGCGTAGTACAGCTGGCAGGAGTCCCCCGGCGCCCCTCGATTTCAACAAGGCACAAGCGGCAGGAGCCAAAGGAGGAGAGGCTGTCCGTTGCGCAGAGTTTGGGGATCGACGTTCCTTGCTCTGCGGCGGCGCGCATCACGCTGGTGCCCGCGGGCACGGCAACAGCGCGGCCATCAATGGTCAGCGAAACCTGTTCTTCTGCGCGCGAGGCGGGCGTACCGAAATCTTCCTGAGGCTGGTAGGTCATGCTTTGGTCCGTCCCTGAAAATCTTCCGGGAAATGGTTGATCGCTGAGAGCACGGGGTAGGGGGTGAATCCACCAAGCGCGCACAGCGAACCGAATTTCATGGTATCGCACAAATCTTCGACAAGGGCGAGGTTATCTGCCGCATTTTCACCGGCAATCACCCGGTCAAGGGTTTCAAGCCCCCGCGTCGACCCAAGCCGACAGGGCGTGCATTTGCCACAGCTTTCAGCGGCGCAGAATTCCATCGCGAAACGGGCCTGCCGCGCCATGTCGACGCTTTCGTCAAAAACAACGAGCCCGCCATGGCCGATTAGCCCATCAATGCCTGTAAAGGCTTCATAGTCGAACGGCGTGTCAAATTGGCTGGGTGGGTGATAGGCGCCAAGCGGTCCGCCAACCTGCACCGCGCGAGTCGGACGGCCCGAAGCGGTGCCGCCGCCGATATCGTTCACCAGCTCACCCAGCGTAATGCCAAAGGCCGTCTCAAACAGGCCGCCGCGTGCGACATTACCGGCGATCTGGATCGGCATCGTTCCGCGCGAACGTCCCATGCCATAAGAAGCATAGGCTTCTGCGCCGTGCGTCATAATCCACGGGACGCTGGTCAGCGTGAGGACGTTGTTGACAACGGTCGGCTTGCCGAACAGGCCTTCCAGCGCGGGGAGGGGCGGCTTCGCGCGAACTTCACCGCGTTTGCCCTCGAGCGAATTGAGGAGCGAGGTTTCTTCGCCGCAAACATAGGCACCCGCGCCAACGCGGATTTCCACCTCGAACGGCGCTATCAAATGCGCACACGCCCGCGCAGCCGCTTCCATCTTAGCGATGGCGTGCGGATATTCAGAGCGAATATAGACATACCCCTTAGTCGCGCCGACCGCGAGGCCGGCAATCGCCATGCCTTCGATCAATTGGAAGGGGTCGCCCTCCATTGCCATACGGTCCGCAAAGGTGCCGCTATCACCTTCGTCCGCGTTGCAGACGATGTATTTCTGATTGGCCTTGGCCTCGGCAACGGTGCGCCACTTAATCCCGGCAGGGAAGCCGGCGCCGCCGCGGCCTCGCAGGCCTGAGGCAATGATCGCTTCAATAGTCGAGGCCGAACCGATTTCTCGCGCTTTGGAAAGGCCCTGCCAGCCGCCGGTCGCGGCATAGTCTTCAAGGCTGAGCGGACGGGTCTTTCCAGCGCGCGCAAAGGCGAAGCGTTGTTGGCGGGAAATGAAGGGATGATCGGCAATCGGGCCAATGCACAACGTGTCGGCGACACCATCCAAAATGGGCTGCACATCTGCAAGGCCAACCGGGCCATAGCCGATGCCATCAATCTCAACGAGCGGCTCAAGCCAGTGCATCCCCCAAGACGAGGTGTGTTCAACCTGCGCACCTGCCTTCGCGAAAGCGTCGGCAATGGCATCCGCCCCACAAGCCAGCGCAAGGGAATCATCGGAAATGCGAACTTTCATAGCGAGGCCACCAGCGCCTTTAATTTTTCGCCATCAAGGCGGGCATGGACAGTATCCCCGGTCATTGCAGCGGGGCCGACCGAGCACAGGCCGAGGCAATACACCGTTTCGATCTTTACCCGGTCATCGTCTGGCAAAGCGGCCGCAACGGCTTCAACACCGCGCGCCTGACAGGCTTCCGCCCTACAAAGTTTCAAAACAGGCCGCGTTTCGGGCTTGGTTTTGAAATCATGATAAAAGCTGGCCACGCCGTGCACTTCGGCACGGGTCAGATTCAGGTCCTCGGCGATGACGCGGATGGCGTCCTCGCTGACATAGCCGAAGGTCGCCTGCACATCGTGCAGGATCGGCAACAGCGGCCCTTCACGCCTTTTGTGGCGATCAAGAATGTCAGCGAGGGTCATGGCCTTAGGCTTCCGGCGGCGCGAACGCGCAGATCTTGTTGCCAACTGGATCCCGCAGATAGGCGCCGTAAGGATTGCCCGGTGCGCCTGCACGATTGCCCGGCGCGCCTTCGTCGGTGCCGCCATTGGCGATGCCGGCTGCATGAAACGCGTCTACGGCCGCCTTGTTAGCCGCTTGAAAGCCAATCGTGCCGCCATTGCTGTGCGTTGCCGCATTGCCATCAGCAGGCTTCATCACAAGCAGCTTGCCGTTCGGCGTTGCATAAACGCAGGTCCGCTCATTGACTTGGCCGATGCTCGCGATGCCCAGCGCACCAAGTGCAGCATCGTAGAATTTCTTCGAAGCGTCCAAATCCTGAGCGCTGACGCAAATATGGGTAAACATTCGTTTCCTCTCAAAAGTCGAGCAGGGGTTTTGCCACCGCCCGAGCCGGTTACATGCGCTTGAGCGCGCAAATCTTGTTGCCCGCAGGATCGCGCAGATAAGCGAGGTAAAGGGCGCCCATCCCGCTTTCCCGGATCCCGGGCGGATCTTCACAGGTGGTCCCGCCATTGGCGACGCCCGCCGCATGCCATGCATCCGCTTGTTCTGGGCTGTCGACAGCAAAGCCAATGGTACCGCCATTGGCTCCACAGGCCGGTTCTCCGTTGATCGGCTGGCTGATCGCGAAAATGCCGGTTGGCGTCATGTAAAAGACGCGGCCCTTATCGTCCTGCGTACCCGGCGCGACGCCAAGAGCTCCAAGAACCGCATCGTAAAACTTCTTTGAGGCTGCTAGGTCGTTCGCACCCAGCATGATATGGCTGAACATTATCTTCTCTCCTTACTTTTTGAGCCGCGAGTTTAGAATACCACAACCGACCGGATCGACTTGCCAGCATGCATTAGGTCGAACGCGGTGTTGATCTCCTCCAGCCCCATGACGTGCGTGATCATCGGGTCGATCTCAATCTTGCCCTGCATATACATGTCGACGATCTTGGGTACATCGGTGCGGCCCTTGGCGCCGCCGAATGCTGTGCCGCGCCAGTTGCGGCCTGTAACAAGCTGGAACGGGCGGGTTGCGATTTCCTTACCTGCTTCTGCAACGCCGATGATGATAGACGTGCCCCAGCCGCGATGGCAGGCTTCGAGCGCGGTGCGCATCACTTCGGTATTGCCGGTTGCGTCGAACGTGTAATCCGCGCCGCCGTCCGTCATTTCAACGATCTTGGCGACCACGTCCTCGCGGCTCATGCCCTTGGAATTGAGGAAGTGGGTCATACCGAACTTGCGGCCCCATTCTTCGCGATCCGGGTTGATATCGACGCCGATGATCCGGTTTGCACCCGCGAGCCGCGCGCCCTGGATCACGTTGAGGCCAATGCCGCCCAGACCGAACACGACGACATTGTCGCCGACCTGCACCTTGGCGGTGTTGATGACGGCACCCACGCCCGTCGTCACGCCACAGCCGATGTAGCAGCTCGTCTGGAAGGGCGCGTCTTCGCGGATCTTGGCGACCGCGATTTCAGGGAGAACCGTGAAGTTCGAGAAGGTCGAGCAGCCCATATAATGATAGATCGGCTGGCCCTTGTAGCTGAAGCGGGTCGTGCCATCAGGCATCAGGCCCTTGCCCTGCGTCGCGCGGATCGCGGTGCACAGGTTTGTCTTGCCGGAGAGGCACGATTTACACTGGCGGCATTCCGGTGTGTAGAGCGGGATCACGTGATCGCCCGGCTTTACCGAAGTAACGCCCGCACCCACTTCACGCACAACGCCCGCCCCTTCATGACCGAGCACGCTCGGAAAAATGCCTTCGCTGTCAAATCCATCGAGCGTGTAAGCATCGGTATGGCAGATGCCGGTTGCCATGATCTCGACGAGGACTTCGCCAGCCTTCGGCCCTTCCAGATCAAGCTCAACGATTTCAAGCGGCTTCTTCGCTTCAAAAGCAACCGCGGCGCGGGTTTTCATGGGTCGTGCTCTCCTCTTCAGATTCTTTGATGACAGCTTCCTAGACAGACGGAGCCGTGTCGTCCAATACAGACTTTATCTTGTATGCAAGACATACAAAATCATCCGTTTTAGTCAATGCTGCAACGGGAAGCATGACGATATAGCAGTTGATTACGCCCGGGCAAGAAAGGGCAGATGTGCCTTTGCCAGAGCAGTTGGGTCTTCCATCATGGGCAAATGGCCCACATGTTCGAAAATGACAGACTCAGAGCCTCTGATTCCCTTTTTGAGGACATCAACACAGCTTACGTCGATCAATCGATCATGTCGTCCCCAGACGATGAGCGTTGGCGCTTTGACGTTGCTGAGGCGGTCCGTCGCGGGATTGTTGAGCGAGTCCTCAACAATGGCCTCAAAAATCTTATCAAGCAGCGCTTCTCTGCGGCGGGAGTCTGCGAACATCACCTTTTTGAACTGGCCGGGAATTGGCCGCGGTTTGTGCATTACGAATGCCATCAACCGATCAACATCATCAAATTTACGCATAACGAGTGGGTTCTCGCCGCGCTGGGCTGCTTGCTGAAGTTCGCTTTCGTTGCTTCCCACTACCCCCGCATTGTTCAGCAATGTCAGGCTTTTTAGCCTGTCCGGATGTTCAAGTGCCGCGTGCAGCACAATATATCCTCCCATGCTGTTGCCGCCCAAATGCGCTTTATCAATGCCCAAAGCATCAAGAAAACCAATCAGCCGTTCGGTCTGCGCTTTGATTGAATAATCACGATCAGGAGAAAGGTCATTTTCTCCAAACCCCGGCAAGTCGGGGGCAATCACATGATATTGATCAGTCAGATGCTTGGCATAGAGGGACCAATGATCCTTGTCGGCACCAAAGCCGTGAACAAGCACCACCTTCTCTCCGTCTAAGGGGCCGCCCTCAAGATAGGGCCAAGTGACCCCATTCACATCCACGGTCTTCAAAGTGAGTTTGCTTTTGCGCCGAATGGCGCGCTGAACCTGCCGGAAAACTGTTGCGGGTGCTGCAAAATATAGGAGTATCGGAAGCGCAATAGCGGCGCCGAGAAGGGCAGGGATAAGGGGCATTGTTGTTCTAACCTTTGGATGGTTGATGTTAGGGAAGTCGAGCGTCGATCCAGTCGATGACGCTGGATAGGATCTTGTCTCGTTCAGATTCGTTGAAGACTTCGTGATAAAGGCCTTCGAGGAGCTCAAAGTGCTTGTCCGTCGAACTAGCTCGCATGACAAGGCTGCGCCCCCCATCTGGGGAGGCTAACGTGTCCTTGCTGCCGTGCACGACGAGGAGCGGCAGGTATATCTCGTGCGCTTGCGATTGAATCCGCTCCATCGCGTTGAGCATATTGGCCGCTAGCCGTGCACTCATTTTGCCTTTGTAGACCAGAGGATCTGCCAGATAGTCCGAGACGATGGCAGAATCTCTGGATACGGCTTGCGCATCCAGTTGGATCAATCCGGCTTTAGGAAGGAAGCGAGAAAGTAGGTGCCCGATAAGTCGCGTGGCTGCGGAAGGCGGCGTCCCTGCACTGACGGCCGGACCCGATAGAATGGCGGCATGATAGCTATGCTGATGGGTCAACAAATGTGTAGCTGCGATGAGACCGCCCATTGAATGACCGATAGCAATGATTGGCAGGCCTGGATGACTAGTTTGTACATAGCTGAGCAGCGCCTCTATGCCGTCTAGAAACACCGAAAAATCCGAAACAAAGCCGCGCTCGCCGTCGGATCGTCCGTGACCCCAATGGTCAACAGCGTGAACCGCAAATCCTGCTCCCATGAAGCGCTCTGCCACATGCTGATAGCGCCCGGCATGTTCCGCATAACCATGTGCTAGAACGACAGCAGCCCGAGCGTCGGTTGCCGGGAGCCAACTTTGACGAAACAACGCCGCACCCGCGGTACGTGAATGCGGCCCAAGCGTCAAAATCCCTGAGGCAGGCGCAAATGCGTTTGCCATATCATCCTCCCCGACGTCCGTTTCCGGATCTTAATTATTTTATGTCCCTCTCAAGGGAGCTTGTCCAAGATTATTTGGTAGCTTGACCTCGTGTTGGCGACCGGGCCTTGACGGGGCGCGTCGGACAACGCATCGGCGAGCGACCAAGGGAGGCAGTTCATGACGCAAGCAGATGTCATCATTATCGGCGCGGGCCATGGCGGGGCACAGGCAGTGATAAGCTTGCGACAATTGGGCTTTTCTGGATCAATCTTGATGGTCGGGCGGGAGCCGGAACCCCCTTATGAACGGCCGCCGCTGAGCAAGGAGTATCTTGCTCGAGAAAAGGAGTTTGAACGGCTGTATATCCGCCCGCGTCAGTTTTGGGCCGACAAATCGGTTGATTTGATGCTTGGCGCTGAGGTGGTTGCCGTTGATCCATCCAACCGGAGCGTCCGACTGCAAGACGGTTCTGAAATAAGCTATGGCGACATGATCTGGGCCACCGGCGGCGACCCTCGTCGTTTGAGTTGTCCAGGTGGCGACTTAAAGGGCGTTCATGGTGTTCGTACCCGCGAAGATGCGGACGCCATTATGGGTGAGCTCGAAGGCGTTGACCAGGTCGCGGTGATTGGGGGCGGCTATATTGGGCTTGAGGCTGCTGCTGTATTGACCAAGCTTGGCAAAAAGGTGGTTTTGCTCGAAGCCCTTGACCGAGTGCTGGCGCGCGTTGCGGGACCGCAATTGTCAGCTTTTTATGAGGCCGAACACCGCGCCCATGGTGTCGATCTGCGCACCGGGGTGAGCGTTTCTGAAATTCTAGGAGAGGGCGGCAAAGCAAGCGGCGTCAAGCTTGCCGATGGTGAGGTGATCCCCGCCCAGATGGTGATTGTGGGCATCGGTATCGTTCCTGCCGTAGCGCCGCTAATTGAAGCAGGCGCTGAGGGCGGGAATGGTGTTCTTGTAGACGCGCACTGCAAGACGAGCCTGCCGCACATTTACGCGATTGGGGATTGTGCCGCGCACGCCAATGGTTTTGCCGACGGGGCCGTTATTCGTTTGGAATCGGTTCAGAATGCGAATGACCAAGCGAAGGTTGCGGCTCAGTCTATCCTCGGAACGGCGCAGGATTATGCGGCAACGCCGTGGTTCTGGTCCAACCAATATGATCTAAAGCTCCAGACCGTCGGCCTTTCGACGGGGCATGACGAAACTGTTTTGCGCGGAGATCCGGCGACGCGGAGCTTCTCGGTCGTTTATCTGAAGCAGGGGCATGTTATCGCGCTTGATTGTGTGAATAGTGTCAAAGATTACGCGCAGGGGCGCAAATTGGTGGAGGCGCGGGCTGCCATACCGGCGGCGCAATTGGCCGATATCTCTTTGCCTTTAAAGGATTTATTGCCCGCTTAACCGCGAGCGGCGAGATAGTCGGAAAGGGCCTTGCGCGCCTTTGAGGACAGCGTCAGGCCAATTTTTGTCCGCCGATCAAGGACATCCTCGGCCGTTTGAGCCCATTCATGGGCCATAAGCCAGTTCACTTCGACTTCGGTCAGGCCATGGCCGAAGTCTTGCCCCATCGCCGCTTCGGAGGTGATGTTGGCGAGCATGTCACCCAACAGGCTGCCATAAGCGCGGGCCATGCGCAGGCTGCGCGGGTCCCCCAAAAAGGGCCAGCGCGCCCGCACCTCTGCCAAAAAGGCGTCAAAGCCTGAAGGCAGATCCCCCCCCGGCAAAATCGCTTGCCGGGTCGCAGGATGGGTGCGCCAGCCCGCTGCCTTGGCCAATTTGCCAACCGCGTCTTCCGCGAGATGCCGCGCGGTCGTGATCTTTCCGCCGAAAACCGAAAGAAGCGGCGGGCCGCTTTCATCGAGTTCCAGCACATAATCCCGCGTGACTGCTTTTGCTTCGCTGGCCCCATCGTCATAGAGAGGCCGCACGCCAGAAAAGGTGGCGATCACGTCATTCGGCGTTGTTTGACGAACGAAATAGCGGTTGGTGGCGGCACATAGATAGTCAATCTCAGCCGCCGAGATCCGGGCATCTTCAGGCCGTTCGACCTGTTCATCGGTTGTGCCGACGAGCGTCGAGCCCTCTTCATACGCAATCGCAAACACGATCCGCCCATCGGGCTGTTGGAGCATATAGGCGTGATCGCCATCGAACAGGCGGGGCACGACGATATGGCTCCCTTTGACGAGACGCACCGCTGCGCGGCTGTTGACGCCTGTCCGGGCGAGCATTTGATCCACCCAAGGCCCCGCCGCATTCACAAGTGCGCGCGCTTCGATTTCACGGCCATCTGCCAATTGGATTTGCCATTGCGTCCCGGCACGCCGGGCGGTTGTAACGGGAGTGCGCGTTTCGATGGCCGCGCCGTTTTTGTGCGCATCCAGCGCGTTGAGAACGACCAGTCGAGAATCGTCCACCCAGCAATCCGAATAGACAAACCCTTTGTGCCGCTGGCTTTTTAGGGGCGCGACAAAGGCCTGATCCCGGGCGCTAAGCCCGCGCGACCGGGGTAGGCTGATCCGTCCGCCAATCGTATCATAGAGCCACAGGCCGAGGCGAACGAGCCACCAAGGCCGGACCGCATGTTCATGCGGGAGAACAAATTGAAGGGGGTAGATGAGATGCGGTGCCTGCCGGAGCAGCACCTCGCGCTCCTTCAGCGCTTCACGCACGAGCCGGAATTCGAAATATTCCAGATAGCGCAAGCCGCCATGGATCAGCTTGGTTGAGGCAGATGAGGTATGGCTGGCAAGATCATCCTTTTCGAACAGGATGACGGACAGGCCGTTACGCGCGGCTTCGCGCGCGATGGCTGTTCCGTTAATGCC
>JACCDK011895442.1_pt1 | contig 13246 bp, 11 predicted proteins | sample 7445871 | NCBI WGS metagenome assembly JACCDK01 (sample SAMN15323436, study PRJNA562643) | freshwater metagenome | isolation source: river surface water | place: USA:Blue River Watershed | collected 2017-08-15 | reverse complement strand
TTCGGCAAGCGCCACTTCGCGAAATGCAGAAGACCCGGAGAGGGCCTCTATCTAAGTCAAGCACAGCTGCCGCAGCCGCACGCATTCCAAGCTCGGCGCTTGCAGTCCTGTGAGCGAGGTCAGGCTAACCGGTTGGTCCTGGGTGCCTGCAGCCGTCAGCGTCAATGTGCGCAGCGCGGGCAAGGGGCCCCAATGCGACAAATCTGCCCACTCCGTGCCGGGCAGCAACGTGATCGCCAGTGATTCCAGACTGTCAAATCCGCGAAGATGCGGCAGTGCACGGCACGACATGTCGAGACGCCGAACAGCTCGGCGCAAGGCTTCCTCAATCGTGCCATCAAGCGCCAGTGACAGCTGGTGAATCAGTAAAGCATCCAATAAGGGCTGCGTGGCCTGCGTGCCGCGAAACCGTGAGCTCAAGACCAGCTCGCCGGCACCGTTGACCTCCACACCATCAAGCAGCCCTTCTGCTGGCTGACCCAGCGCGGCGCCTAACTCCAAAGCCTGTTCCAGCGTTGGCAGATCTTGAGACTCGATGACCAGCTTGAGCAACTTGGCGCCCTCACCACGCAACGGTTTGAGTCGTTCCACCATGTCAGAGCCCCACCTTTTCCCAACCTTTTTTGATATTCGCGTCGATGAACTCCTGCGCGACTTGTTGCGCCGTCGTTTCATCGGGTGCCGGGCGGACATCGCGATCCAAGGGCTCGGCGCGGCCCGCACTGTAGTCGGTCCAGTGAACCACATAGGCGGGGTAGCGCTGCGAGGCCTCAGACTTGTTTGTTTTCCACACCAAAAGCTTTCGCACCGCCAACTGCCCTTTGGTGGTCTTGGTCCAGACCTCCCGTCGCACCAGTGTGCTCACGGGCAAGGCAGACGCCGAATCGGCCACAGCCACCGACGCTGCGGGCAAATAGCCCTGCAACTGCTCAAATCGCACGCCGATCTCATCGGCCACTTTGTCTTCGCGCAATCGAACAAAGACCGCATGAATCAGGCTGGCCGACGCAATAGACCCGGCAGGCACCCATCCAGACTCACCAAGGCTTGCCATCTGAGCCATGGGCCTACTGCCATCGGACAACTCCCCTTGGAGGTCGGTGACGATGAACTCGGCGACGTACTGGGGCTGAACGAACTGGTAAAGACCGCCACTGTCACTCGCGCGGCGAATTTGCGAGGGCGCGCTCAAAGGCTCGAGACGTTCAAACCACGCGCTTCTCTGTGTGTCATCACCTAAGTTACCGCAGGCACCGACCACGACAAACAATCCGTCGCCAGTGCGCATCCCTAAAAGGAGCGAGCGACAGGCCTGCGGCTGGTCGGCCTTGACCGTGTAGCCGATCACGGCCATGTCCAGACTGATCTCAGGTTTGATTTTGTAAATGATGCCGCTGGCATGGCGCACGACCAGGCCTTCACTGGCGGAGGGCAGCACCGTAGATTCAAAGTGTTGAAAAACCTCAAGCCCCGAGTGCAGCGCCAGCGCCTCAATCACCTGCAGGTGGCTGCCCGTGGGCAAACAAGCCGACAGCGCCTGGAGTTTTTCATCATAGGCCATTGGCAGGGGTTGGCCTGCCAGTTGAATGCCGTCGAAGGCGGCAAAGGCGATCCCTTCAGGCGCATCAGCGCCTTCGCGCGACAGCGCTGCGGCCAGATCACCAACGCGCTCACGCCGTTCTGAGACGCGCGCATACAACTCACCGGCGACGATGCTGCCCTCGGGCAAATGATCAGCCTGCCGCAAAATGGGCAGGTCCCCGGCGAGCACGCGTCCTGATGGACTGGCGAGAAACAACTGTCCCGATTGCCGCACTAAAAACCAGGTTTCGCCATCGATCTTGCGGGTGACCCACATCGGTGCGGCATTGAGCTCACCCAAGCGTGCGGGTGGCAATGCGCGGTAGGAACTTGCAACACGACGTTTGTACACTTGCACAGTGTCGAGCAGTTTCAGATCTGTCAGGCGAGCTTCGCGTATGCCGCCCCCAAAAGGCTGGCCGCCGGTATAAAGAACGGCAGTCATGCTGCACCTCCTGCCGCCGCTGCCGGCCGCTTCAATTCCATATCGCTCAAGAGCAAGCTCAGTCGATACGATGTGCCATTCACCTGGCCCTCCAAAAATCCGCGGTAGGGCCTGCCATTGGCCTGAAACACCAGGGGGCCAGTGCCCTTCTCGCCTGTGCCAAGCAACATCACACTGCGGGATTCCCCCAATTCCTTGGCCATGCCAAACAAAAACTCATAGGTCAGACCATCGCTGTGGCGAAGTTGCATGCGACGCTTAAAACTGAACTTGCGCACAGCCTCGTCCAAGTCAATCCTCTTGCCGGTCCAGCGCACCGGCTGGGCCGATGTGGTGTTCGAGTCCATCTCTTGGGGCGCGCGCCGCTCACGCTCAGAACCGTCAGGGTTCGTGAGGACTTCGATCATGTGGGGCTCGACCATCAGCACTTTTCCTTCTGGGTCCAGGTAGATCGTCTGCAACTGCTCAATGAACTGCCCCACCTGTTCAAAGTCAACCTCAGGGTCACTCTCGACGAGATGCGTCGCGTAGTTCTCGCCAAAGCGTGCGGTCAGCGCCGAATGTCTCCCCGCTTCCGTGCAGGTGACGTAACGGCGGAAAGTCACGGTGTCGCCAGGCATGGACAGCTTTGGCGCGGCAGGCGCCTTCAAAGTGGCCAGGGTCACGAAGGCATTGCGGCCCTTGGCGTTGGTCAGGTGGAGGTTGTGGGACATGGAGGGCCTCAGAGCATTTCGAAGTCAAGGTCATCAGAGGCTTCCGTCTCTTCGACCGGAGGCGCAAAGCGCGTGCCCTCTTCCACCCAGTCGACGGCCATGGGCTTGCCTACAAGGGCGAACAGACCGTGGTCATTTGACAGAAGGTACGCGCGTTCGACCTCCAAACTTGCCGCGTAATTGAAGTCGCAAGCGAAAATTTCGCCGGCCCTTAGCCGATCGAGCAATGCGCCACCTTCCTGCTCGGGGGCCATCAGGTAAACACTCAAAAGCTCTAGATCAAGCACCCGTGATGGGTCTACCGGCCCCTCGAGTGCCTGGGGCACCCCAAGCGTGGAGGGCTGACTCTCAACGACGACGCCCTGGAGATCCAGACCCACCAGTTTTCCGCGCGGTACAAATTGGCCGGCGGCATTGAAATACCCTTGGCCGGACATCCCGGACGCAATCAGCAAACTCCCGTCCTGGGTCAACGCCGCACGCGTACATGTGCGACCGGCACCATCTGTCGGCACACGCTGACGGCTTCCATACAAGTCGGCACGCTCGACTTCACTCACGCTGAAGCTGAACACTTCGCTACCTAGCGACACCATCAATGGCTTGGCCATGTCTCCACCTCGTTGGGAAGTTAATTCAGATAGTTTTCAAGCTTTTTTTATTTTGATTATTATAATTTTTAAGTCCAAGCACTAAAACTACTATTTTTAGTCTGTTTGTTCAGCAAACCTTTCTGCAACAGAGGGATCTTCATGGCTGACTCTTACACCACTTACGGCGCCCAACTTGACAGCGAAGCCGTCTCACGTGTTCTGGAACACATCTTTCGCACCAATCTGGTCAATGAAGAAAAATCAGCACAAGCAAGTGCCAATGGTCAGGGCAAGCGCCCCACTCCCATTTGCATCTGGGGTTTGCATGGCATTGGTAAAACGGCGGTTGTGAAGGCTTTCGCAGCCGCCAACGGCTGGAAATTCCGTTACTGTGCGCCTGCGCAGTTTGAGGAGATGGGCGACCTGCACGGCCTGCCCGTGCGCCATGATCCCAACCCCAAAGTACAGGGCGATGAGACCACCATCTACATGGCACCCGAGTGGGTGCCACGCGAAGACGACACGGGCCCTGGCATCTTGCTGTTGGATGACTTGAACCGTGCCGATGACCGGATCCTGAGGGGCACCATGCAGCTGTTACAAGAGTTCGAGATGTTCTCTTGGAAGCTGCCACCCAAGTGGCAGATTGTCTGCACCGCGAACCCGGAAGGCGGCGACTACTCGGTGAGCACGATGGACGATGCCATGCTCACGCGGATGTTGCACTTGACCATGGTGTTCGACCTCAAGGCCTGGAGCCGATGGGCCAGCGCAAGTGGCATCGACGCGCGAGGCATCGCTTTTGCCCTGACTTACCCAGAAGTGATCACTGGCAAGCGCACCACCCCACGCACATTGGCACAATTTTTTGACCAGATCGTCGGCATCACCGATTTAAAAAAGGACATTGAACTGGTTCGAGTGCTTGCCGAAAGCTCATTGGACAGCATCACCGCCACCACCTTCCTCGCATTTGTGAACGACGACCTTGAGCAGTTGATCAACCCGGAAGACATTCTGGACGCCAAGGACTTCAAGCTGATCGCCAAACGGATCGCGCAACTGGCAAAGGGGCCCGGCGAGGCCAAGCGGGTCGATCGCATCGCCACCATCTGCACGCGCCTGTATTTGGCACTGGTCGATCCACATTACAAGCAAAAGCCGATGCACGCTGAAAACCTCACCTCATTCCTGATGCACGAAGACATCCCGAACGACTTGCGGTTCAGCCTGCACCGTGACTTGGTCTCGGCCGGGGGAGAGCTACCGGCGATGCTGCGCTCGCCCCAACTCGCCAAGTTGGTGCTCGGAGGCCTCTGATGGCCAAGGCTGCGGCGGCAAAACCAGCCAGCAAATCAACGATCAAGTCGCCGGTCAACGTTGCTGACGAAGTCAGTCGGGGCATCGTTGCCCTGCTCCTCAAGGAGCCTTTTTATGGACATTTGCTCAGTGGTGTTGTGCGCCGCATCGACGACAAGGTGCCTACCGCAGCCGTATCGCTCACGCCCCACGGTTTGCACCTGATCGTCAATCCCGAGTTCTTTATGAAAGAACTCAAAAAAGATGAACGGGTCGCTGTGATCAAACATGTGGCCCTGCATTTGCTGTTTCGCCATCTATATCGACCCTTGATTCAAAAGGGCGACGCTCAGTTGTTCAATATCGCAGCTGATTTGGTGGTGAACCAACACGTCGCGCCCTGGCCCTTACCCGAGATGGCCGTCACCCTGCGCACATTCCCCGATATGGACTTGGAAGCCAACCAAACCCTGGAGTGGTACTACGAAAAGCTCAAGTCCCTGAACCATGCGATGCAATCGGGCAACCCCACAGGCTCACCTCAAAGTGCGGAAGCTTTGCAGCGGGTGATGGGTGAGCCGCAACAGGGCGATCACAGATTTTGGTTTGCCGGGGGGGGTGAGGATTTTGGCGCATCAGGCCCCGAGGGCTCCGGCGGCGGCTCTGTGCTCAGCGAGGGTCTGCGCAGAGCCATGGAGGCCGATTTGGAACGGCATCTGTTGCGCGCCCGAGATCAATCAGCCTCCAAGGGCTGGGGTCACCTGCCTGCAGAGATCCGTACCGAGCTCGACGCCATTGCGCAGCGGCGAAAACCCCAAATCGACTGGAAACGCACGTTGCGCCTGTTTGCCAGCAGCGGCTACCGCACCGAAGTGGTTGCCACCAACCGACGCATGTCCAAGCGATTTGGCACCTTTCCTGGAATCCGTATCCGACGCAAGCAACGCCTGGCCGTGGTGATTGACACATCCGGTTCTATCGGCGAAGACGTCCTTGAGGTTTTTTTTCGGGAAATTCATGGCATCTGGAAAAACGATGCCGAGGTGATGGTGATCGAATGCGACGCAGATGTGCAGCGCACCTACGAATACAAAGGAAATACCCCGAAAGCGGTTGAGGGCGGTGGCGGTACGGGCTTTGACCCGGCGCTGAGCTGGGTCAGCCATCCGCGAAACGGCACTTTTGACGCATGCATCTACCTCACAGATGGCTGCGCCAGTGAACCTGAGGTACGCCCTCGATGCCCCATGTTGTGGGTCATCACCGCCAACGGCAACGCCGGACATCACCTGAAATTTGGTCGTTCCATCCAGCTTCCGGAAGACTGACCCTTTATCTCCTTGACTGACCCACAGAACCCATCATGACCGAAGCCAACATCCGTCTGAAACCCCTGCGAGGGGAGACCTCCCGTATATTCAAGTTGTGCTTGGATAAAGACATCCAGACAGCCCTGCAAGGACTGGAGCTTGCCGCCGCACTCAACGCACCCCTAGAAGGCTTGCTGGCAGAAGTGACCGTAGACGATGATGGCAAGTTGGTGCGCGGCAAGCGATTTACCGCCAAGGACAAGACCCAAGCCATCCTGGATGCCTTGCTGCTGCAGCAATTGGGGCTGGCGATGAAAGGGAGCCCTGAAGCCAAATTGCGCAACGCGATCACGACTTTGGAGTGCAGGGTCCCGGTAGTGCCCCCTCTTTCGACATTCTCCGGACTCAGGACACTCAAGATCACCTTCAGCGGGGCCTTCAAGGATGCAGACCTTACCGGTCTTGGGTCATTGCCCAAACTCAAATCTCTGACCCTCGCCACAGGGATGGCTATTTTCGGCGACGGCGGGGCCTCGCTCGCCAGTATCAACGGCCTGGACGCTCCTCTGCTGGAGGAATTCGAAGCCCCATTTATGGGCCTGACAGACATCGCGGCCTTGTCCGGATGCCGCAAACTCAAACGCATCAACATCCGCGGCAACACCAACTTGAAGTCCATAGACAGTGTCAAACCCAGCGCCGGTACGCTGGAGGATCTCGATATCGGCTATTGCGCCAGCATTGACTCCCTGAAGTCTCTGCGCGAAGCCACCCGTTTACGCTATTTGGACATGGGTGGGGTCGATCAAGTGAAAGATCTGACAGACATCAAAAAACTCACTGGCCTGGAATCGATCCAGATATCTGGCTGCGAAGGGCTTACATCGTTAAATGGCTTACCGCTCAACAACATGCGCGATTTCTCGCGCGAGACCACCAACGACTCGAACGAAATTATTCTTAACGACCTCAAATCTCTCACTTCACTTAAGCACCTGCCTCCGCTGGCGCCGCAGTTTAACGAGCTTCGACTGAATCGCGCACACGTCCTGTCCGATATCTCAGACTTGGCTGCATCGGCTGACTCACTTCGCACACTGCGCTTGGACCAGATGGGGATCACGGACTTGAACGACCTGACTGCATTGGTCAATCTTGAAATTTTGGAAGTCACCAAATGCCCGGAATTGGTCGACGCGACCGGCTTAGCCGCATTGGAGAGGCTCGTTTCCGTGCGCATAACGGGCTGCAAGAACCTCAAGCGCATGCCTGAAACTTGGAAGTCGCCTGTCACCAAGCTGGTGCTAACGGGATGCCCAGCCTTGGAGCCTCTGAAGACCATCCCTGCAGGGATCGACGCCAAGACCATCGAGATTGATGACCGCAGGTTGCTGCCGCGTGCCAAACCCATCAAGGCTTTGAAGTCTGATGTGGGCGCCATCTGGAAGCTCTTGTCCTCGCGTGACATCTCCAACGTCCTGATGGGGCTGGAGCTTTCGGCAGCGCTGGAGCCCGATGCCTTGCACACCTTGACAGCCGATGTCACCGTCAAAGACGGCAAACTGTCTCGTGGCAAGCGCTTCACGGGCACTGGCCCCGCTCAGCCCTATTTGGATCTTGCGTTGTTCGGCCTGATGTCACGCGCACCTGCGGGCAGCCCATTACCCAAGTTGCGTGCGCAGATCACGGAGCTTGATCTGGTGCTGCTCTCGCAGGCGTACCCATTGGATGGGTTCACCGCCTTAACGCACTTGTCTTTGCATGTTGGCGATGATTCCACTCTCGACCTGACAGGTTTTGGTCCTATGCCCAAGTTGACCCACCTAAAGATCAACGGAAAGCGCTGGGGCTCTTCCTCTGCCGCAGCTCTCACTTCTTTGAGTGGACTACAGGCACCCGCTCTGATTGACGCAGACCTGTCGAATTGCCGGGTTCAAGATATTTCGGCGTTCAGCCTCTCGCCCAAAATAACCCAACTCAATCTGTCTGATAACCCTGAACTCACTGACATCAGCGGATTGGCAGCCTGCGCCCCCAGACTGGAGGCACTTGTTTTGAACGGCTGCAAGAAGGTCCTCTCGATAGAGGTACTCAAGACCGCGCAGAAACTCAAGTCACTGGACTTGAGCGATTGCGAAAGCCTGACCTCGCTTTTGCCTTTGGCAACGTGCAAGTCTCTGGAGACGATCGAGCTGGAGCGCTGTAAAAGTCTGCGCACCCTTGAAGGGATCGCGGAACTTGCCATCAAGCCAAGCACTTGGTACGACGGATCCACGTCTTACTCACTGGATGGCTGCAGCGCCCTCACCTCTCTTCGTCATCTGCCCTCCTTTGGCGATCACTTGCAAAGTCTATCGGTCAACGAAACCACTGCGCTGTCAACTTTAGAGGGGCTGCGTCAATTCACCACGCTAAAAACCTTCAGCGCGGACCGCAGCGGTTTGTCAGACATCAAGAACATTTCCACTTTACCGGCAGTCAACACCCTCTCATTTCAAAATTGTGACAAGTTAAAGGACGTGACCCCACTGGGCCAACTTCTTGAACTGGTGGACGTTAACCTCACAAGGTCAGCAGTGACCGACTTGCCGCGTGGTTGGCGCGGCCCGGTTAAAAACTTGACCCTCAAGGCGTGTTCAGGTCTGACTTCGCTGGGCTTACTGCCCGCTGCATTGGTGAAGCTGGTTTGCGACGAAAGCCGGAATTTATCGCTGCTTGACGGTATGCAGGCTTGTCATCAGTTGGAAGTCATCTCCGTTCAGTCGTGTCCGATACTGAAGGATCTTGGAGCTCCGCCTGCCTCTGTTCGCGAAATTGATGCCCGAGGCTGTATGAACCTCACCTCACTAAAAGGCCTTGAGGGGTGTTCTGCGTTAGCCCTGGTCGCCATACCGACCTCAATACTGGACATGCGTGCGCTCAAAGCTTTGCCAGCCATCACTGTCAGCTTTGACATCAACGAACTGGAGAAGCCCAAAGCCAAAGGGCAACTCGTTTCGCTTCCTGAATCGTTGATCCAAGCCATCAACACACTGCCAGCGGTTCGATTGCAAATCAAGGGGCCTTCAGGCAGTTGGTATGGATCACGTGATGTCGACCTGAATGTCTTCACCCAGTTTAAAAGTGTGATTTCCTTGAGCTTTACAGAGTTTGACTTCTACTGCAAGCTCGAAGAACTGACATGGCTTGTCCCTATGGAAAATCTGCAAAGCTTGATTTTCTATCCCCGTGGGAATATGTCGCATGTGTTGAATGGAGGGGTATTTGACTCCGCCAGCAAAGTTAAGGGCTTACAGTTAAAAGTATGCAAAGAAGCCAAGATTAAACCCCCACAACACATCACCCACTGACTATGTAGAAATTCGCAGTTGGGGGGTTCCATTCAAAAAATGCCACCCACTCGTCCAGACTGCTTGAATGGCGCGGATGCGGTCTAGGCCGCTTGATTCAATCGCATGTTGAGCGCGGCCCAATGAGAGATGAAATTCTCAGCTGCCGAACAACCTGAAATTATTTTCTCGCCCACAGCTGTAGCAGCGGTAACTCATATCGCAGTAGGCATTTTGACCCGGCTGCGATGTATTGGTCGTGCCAGGTTGAGCACGGCCACATCCCACACAAACGTATTGCAAAGTGACGCGGGATCCGTCATCTTCCAAAATCACGGCACCAGAGCTGACTGCAGCCATATTCAATCTCCTTGGGAATAAATATCAAAAAAATAATATTCCAATCGAGAGAATCGGTCAACAAGTCTCAACACGAAATGAGATTTCCGGCATCCTTTTGCTTCACTCTTCAACACGCGACTCCAAGATCTCCCGGGCAAATGAGATGGCATCGCCAACGGTCAACATGGGAGGCCCCCCGATCACGGAGAGGACATCAAAGTGCATACGAATTGAACCTGTCAAAGATCGCGTGAGCGTCTCGTCAAACCCCATCAATGCATACAGCGAATCGCCATGCTGGAGTGCAGCTGGATCCAGATATTTGACACCCAACAATTTGGCCAGCGCAGCGATCAAGACAAGCACCTCCTGATCTGCATTGTCAAGCGTGATGGTGGCAGGTTGCCCCTTGAAAACAGTGCGTGCACTGCGCGCCTTCTGAATTGGCACGCCTAACGCGTTGCGGCGCAAGCGCTCAAAGCGGGTCTCCGAGCAACCATCGATCATGATCTCCAGCTCGAAACCATCGAGGTCGTAGGGATTGAAGCCGTCGAACACCATGTCACTGAGCAGTGCGTTGACCGTGTCAACGTTAAGGCGCTCACGCAGCTTGCCCTTTTTCCCGAGTTTCTTGACTTGAGGATCCCAAGAGGACTCCTCGAAGAGCGACAGCAGGCTCCTTCGGGCCATGCTGTCCAGGCTGTCATCGGAAGGTATTGAAAGGACAAAAGCGACCATCACCGTCAGCCGCTCTCCCGCCCAGTGCCCACCCGACCAATGTCCCAGTTCTTTTCCTTGCGGGTAAAGTCGGACGTCGCAATAAGCCTGGCTGAAGCGTTGGTGGGTGACACGGCTGACAACGTCTAAGAACGCTGGTGACACTGAGGCGTCCAGTGCCCGTTTGAGTTCGCTGGCGGCAGTCGCGAATCCCGGACCAACGCGTTGGGCATAAGGCGCGTACGTCAGGCCCTGGGCTTGCACTTCTTTTTCGAACCTGCGTTGGCCCAACGCAGACAATGTGCCTCGATCGGCGTCGTATAGGGGGTACAGATCATCCAAAGTCATAGAGACTCCATAGCAGCGTGGTGATTGTTCATCTCGGGTGAGTACCCCACTCATCCCACTGAAATTGACTTTGCTATTTGAACCATCCGCTTAGACTCCTCTGATATGTCAATAGATTCCATATCGGCATCAGAAATATCCAATGCCCAAAGAAATACGTTGTAGTCTTTCTCTTTTTCTGGATGCTCGAGCGCATCGTATGGCACAAGCAAATGGTGTTTGAGTTTTGTATTGTCTCGAGTGCTTTTGTCCAAAGAACCACTCCACCGCCATCCATCCATGGCTTTTTCTGCCATCCAGCGCATGTGCTCACATCTGGAGAGGTGAACGAGTATCTCCGTCGCCGTGTTGGGTTCTCTTGAATTCCATGCATTCTTTTTAATTTGATGGTGCATCGCCGCAAGACGGTTGCTTTCTTTGGTTCGTTCTTTTAAGTCGGCCCAGCTCTCTGGCTCATCGCCTGGACGGGTGCCATAAGCTGGGTTTTTGGCCTTCTCATTCATGAAATAGATGGCATGGCAAATTTGGGCTCGGCGCTCATTTTTCGGCTCTAAAGGATGCTCCAATCCCAGACCTTGATCCAATAAGCGAACCACTGCAAAGTCATTTTCTTTTCTTTGAAAGACATTTGAATTTGTCACATCCGAGTCTTCGTGCAAGCAGGCAACGACTCGATGGTGGGGGATGGCATGCCGCATCAAGAAGCGCTCGGCCGCTTCTAAGGTTTCGATGTCGCTTGACAAGGCAAACAAAGCAAAGTCAGGTGTTTGGTCCCCCCCCTCAGGAAAGACTTGACTGGCTGAGCCCTCATGCCAGCGCAGGTCCGCGACCAAGTCCACAGCGGGGAATCTGTCCCGAAAGGCTTGCTCCTGTCCGGCACCGACACACGTGAGTTCGATCACTGGTTTTTTATCGCCAGAAATCTGCAAAATCATGATGGCTGCGCGCAAAAACTCTTGCCGATTGACATCACTGACCTCAATCACTAACCGAACCCCTTCGTCTCGAAATTTGGCGATTTTTACGGCCTCACTGGCAATTTCAAGAATCACAGAGCGTGTTGCGCGGCTTAAATAACTGTCTAAACGAATTTTGGATTTCATACGATCCAAAAAATACGTTCTCCAAGACCACGACTCCAGACCCGCACTGAGTTCACAGTTGGGATTGAGCTGACTGAAAACTTCCGAACAAATGGAGAGATTTCTCTCGTCATCACCGGTGACAGCAACCAATGCTTTCGCTCGCGCTACGCCCGCTTTCTGCAGCACAGCGGCATCAATGGCGTTGCCGATCACGACCTCAACCTCCAAATTGCGCAGCTCTCCAAGCGCAGGGGCATTTTCATCGAGTTCGATCACCACAATTTTGCTTGTGCCCGTCTTTTTGAATGCCCGAACCAGCGCATCTCCGCGCTTACCCGCTCCACAGACAATCGCATGATCTTTGAATCTGGCGATTCGAAACGTAGATTTGAAATGAACAAGCAACGAATTAACCGTTGCGTAGACAGCGCCAACCAATGTACCTAAAGCCAACCACCTCGAAATTTCTATCGAAAATGGAGTTGTACCTTCAACAACACCGGAATTCATAGAAAAAAGTTGCAATGCCAAGTAAATAGCAGTTGGAATATCTGTATCAGGACGATGTTGATAAAACCCAAATGTCCCCAAAGCCAAAACAATGATCGAAGATATGGCTAAAAAATAGAGTTGTTTATCTACTTTCATGTGCATTCGCCTTTATTCAAAAACGTATAAAGTCAACTTATTGATTCACGATTGAGGTTTGAATGGAAAATTGCCCATCAGACTGGCGTTCTCCCAAGGCAAGCGCGCCAACAACCCAATATCGCCATTTTTGGAAGCAACGCACATTAGACCCCTCACAATATCTCTGTCAAAGTCTGAATACTTGGCGTGAGCGTAACAGAGTCTTTGGAGCACCAGCACCAGCGGCTTGACGCCTGATGTTGGGATTATTGGTGAACCGCGGAGCTGAAAGCCGCCGTCATATGGGTAAGGGGTTTTTGATCACCCCAGGGCCTTTATGGATGGCATACAGTGCAGCCACAAAAAAAACCCGCCGAGGCGGGTTTTTTGTTGCCGGTGGCACGCTGATGTGGCCCGAGGGCAACCGCATCAACCCATGTGCAAACCCCCGTTGACGGAAAAGTCTGCACCGGTGGCGTAACCGCCCTCTTCGCTGGCCAACCAGGCGATGATGGAAGCAATTTCGCTGGGCTTGCCCAAACGCTTGACGGGCACGGTGGCCACGATCTTTTCCAGCACATCGGGACGAATGGCGTTGACCATGTCGGTGCCGATGTAACCGGGCGAGACGGTGTTCACGGTCACGCCTTTGGTGGCCATTTCTTGTGCCAAGGCCATCGAGAAACCATGCATACCGGCTTTGGCAGCCGAGTAGTTGGTTTGACCGGCTTGGCCTTTTTCACCGTTCACCGAGCTGATGTTGATGATGCGGCCCCAGCCTTTTTCCACCATGTCGGCCACCACTTGTTTGGTGACGTTGAACATGGAGTCCAGGTTGGTGTTCATCACGGCAT
>JACCDK011785625.1_pt1 | contig 13248 bp, 9 predicted proteins | sample 7445871 | NCBI WGS metagenome assembly JACCDK01 (sample SAMN15323436, study PRJNA562643) | freshwater metagenome | isolation source: river surface water | place: USA:Blue River Watershed | collected 2017-08-15 | reverse complement strand
GGGATTGTAGTGAGCACAGGCACTATTACAGCCATCCGTGATATCACCACATTCATGAATATGGACGCCTTTTAACTTGCCATATTCTAAGTTAATGTCCTTTAATAGGAGTAAAAAGTGAGTAGTACCATTGAGTTTATAGAAATAGCCAAGGCCTTTACTAAAATGGGTGGAATCTTCAATAAATTTTAGGACACATATTGCTTGGTTTTCATCAGCCATATTGTTTATGTATTCTATTAATAAGTTAGAATAAAGTGCGGACGAAAAATCCTAATTAAAAAATTATATTATTTTAGAACAGAATGAGTACACCTATCAACAGAGTACAAAACGATGGCGCTAGCTCGCATGGGGCTGAACTAATTGATAATGTATTAAACGCTATTGATAAAACCGTTGACCACCAAGGTTCGGTCCACCAAGGTTCGGAACATGGAGCGGTTCAACAAATGGATGAACAATCTATGAATAGTAGCAACACGGAAAGTAGCAATGGTGAACTTATCAACCGTGTCATGAAGAGCGGTTCGAAGAGCAAGGATATGGTTTCCAGTATTGAAGCCGATGAACAAGCCGAGAAGATTATCGAAAACCTCATCAAGAAGCAAAACTCGAAGAAGTCGTATTTCCAACGCCTAATGGATGAACTTAAGGACCCTTTTATGGTTATGGTTCTCCTAGTAGTTTTCCAAAGCAAAGCCGCTCAAAACCTACTAACTACGGTTGCCTCGAAGATTATTCCGGCTAGAATTGGCGAATATGCCCTTCCGGGTATGGCTATCAAAGCTATGGTATTTGCTATAGTCTACTACATTTTAAAGTTTTTACTTGCTTGAAAAGAGCTAAAATCTAATCATCTACACAGCAGCTACAGTCACATCCAGAGTAATCATTTGTGTATTTAGGCTTTAGTTCGGGACGATGCTTCTCAATGTCTTGGCGTACTTTTAGGAGGAGAAAGTAGGTTTCTTCGGCCATCTTGTAGTATATCTTACTAGCCATGGGCCGATTTTTAGCAATGTACGCCTCGATAGAAGGAAAGATTTCATTTGCTAGTTCGTAGGTTTTTTTGTAGACAACTGTGATGAATTTTGGTGAGGGGCTAAACTCAGGTGTGACAATAAATTCTAGATTGTTGGAGATGAGCCTGAATACGTCATGACATATTTGAATGCGCTTTGGGATGTTTTCAGAAGTGACTAGATCAAGACTAGTCAAACAGTCTTTGATTTTTTTGACTAGGACTTGTGTTGCTTGTGCTGCTTGTGCCGCGGGAACATTTGAGGGCTTGCTAATAGTGAAGAGGAGCATTATACTGTTGGGAATAGTATCCGTCGAGCCAATGGTCTTGCCGCTGCGGAGCTTCATGTTTGTCGGGGTAGGGTTTCTCGAAGTTTGGTGTGTTTAGGTAGAGAACATTGAATATCAATTTCTATTTTTCTCGGATTTCTAAAAATAGAAATTGACATAAACCTATCTAGTAAGTAGTAATACAAACTACACAAATGGGTCAATACTACATTGCTATTCTGCTCGCCGACAAGGGTACTACTAAGAAGGAGTTTATCCGGCTCTATGTAAAGCCTCATGACTATTGCCAAGGCGCTAAACTAATGGAACATTCCTACTGTGGCAATGATATCATGAATGTCATTGAAAGTCTTATTAGCCAAACAGGAATGTTTTACAAGTCTCGTCTAGTTTGGGCAGGGGACTATGCTAATATAGAAGAAAGTGTTGAAGATGACGAAGATGTAGGTAATCTATACCACCTAGCTCAAAATGATGAAAATACTGGCAAATCTTTCCGCTATACTGTAACTAACCCACAATACTATCGCTACATTGTTAACCACACTAAAAAGACCTATGTAGACAAGGAGCATCGTAATAGTGAAGACGAACCAGACCAGGACTACAAGATTCATCCGCTACCACTACTTACCTCTGAGGGAAATGGTGCTGGTGGTGGTGATTATCGCGGCAATAATGAACACCTATGTGGTATTTGGGCTCGCGATACTGTCTCTATGGAAACCACTGTTCCTGAAGGTTAAGAGGAACTAGTGTGTGACTTTTGCGAGTATTAGTAAAAAGTAAAAACAAAAATAAAAAATAATAATATAAAACCTACTTTGAAACCTTACAAAGTAGGTTTTATTTTATTTATACTGTGACTAGGGAGAGAAAGGAAAACTATGTTTATTCGCGGATGGTGTGCGGGATGCTGTAGCGGCGGCGCGAAGGGACGTTCGGGACGTTGCCGATGGCGACATTGAGCTGGGCCTTGGCGAAGAGCTCGTCGATGTAGTTGTTGGCTTCACGGCGCTCCTTGGCTGATGCCGGGCGGCGGCGTTGAGCGGGCGACTTGTTGTGATGGGCGTTGAAGCGGGCGAGGCGGTCCTGTGCGAGGTAGAGTCGAGTGCGCGCCGTTTCCTGGTTCTTCTCGTTGCGAAACATGATCTTGTGGAACACGACCGAGTCCTTCTCGGCATAGTGGTGCTGGATGAAGTCGCCAACTGCAGTGGCGGTCTCGAGCTCGGAGTGGCGCTGGTCAATCGTGCCCTTGATGTAGTCTTCTTGCGACTGCTTATGCAACTGCTGCTTATGCTTATGCAACTGGGCTAGGAGCGATTGCTCGTAGTTCCAGGCGGCCTGAGCGTCGATCGTGTAGAGGAAGTTCATGTCCATTGTGATTGGAGGATGGGAAAGTGACTAGAGATATTCTCTAATCTCGTCAATTTTGTGCTAGTCTAGTACTACACACCCATTTAAAAATGTCTCGCAAATTGATTGTAGTGTAGTAACCCTTTTACACAAGTATTATAACTATAAATTATGTCAGATAGCTCCAACTATTTGGATACAGAAGAAGCAGGCGTCTACGACACTTATATTGAACTCCATAACAAGTATAATGAAAAATACGGTAAAGCCTGTGTGCTGTTCCAATGCGGTAGTTTTTTTGAAATATACGGCTGGGAAGACGAGCATAAGAAATTAGGAGATGTATATACTATTAGTGAAGCTGCTGGGAACTTGGCTGTAGCCGCTAAGACGAATGGTTGGTTAATGGCCGGTTTCAATCCAGCCTATATTGACAAATACGCACCACTACTAGTAGAGAATGGTTATACAGTAGTTGTTGTAGAACAAGTAACACCCCCGCCGAAACCCAAGCGGAGTATCACCAGGATTATTAGTCCATCTACATATCTCGATGATATTAATTTAGGCAACTCGAATAAGGTCAAAAATAAGACCCTCATGAGTGTCTATGTCGAATTCACTAAGACAGGTGAGATTCTCGCTATATCCATGGCGGCGATGGATTTGTCCCTTGGTAAAAGCACACTCTACACTGTTTGTACTTCAAGCGGAATAGGAAACCAGGTAAAAGACAAGGAACGATGTGTAGATGAATGTTTCCGATTCATCCATTCTATGGCCCCTATTGAAATCATGTTCTACACCGAACGCGAGGATCAATTATCCGCCTTAAAGAGCCTCATTTCTAGTTTTGGTATTGAGTCTATCATTAATTCTATTCACACCAATATTGTTCCTAAGGATTATCATCGTTCGCAATACATTCAAGAATTCCTAAAACGTTTCTATCCCGATACTGGACTACTAGCGCCTCTAGAATATCTAGGATTGACTCGATTACAGTCCCTAGCTACAACATTTATTATACTAGTTAATTTCGCCTATGAGCACGACGAAACTATTACGAAACAACTTCACAAACCCATCTTTTGGGAGAATACCAAATATTTAACTATCGAAAACAATGGCATCTATCAACTCAATGTTGTTAAAACACATAATATCAATAGGTCACTTATCGATGTCTTAGACTATACTAGTACGAGTATTGGTCGTCGACTCCATAAAGACCGCCTATTGAATCCTGTAGTAAATTCGGATATTCTTATTAGGCGGTATAGCCAGATTGAGTGGATGTTGGAGGGTGAAAAGTACAAGCGATTTGAAGAAACATTAAAAAAAGTATTAGATATTGAGCGGCTTCACCGAAAGATTGAGAATGGTACTATTAATCCCCAGCACTTTATCCTTCTTGAAAGGTCTTATGAAGAAATCCTTAAAGTTATGGACCTCTTCAATAGTTATTCTAATAGTACTAATAGCAACTATAGTGATCTATTCAACTTTTGGAATGTAAAAATGTATGAAAACTTTTTGGAATGGCGAGAGGATTACAAAAGCATTTTTGACCTCAAAGAATGCCAAAAATACCACCTAAACAATATTCGTAGCTCTTTCTTTAACCACGGTATCGATCCTACTATCGATACTCTTCAAAACCAGTTGGATACTAAAACTCGAGAAATCTATAATATCTCCAGTGTTCTCTCTAATAGTATCAAGGACCATGTAACGGTTTTTGCCAAAGGTAAAAAGAAGGTACAACCCCAACAAGAAGATGATGAAGAAACCTCGGAATTTATTAAAGTTGACCGCAATGACCGTGACGGCTTCTACTATAGTACTACTAAAAAGCGAGCGGAACTAGTTAAAAAGTACGGCGAACAGCAAATTAAGAAACTAGGATGGGGTGAATTGCGATACTCTAGCCAGACATCTACAGTTAAAATTACTAGTGATAACTTGAGCCAAATTAATAAGACTGTTTATATTATTGAGGAACAACTCCAGAATAAATGCCGCGAGTTATTCTTAACGAAGGTTCAGGAACTTTACCAAACCCATAAGGGCATTTTTGATGAAATTGTACAATTTATCTCGGAAATCGATTGGATCTGTAGTAGCGCCAAATGTGCCCGAGTAAACTTCTATTGTAAACCTCAAATTCAACAAGCAACTACAGATACTAGCTATATCAAGGCCAAGGCGATGCGTCATCCAATTATTGAAAAAATCCTCTCAAACACCCACTATGTGCCGAATGATGTAGAAATTGGTACAGCTAGTCAAAAGGGTATGCTACTATTTGGTACTAATAGTAGCGGTAAGAGCAGCTTGATGAAATCCGTGGGTCTAAATGTCATTATGGCCCAGAGTGGTATGTATGTACCCTGTGAGGAATTTACATACAGTCCCTATAAAAACATCTTGACGCGCATCACGGGCGATGACAACTTTAGCAAGGGCTTTAGTAGTTTCGTAGTGGAAATGACCGAGCTTAGGACTATTCTAAACCGTAGTGGTTCTAATAGTCTGATCCTGGGTGATGAAATTTGTCATGGAACCGAACAGGTTTCGGCACTAGCTATTGTCTCTAGTAGTATTGTGGAGCTTTCCAAAAAGAACTGTAACTTTATTTTTGCCACACATCTACATCGCTTGAGTACCATGGAGGAGATCATGGAACTACATAATGTACAGTGTTGGCATCTAAAGGTACTCTATGATGAACCGAATGATTGTCTAATCTATGACCGTAAGCTAGAGCGGGGTGCTGGTAGTGACCTATATGGCCTAGAAGTGGCTAAATATATCATTGGTGACCAACCTGAATTTATCAAACGCTGTATGGCTATTCGTAGGAAGATTCTTGACATTCCCAGTGAATTAGTATCCACTCGTACCTCAAAGTACAATGCGAAACTAGTTGTTGACAAGTGTAAAATTTGTGGCAATCGCGCTGATGATACGCACCATATTGATTTTCAGTGCTCTGCCGATAGCGATGGAGCTATTCAGAAGGGTGAGAAGCGGTTTCATAAGAATGTAGAGGCTAATCTGGTAACACTGTGTAAATCGTGCCACATCAAGGTACATCATTCAGTAGATGGTAAAAAGTATAACATTGAGGGTTATCTTCAGACCTCGAAAGGTACTGTATTGAAATGGAATGAAGTGGAGTGTTAGGTTGGAGAAGAATTGAAATATTTAAATAATAAATAATCAACACAATAATCTAAAAGGAATGGAATATCCAGCTATCCACGAATATACTGATGACCATCGACTAATCAAATTAACTGTAGAGCAACTATTGGAACTACCAATGGAGAATTGGAAACATAATCGACCACCGGATGAGGTCAGATTTGCTGAAATAGAAGCATTTATTCAAAAAAGGAATAATGAAATCCTACAACCTTTCTACATAAATTACAATTCCAAAACGGGTATTTATGAAGTCATTGATGGAATTCATAGATATTCGGCAATTAAGGCAGTTAAAGACCCTAATATCCTTGGTAAAATAGTAGATAAAATAGTATTTGTTCACCTATTTATTGATTTAGATCATGGAAGTTTACTAACGATTTTCAATAATCTAAATAAAACCGTTCCTCTACCCGAATTGTACATTGGTCATACTGTTCAGACCTCTCATGAAAATATAATTAAAAAAGAGATTATTCAAGAAGTTGCTGAAGAATGGCAAAGAAAGTATAGATCACACTTTAGTGAGTCTACTAGTTATCAAATCCCAAATATTCTTCGTGATTCATTTATAAATATATTAGATGAATTATATACATGTTATACGGTTAGGAATAAATCAAAATTACTAGAACTACTAGAATGTGCTAATAATAAAATTAAAGAATATGTACTATCTGGTGTAAAAGACCAAAGGCTTCCTAAAAAAATTTCAGAACAACAGAAACAAAAATGTAGCAAAACAGGTTGCTACTTATTCTTCTATAGAGATATTAAAGACATTAAGTACCTTATTAAGAACCATGATGTACTTGATGTTATCGTCTAGCTACTAAACTAAATACTTAAACATATCTCTAATTACTTTGTATATCAATAACACTATGGAACCCTCGAAACTATTTGTAAAGCGCCTCTCCCCTACGGCTAATTTGCCTATTCGTGGCTCTAAATATGCCGCTGGACTAGACTTATTCGCCAATGAAACTAAAACAATTCAACCCAATAGTAGTGCCTTAATTAGTACTGGTATCGGCATGGTCATTCCACACGGCTACTATGGCCGTATTGCCCCTCGTTCAGGCTTTTCGGTAAAGACTGGGCTAATGGTAAATGCCGGTGTGATTGATAGTGACTATCGTGGTGAAGTGAAAATCCTATTTGCTAATCCTACAGCAGATAGTGTACAAGTAAATGCCGGTGAAAAAGTGGCACAAATTGTAGTAGAGCGGATTGCGCTACTAGATGTAGAAGAGGTAGAAAACCTTGACGAAACCGAACGCGGTGCCAATGGTTTTGGTAGCACCGGAACTTTTAACAAAAGTGTAAGTCAAAAACACTTTTTATAAAAAAGTGTAATTCAAAAAGATAAAATTATAGATAAATGTATCTATAAATACACTTTTCAAATCTTTCCCGAAGGGAAAGTGGCCAGAAAAAGTGTTGTCAAAAAGATAAATGTATGATAAATTTATAGATAATTGCATATCTATAAATACACTTTTTAGAAAAAAGTGTAAGTCAAAAAGATAAATTTATAGATAAATTTATAGATAATTGTATATCTATAAATCTATGGCTGCTAAATGTTTTAGTAATTCTTCTAGAAAATTGGCTTACCACAGGTTGCAATTTTTCTTCTAGAAAATTGGCTTACTACTCTTTATTTCTTTTGTATTCTTTTCGCCTTTATCACTTTTAACTGCCTTCATACCCTTAAGGACTGCGGTTTCCTTACTAACACCATCACTCTTTTTAGGAGTGCCATCTAGCCAATTGCTCTTAAGTGTCATTTGTTGTTCAGGTAATCTTATGGTCTTTTTGCTAACATGATCTTCTTTTTCAGCAAGTTTTTCTGCCTTTCCTAACCAGTTGTTACTGTCGGTTTTATCCGATTGGGCAAATCCAACTAATAGTACATCTCTTTCCTCTTTATCCTCTGGTTCTACTACTTTTAGTTTAGATGGCTCCTTTGGTGTTTTAGAAATATTATACATAACTTCTACAGGTTTTTCTTTGTTCTTTTCTTTCATTATGGCCGATTCATCTATCTTTTCATTTTTAGGTACTCTAGCTTCTAAATAGAACACCATACTGCTACCATTTACATAAGTTCTAGTGGAAGACATATCTTCTTCTTGTAGTCCAAAATAGTTGGCATCTTTGAGATAGTTGTTTTGAATCTCATCAATTGTTAGTGATCTATCATAGAAACGTACTAGAGAACAATTAGATAAATCGTGATAGTTTTTGTTATATTCATTACCCGGACTAGTATTTTTGAATAGGAAAGCGGCATTCATTTGGTCTAAGTTAGGAAGATATTCGACGTAGCTATGAAAGATACCATTGATATACAATAGGCCTCTATTGCCACCTAACATATCGGGCTTGCCACGCATAATTACAAAGTGAAACCATTGGCCTGGCACATAGGGTATTTTAGTGTTCTGATTGATGTAGATAAAACGTTCATCGTAACTTACATCAAAAATAGGTTGCTCGCCGGAATAGAAGGAAATAATGTTGTTGTTTCCTAAATATTTAAGACGTAACCAAAACTCTAGAGTATAGTTGCTAGTTAGGTGGACATCATCTAGTTTTATGTAGTTATTAGGGTTAGAGATGTCTAAAAAGCCGGCATTTTCAATCCAAAATGGCTTTTCATTTTCATAAAGAGTGGCATTTGCGTCTTTTTGAATTTCTAGTGAAAAGTTTTCAAAAAAGAATTCATCTACAAGTGCTACATCACTTCTATTATCATCGCGTCTAACTGTAATTGGTTTGTTCTTTCCAGCATATTGTACCGAGTTTATTACATATCTGCTACTAATTAGCAATAGTGAAGGTATTACGGTTAATAGGAATTTATAGGAGTCTGGGATATTTAAGTTTTTAATCCAGTAGAAAGAGATGGCCATAATGGCAATTTTAAGTCCAATACCTAGGTACATCATTCTACTATATCTTGATAAATTTATTTACTTTCTAGTTATTATAGGCTTACAATTATCCGTATCACAATTCCATTTCATTTCTAACCCTGGCATCTTAAATAGCGATTCAACTTCTACTCCATTTGCCACTAATGTATTCTCTAAGTAGTTGTCCAAGACAATGTTATAGTACTCTATATTGTCATCTTCTAGCTTCATAGCTACTGAAGAACACTTCATGTGACACCAACGGCCATTGTTACGATAAGCATGACCTTCACTCATATAGAGGTCCATTATTGGCTTGTTTGTACCTAAGGAACCCTTATGTAATACATATAGCGGACATTTGTCTGCTCTCCCAATAAAACTAGTTACACCAACTATTTTTTTTACACGGCCCTGGGGGGTCTTTACTAAATCGCCACTATTAAGGCTTTCTACTGCTTTGTAGCCACTTGGTGTTAGTATCATAGTACCTCTATGGAAACAAATGTTATCTAGTATAACAAAGGAGCTGGCTATAGCAGGATATGTAACTCCATCTATGGTTATTTCAAACAACCCATCTTGAACAACATATTGTAACCGCGCTACATATATGGTTGATAACCGTAATTGGTTAACAATAGACCCTGAGGTAACACTAGTTATAGTAATAGTACTTTGAGTAGCACCTGTGTAAAATACAATTCGATCCTTTAGGTTAGCTTTGTAATTAGCCATACTAGTTGTATTAGCAACTAGAGAGAATGGAGCGTCTATGGAGAACTGTACATTACTAAATTCGTTAGGGGGTAATGTTGTTGTAGGAGGTAATGTTGTAGTTGTTGTAGTAGTAGGAGGTAATGTTGTAGTTGTTGTAGTAGTAGGAGGTAATGTTGTAGTAGGAGCAACTGGAGTTACTGCTGATGATGGTAAAGATGCCTTTGCGTTCCATGTACCAAGACGCGCAACTGTTTCAAATGTGTAGCTTTGTCCATTAACAAGGCCAGTTATAGTACCCGAAGTTTGACCCGAATATCCTATAATACAACTCTTTGAATGGTCATCAACTGCTCTCACTAAATATGAGGTCGGGGCTCCATAGCGAGCCGATAAGCTGTTTAGGCCTATGGTTACTGACACGGAACTATCTAGAGGAACCACTGTCGGGACAGAAGCCGTATCAGGTGGTGCCGGGTAACTATCTAGAGTTATTTTAGTGACATAATAGCTATTAATAGTCGGTGTATAGACGTTACCAGAGGAGTCTATTGCGATGCCATAAAGATTTTCATAATTAGTACCTAAGATAGTACTAGTGCCATCCGGTGTTATTTTAGTGACATTATTGCTATCATAATTCGCAGTATAGACGTTACCAGAGGAGTCTATTGTGATGCCAATAGGACCCGTACCAGTATTACCTAAAGTAGTACTAATTCCACTAGGAGTTATTTTAGTGACATTATTGCTATTACGATTCGATGTATAGACGTTACCAGAGGAGTCTATTGCGATGTCAATAGGACCCGTACCAGTAGTACCTAAGATAGTACTAACTCCACTAGGAGTTATTTTAGTAACATTATTGCTATTACGATTCGATGTATAGACGTTACCAGAGGAGTCTATTGCGATGCCAATAGGACCCGTACCAGTAGTACCTAAGATAGTACTAACTCCACCCGGAGTTATTTTAGTTACATTATTGCTATCAAAATTCGCAGTATAGACGTTACCAGAGGAGTCTATTGCGATGCCAACAGGATTGGTACCAGTATTACCTAAGATAGTACTAACTCCACTAGGAGTTATTTTAGTAACATTATTGCTATTAGTATTCGCGGTATAGACGTTACCAGAGGAGTCTATTGCGATGCCAACAGGATTGGTACCAGTATTACCTAAGATAGTACTAACTCCACCCGGAGTTATTTTAGTGACATTATTGCTATTATAATTCGCGGTATAGACGTTACCAGAGAAGTCAATTGTGATGCCATAAGGAGTTTCATAAGTACTGGCCCAATCAATATTACTAACTCCACCCGGTGTTATTTTAGTGACATTATTGCTATCATAATTCGCAGTATAGACGTTACCAGAGGAGTCTATTGCGATGTCAATAGGACCCGTACCAGTAGTACCTAAGATAGTACTAACTCCACCAGGAGTTGTTTTAGTGACATTATTGCTACCATAATTCGCTGTATATACGTTACCAGAGGAGTCTATTTCGATGCCATAAGGATTATCGCCGACAGTATTTAAGTTAGTACTAACTCCACCAGGAGTTATTTTAGTTACATTATTGCCATTAATGTTCGCAGTATAGACGTTACCAAAAGAGTCTATTGCGATGCCAGTAGGACCCGTATCAGTAGTACCTAAGATAGTACTAACTCCACTAGGAGTTATTTTAGTTACATTATTGCTATTATAATTCGCAGTATAGACGTTACCAGAGTAGTCTATTGCGATGCAAAGAGGTGTTGTACCAGTAGTACCTAAAATAGTACTAACTCCACTAGGAGTTATTTTAGTTACATTATTGCTATCACTATTCGCGGTATAGACGTTACCAGAGGAGTCTATTGCGATGCTAAAAGGACCCGTACCAGTATTACCTAAAATAGTACTAACTCCACTAGGAGTTATTTTAGTTACATTATTGCTATCACTATTCGCGGTATAGACGTTACCAGAGGAGTCTATTGCGATGCTAAAAGGACCAGTACCAGTATTACCTAAAATAGTACTAACTCCACTAGGAGTTATTTTAGTGACATTATTGCTATCACTATTCGCAGTATAGACGTTACCAGAGGAGTCTATTGCGATGCTAAAAGGACTATTACCAGTAGTACCTAAGATAGTACTAGTAGTAACTAGGGTACCCTGGTAACCACTTATACCACTCGTGAAATATATAGCTTCTACATCCACACCAGTACTTTCCATAGTCCAATCACCACCATACTTTAAATTACCGGTTTCGTCATTAGAAGCTCCTACTACTACTCCCGTCTCCTTAGTTAAAATAGAATAGTAACCCTTCCAATTATCATAGCTCAATGAATAACAGGCTAAGAAATCAATGTTCTTAACACCATGGGTTTTTACTAGGTCAATGATTAGCTGTAGGTTTTCAGAATAGCTAGTAACACCTTCAACTAAATCAGTCGCTGTGAAGTATGGTTTGCGGCTAAATAGATTTTTATTGTTATTTGTACCTGTTATACCATAATTATCAGATACGATGGCAATTCTAGAAATATTAGGTAAATTAGTGGCCAATAAGTCAACAATCTCTTGGCCTCTAGAACATTGATGGTATGTGATAGGGAATGTAGAACTATTACAGTTTTCTACAAATTTGTTATAATCTTTGACATTAGAATCCACTAAAAGTACATTAGTGATTTTAGAAAAATCAGTATCCTTATCATATACTATAGGAACAACAATATCCTTAGTACGATTAAAAATATTTATTGGATTATCCATTATACTATAATCAAATAAAATAAAAACAAATAACAAAAAACATCTACTGTTGAGCACATTGTACACCAGGTCCGCCCATTGGTATTCCACCAGGCCCATCTTCATCCGTAGCCGCTTCATCTAAATCGGCATAGAACCGTTTAGCTCCCTCCGGTAGTTGAATAGTATCCTCTAATTTATAGTGTCTTGAACCCTCAACATCTTGATGCGAATCATCACTCGTGTCTTTGTGTAACACTAATTCTAAAGCCTTGATTTGTTTGCTATTAAACCGCTCGGGAAATACAACATTAAATTTGATATAATAATCACCAATATTACCACTGTTACTATCATGAAAACCCATACGAGGTACCTTCTTCACACTAAAGGGACTAATAATCTTATCCGATTGAATGACCATAGTCTTGCCATCTAGATGTTCCAAAGTCATCTTGAACCCCAATAGTGCCTTTCTAAGGCTAATATCAATCTTTCTATATAAATCATTGTCCTTTCTAGTGAATAGAGCATCTTCTTCTACCTTGACAATAACAACAATATCACCATAGTTATTAGAACTACCCATTTGATGTCCCTTACCTTTAATAATCATTTGTTGACCATTAATTGTTCCCTTTTTGATTTCTAAATCAAGTTTCATGGTTTCCTTCTTTTTCTTGGCGCCTTTACAAGTTTGACATTGTTCCTGTGTAATATCAACACCATTACCTTTACAGATAGTACAGGGTCTGGTCGCTTGTTGAACCATACCCGGTGCGATTTGGTGTATCACTACTTGTACACCACGACCGTTACATGTAGTACAATTGTGGATTTGCTTGTCTTGGCAACCAGTAGCATTACAATTGCTACAAAACACGTTGCGTTCAATATTTTCGCTGCGTTTGGTACCTAGATAGACATCACGAAGGGTACATTTAACTTCATGTAAGAT
>JACCDK011854846.1_pt1 | contig 13253 bp, 17 predicted proteins | sample 7445871 | NCBI WGS metagenome assembly JACCDK01 (sample SAMN15323436, study PRJNA562643) | freshwater metagenome | isolation source: river surface water | place: USA:Blue River Watershed | collected 2017-08-15 | reverse complement strand
GTAAAGCGTCAATATCCAAACCAGAATCTGTTTCATCAAGAATAGCCAATTTGGGTTCTAAAACAGCCATTTGAAAAATCTCATTCCGTTTTTTCTCACCACCAGAAAAACCTTCGTTCAATGAACGGGACAATAATGATTGGTCAATATTAACGTAAGCCATTTTTTCTTTGAACATTTTCAAAAATTGAACAGCATCTAAAGGATCTTCTCCGCGGTATTTACGGATTTCGTTAACTGCCGACTTCATAAAGTTGGTCGTCGAAACGCCTGGAATTTCAACAGGATATTGAAATGCAAGAAATACGCCTTCAGCGGCACGTTCTTCGGGAGCTAGGTCAAGTAAATCTTTACCAAAAAATGAGACAGAACCATCTGTTACTTCATAATCTTCGCGACCTGCTAACACGGAAGCCAATGTTGACTTTCCAGATCCATTAGGTCCCATGATCGCATGAACTTCTCCTGCTTTAACTTCTAGATTGATTCCTCGAAGAATTTCTTTCTCGCCGATTCGAGCATGTAAATTCGTAATTGACAGCATACGTTTGTGTTTGAATTGGTAATTGAACACAAAATTAAAACCATAAAATTTACGAAACCACACTTTATTTAGATTCACTCTAAATAATTCAAAATATTTCCAAAAATTGCCTATATTTGTCTCGAAATTTAAATGAAATTAACATGATCACGATATCGGATTTGGCTGCTGACCGCATTAAGGAATTGCGTCAAAAAGAAGGATTAACCACAGACTACAACATTCGCGTTGCTGTTGAAGGGGGTGGATGTTCTGGATTAATGTACAATTTAGATTTCGCTTCTGAACCGAAAGACAATGATGCCATTTTTGAAGATAAAGGTGTCAAAATCATGGTTGACAAAAAATCTATCCTATATCTGGCAGGAACTGAGCTAGATTTTTCAGACGGCTTAAATGGCAAAGGATTTCAATTTAAGAATCCCAACGCTTCAAGAACTTGTGGTTGCGGCGAAAGCTTCTCTATCTAAATCCCCAATGGCATTTGTTTAGACTCTAGAATAAAAGGTTTAAGCAATTGGTAAACATGGTAGATGGGTAAGCCCATAACGGTATAAAAAGATCCATCTAATTTTTCAATACCAGCCATTCCAATAAAATCCTGCACACCGTAAGCACCTGCTTTATCTAATGAAGCACCGCCGCGCACGTACCATTCTATTTCCCAGTCGGCCAACTCCCGAAATCGCACCATCGCAGAGTCTGCGGCAGTGATGATACCTTGCGGACTAGCCAAAGCAATTCCGGTTACCACTTCATGCGTTTTGCCAGAAAGCTTTTTGAGCATGTGAAGCGCATCTTGCTTATCGGATGGCTTATTTAAAATTTCATTCTCCAATATCACAACCGTATCAGCTGCCAATACCAAGGAATTAGCACAGTTTTCAATCAGTGCTTTGGCTTTACGTTCGGCCAACATGACCGGAACTTCTTGTGGAGACATAGATGCTGAAAAAGATTCATCAACGTCCGAGGGTAACACGGTAAACTGAAACCCTGCCTGGGTTAAAATCTCTTTCCTTCGAGGGGAATTAGACGCTAGAATGAAAGGAAGTTGGAGGCTGAATGAATCTTGCATGTTCAAAAATAAACTTTAATCAGAGGTTTTAAAAAATATATTTTAAAAACATTTGTATTTAATGTAATTACATTTAATTTTACTACATCAAATTTTCAAAATGGGAATTTCAGAAGATTTAAAACAAAACAAATTTAATTCGCCTACGAGTAAGGCGGTTGTCAACATCATTTATACAGGCAACTGGATGATGCAACAAACGCATGATATGTTAAAACCTTATGGTTTAACACCCCAACAGTACAATGTGCTCCGTATATTACGAGGACAACAAAATAACCCCATAACCGTTTTAGGTATCACAGAACGCATGATGGACAAAATGTCCAATGCATCTCGCCTGGTTGACAAACTTTTAGAGAAGAAATTAGTTTTAAGACGTGAATGCCCAAAAGACCGCAGGGCTGTTGACATTATCATTTTGCCAGCTGGTCTTTCCTTATTAGAGGAAATCGATGTCGTGCAAAATCGATGGGAAAAGAACTTCCAAGGAATCGACCCAGCTAAAATGGGCCAATTAAATGAACTCTTGGATGAATTTAGAAATGTATTTACTAACAATTAAACAATAAATAAAATGAAAAAAGTAAGCCTAATCTTGACAGCTCTTGTATTGAGCATCTCATCTTTCGCAGCTCCAAAAGCAGTGAAATTAAACACAGCAACTAGCTCGATCGCTTGGTTCGCAGAAAAAGTAACTGGTAAGCACAATGGTACTGTAGGTATTTCAGCAGGTGCTTTAAATGTAAATGGCAACAAATTAGTTGGCGGTAATTTCACAATCGACTTGAAATCTATCAAAGATTTGGATATTACGGATGCAGGTTATAACCAAAAATTCATTGGTCATATCTCTTCTGGAGATTTCTTTGAAGTTGAAAAATTCCCAACTGCTACGTTTGTAATCACTAAAATTGCAGGTAATCAAGTAACTGGTAATTTGACTATCAAAGGAATCACAAAATCAATTTCTTTCCCAGCTGAAATTTCAGTAAAAGGTGGAAAAGTTGCTGCTAAAGCATCTATCACAATTGATCGTACGGATTACAACATCCAATATGGTTCAAAGAAATTCTTTGATTCAATCGGAGACAAAGCAATCATGGATGATTTCAAATTAGTTGTTTCATTAGTTAGCGAGTAATTAATCCGCTTAAGGGCCGAGGTGTAAATCTGCACCTCGGCTTTATTTTTTATTTCTAAAATCAACAACATGTCTTTAATTAACGATTTATCTTGGCGCTATGCGACCAAGCGCATGAATGGCAACATTGTCTCTTCAGATAAAATTGAAAGCCTATTAGATGCGATCCGCCTATCTGCATCAGGATTTGGATTACAACCCTATCAAGTTTTTGTCATTGAAAATCCTGAATTACGTGCACAAATTCAACCGATTGCTTTTGGCCAACCGCAAGTGACGGAAGGTTCTCACCTATTAGTTTTTGCAGCTTGGAACGAGGTTACGGAAGAAAAAATTGATGCATTTATGCAATTAGTTTCTGAAACTCGCAATGTTCCTGTAGAAGCTTTAGCTGATTACCGTGGTGCAATTGCGGGTGCTATGCTTAATCGCCCAAAAGATGCTCAAGCAAATTGGGCAGCTCGTCAAGTGTATTTGGCCATGGGAACTGCCCTAGCTGCTGCTGCTGAATTAAAAATTGATTCTACTCCAATGGAAGGATTTATTCCGGCAAAATTGGATGAATTATTAGATTTATCATCCAAAGGATTACATTCTGTATTGATGCTAGCCGTTGGCGAGCGCGATGCTGCAACTGATTACATGGCTAATGCTGCCAAAGTGCGATACGCTAAAGATGACCTTTTCATTCGCATGTAATTCCAATTTACTTCTTGATTTTCAAAAGGCTCCTTCGGGAGCCTTTTGTTTTTTATCAGTTTTAAAGTCGAAACAAGACTCAACTAGTCAACATTAGAATAAGACTCTGTAGTCATCTCCCCTACTTTTATATGGCAATCGCGACGCAATTCAATTTCAACCTTTAACATGAAAACCAATGAAAAATGAATGGAGTACTTGGGAAAATTTTACATTAAACGAACTAAGTTGGCAAGAACAAATGCATATAGAAGCAGGTGGTTTTTGGGAGACTTTCGGCATCGTATGTGGTGTTCTTGCCGTTGCGGCAATTATATATTTAGTTGGCGGCCTAGCCGTTATTCTCGCACTTTAATCCTATAATCGACATGGAAATAGAAAAATTCAATCGACTCGAATTGAGTCAAGATGAGATGCATGCCATCTCGGGAGGAAACTGGTGGTCTGACTTCAAAACAGGCTTTGCGGAAGGGTTCTCTTGGGCAACTGGTGTAATTACAGATATGATGTCCTTTGTTGAAAATCTTAAAACTGCAGCAAAATAAGATGAACCAAGATCCAATTCGTGACCTACAGGCAAAAATCAATTCCCAAAAACAATTGATCACAGAAATACATAAAAATGAGAACAATTCGATCGAACTGACTATGAATGGCCATTTCGAAATAACGAAACTGTTCATTCAATCGCATGTTGAACATGAAATGTTGGAAAAAGATTTGCCAGTTTTAATTTCAGTAAGCATCAAATCTATCAGTAAAAAAATCCATCAGATATTGATGGATTTTCAAGCAGCCAACTCCTAGTTGGCTGCTTACATTAACTCTCGAACATCCACTTGAAAATAATCTGCAATAGCCTGCAGGCGCTCTACACTTAATTTCGTTTTCCCAGATTCAATTTTGGCATACGTACTTTGTGTGATTTTTAAATTGAAGGCGACAGCTTCTTGTGAAATTCGGCGTAATTCACGTAGGTTTTTGAGGTTGGTCAGTAGTTTGGACATCATCGTTTTGATTAAAAACAAATCTAATTCAAACTAGAAAGCATCAAAGCAGAAAAACTGATAATGAAAATCTGTAAACTTATAACTTCAAAAATTCATCCAATGAAACGTTCGGCTTCAATCCTAATTTAGCCCCTTCTCGAATCAACAAATCCCAACCAGAGGCTAAGTCGTTACGAATTTGACCTTCTAAAATAGCTTCGCGAATTGTCACCTTTATTTGGCCAATTTCCTTGCCAGGTCCTAAATCAAACACATGCATGATAATCTCGCCCGTAATAACAGGTTGGAAATTTCGCAAAGAATCACTCGCTTCAACCTCCTTTAATTTTTCTTCGACGATGTCAAAATTCCGCAAATAGCGTTTGACTTTATCCCCATTTTTAGAGGTGATGTCGGCTCTACACAAAGTCATTAAGGCCTCAAGCTCCTCTCCTGCCTCGAAAAGCAAGCGGCGCAATGCAGAATCCGTAATTTCTTCTTTAGAAAGTGCAATAGGTCTTAAGTGAAGGCGAACTAGTTTTTGCACCAACTTCATTTTCTCGTTCAATGGTAATTTAAAACGCTTGAAAATGGCTGGTACTTGACGTGCGCCCATTTCTTCATGACCATGAAAAGTCCATCCTTTTCCTTGAACAAAACGCTTAGTCTGAGGTTTCGCTATGTCATGCAATATAGCTGCCCATCGCCACCACAAATCATTCGTATGTAGGGCAATATTATCTAACACTTGAAGCGTATGGTAAAAATTATCTTTGTGCCCCTTTCCGTCTTCTGTATCCACGCCCTTCAATTTCATAAACTCCGGAAAAATAAGGGGTAAAATCCCACAGGCATCCAATAATAGAAAACCATAAGAAGGTTTTTGGCAGAGAATAATCTTATTCAATTCATCCGTAATACGTTCCATCGAAATAATCGATAAGCGATCTTTCTCTACTTGCAGCGCATCAAATGTCTCAGGCAATATATCAAAGCCCAATTGGCTCGCAAAACGGATAGCCCGCATCATCCGCAAGGGATCATCCGAAAAGGTAATTCCGGGAGCTAATGGAGTCCGAATACATTTTGATTCAATATCCGCTAAACCACCAAAAGGATCCAATAATTTACCCCAATGCGCTGCATTCAACTGAACCGCAAGGGCATTAATGGTAAAATCACGCCGATTTTGATCATCCTCTAACGTTCCTTCCATCACCAATGGCTTGCGTGAATCCCGCTGATATGATTCCTTCCGAGCACCCACAAATTCCAAATCCCAATCATCCACCTTCAGCATTGCTGTGCCAAAATTCTTGAAAATAGACACCGCATGATCGGGCAATTCAAATGCTCTAGCCACCTGTTCCGCCAATTCGATTCCAGAACCAATGCATACGATATCAATATCCTTACAAGGCCGACCTAAGATGTGATCACGTACATAGCCACCCACGACATAAGCATCGATTTTCAAGTGGTCAGCCGCTTGTCCAATCTTTTTAAATATACCTTCTTCTATGATGGCTAAGCCCTGCATACCTATGATCTAATCAATGAAAATTCACCCCCTAGTCCTAATTTGACTATTTTAGAAGGCTTTGCACTCGCTTGCTTTGCCTGCGGCGATTGTAAAATGTAATCTACCTGATCTTTAATTTCAGTAGCCACAGACGAAAAATCCTTTGGAGATGGACTACCTGAAATATTAGCCGATGTCGATACAATAGCCCGCTGGTATCGATAAACCAAACCTTTGCAAAACTCATCCTTTAGCAATCGAATGGCGATTGAGCCATCAGGGGCCAACAAATGTTTGGAAACATTTTTACCTTTTGGGTAAATAACGGTCAAAGGATCTTCCGCAAATTCCACTAAATCCCAAGCGATCTCGGGCACCTCCTCCACGTATTCACTCAACTGCTCAATTTTAGAAATCAACACAATTAAACCCTTCTCTGCTGGGCGCTGTTTAATTTGCCAAATTTTCTCAATGGCCGCATCCTGACGCACATCGCATCCGATGCCCCAAATCGTATCACTTGGATATAAAATTACCCCTCCAGCCTTTAACGATGCAATCGCATCTTGGTACAGATTTTGCATAATGGGCACAAAGGTAGCAATGTTTACCCGTAATTGGCTACCTTTGCGGTTTCAAAATCAACACTCAATTTGATTTAAACATGTTGCGAATTCAAAATTCCATAAGTGCAAGTATCCGTCTGGGCCTTCGCGAATTATTTTCGATCGATGCCCAAGAAATCATCTTACAAGAGACAAAGAAAGAATTTGAAGGAACATTTACCTTCGTCGTTTTTCCATATACCAAACAAGCAGGCATGGCTCCGCCCATGATTGCCCAAAAATTAGGCGAATTTGTTCAAGCAAATAATGACCTAGTTCTTAGTTTTCAAGTTGTCCAAGGATTTTTGAATCTTACTTTAACAGAACAAACCTGGGTATCAATTTTAGCAGAAAGTTTAGCGGACACGAATGCATTTAAATTAGCCCCTAAAAAGGAGAAAGTGTTGATTGAATATTCATCTCCGAATACCAACAAGCCCCTTCACCTAGGCCATTTACGTAATAATTTTCTAGGTTTTTCGGTTGCACAAATCATGAAAGCTGCGGGATACGAAGTCATTAAAACCAATTTGGTTAACGACCGAGGAATCCACATTTGCAAATCCATGCTTGCTTACCAATTATTTGGAAAATCAGAAACACCCGAATCAAGCGGCATTAAAGGCGATCATTTAGTTGGCAAATATTACGTAGCCTTTGACAAAGCTTACAAAGAGGAAATTGAAGCGTTAAAACAAGCTGGTCGTACCGAAGATCAAGCCAAAGCAGAGGCTCCTATCCTTTTGAAAGCGCAGGCCATGTTACTTGCCTGGGAGCAACAAGATCCAGAGGTACTCGCTCTCTGGGAACGCATGAATTCGTGGGTATTCGCTGGTTTTGAAAAATCTTATGCACAAATGGGCGTTGATTTTGATAAAATTTACCGCGAGTCAAATACCTATTTGTTAGGTAAACAATTAGTCGAAGAAGGATTAAGTCAAGGTGTATTTTATCAAAAACCAGATGGTTCAGTTTGGATAAATTTAGAAGCAGAAGGCCTGGACGAAAAATTAGTATTGCGTAAAGATGGCACGTCGGTGTATATCACACAAGATATGGGGACGGCCCAACTAAAATACGAGGATTTTGGCGCCAATCAGTCGATTTACGTCGTAGGTAACGAACAAGATTATCATTTTGAAGTCCTTTTCCATATACTTAAAAAGTTAAATAAACCCTTCTCTACGGGCAACTTCCACCTTTCTTACGGAATGGTAGATTTGCCTAGTGGCAAAATGAAGTCACGCGAAGGAACGGTTGTGGATGCCGATGATTTAATGTCTGAAATGGTTCAGACAGCAAAAGAGCGCACCATGGAATTAGGAAAAATAGACGGTTTTTCCGAAGCAGAATCCAATGCCTTATTTGACCAATTGGGCATGGGAGCATTGAAATATTTCTTACTAAAGGTAGACCCTAAAAAACGAATGTTATTTAATCCGGCAGAATCTATTGATTTCCAAGGGAATACGGGACCGTTCATTCAATACACGCATGCACGAATTAAATCCATCATTCGTAAAGCCACAGAAATGAATATAAGCACCTCTTGGAAAGCTGACCCTAGCATTGCATTAGCCACGGCCGAACAAGAATTAGTTTATTTGGTGGCTCAATATAAATTGAAAATAGAAGAAGCGGCGACACAAATGGCGCCATCAGTTATCGCACAATATGTATATGATTTGGCGAAGCAATTCAACAAATTTTACAATGAATTGAGCATCATTAACGAGGAAGATGAAACGAAACAAAAGATTCGCTTATCTTTAGTAGAAATGACAGGCAAAACAATTCAACAAGCCGCCTTGTTATTAGGAGTAATCGTTCCTGAACGCATGTAAATGAAACGTAAAACACTTATTTTCACCATTTTAATCATTATCGTTATGATCGTAGGCCTTATGAAAATTGGATCACTATTAACCGCGCTAGCATTGCCTTTTACACAAAACATGGCTAAAGCAAGACCAGAAAACACAGAAGTTGTTGCTGGTAAAAACTTCTACTCTTTCAAAATGAAAGGTATCGATGGTAAAGAAATTGACTTTAGTCAATTCAAAGGAAAGAAAATCATCGTTTTAAATACGGCTTCTAAATGTGGCTACACACCTCAATATGCAGATTGGGAGAAATTCCACAAAGCAAATAAAGATGTCGTTATTCTTGGGTTCCCAGCCAATGAATTTGGTGGTCAAGAGCCCGGAAGTAATTCAGAGATTGCTTCATTTTGCCAACTAAACTATGGCGTATCTTTCCAAATGATGGAAAAAGTTGTTGTTAAAGGATCTGGTAAATGTGAGCTTTATCAATGGTTGACAGATAAATCTCAAAATGGCTGGAATGAAAAAGAACCAAGCTGGAATTTTTGCAAATACATCATTAATGAAAAAGGTGAATTAGCGAATTTCTTTGCTTCGGGGATTAAGCCAACTAGCCCAGAGTTTATTGAAGCATTAAAAAAATAAATATGAATAGATGGGTAGAAGCGGCTAGACCGCGGACCTTACCACTGGCAATTGCCAGTATTTTATTAGGTAATTTTTTAGCATTCGCTCAGGGAACATTTCACTGGGCGATTGCTATTTTGGCTGTATTAACAACTTTAGCCCTACAGATCCTGTCCAATTTCGCGAATGATTTAGGTGATTTTGATAATGGGATTGATACACAAGATCGTAAGGTTGCCTTACGTGCAGTACAAACAGGTAAAATTTCGCAAACTGAAATGCGTTTTGCCGTTCGACTTACGGCAGGAATTTCATTTGTTTTAGGCGTTACTTTATTAGCTATTGGATTACAAAACGCCTCCCTGCAAACCTGGATTGGATTTTTAGGATTAGGCCTCGCATGTATTGCAGCGGCCATTGCTTACACAGTTGGCAAAAGACCTTATGGTTACATGGGGCTAGGCGATATCTCCGTATTTCTGTTCTTTGGCTTGACAGGGACAATCGGCACTTACTTTCTACAAACACATGTTTGGTCAGCCGCTACCCTAATCCCGGCTAGTGGCTGTGGATTATTATCAGTGGCCGTATTAAATCTCAATAATTTAAGGGACATTGAAAATGACCGTAAGTCAGGTAAAAATTCGATTCCAGTGCGCATAGGTAAAAAACTAGGATTTTATTATCAAAAAGGATTATTGATCGCTGGGGTTTTATGTTTTTCTGTTTACCCTCTTTTCCAAACTAGTCCCGTCCACAAAAACCAAAATTTAGTCTTATTGCTGGGTTATTATCCAATCCTTTTAATGATCCGCGAACTAAACGAAAATATGACGCCTGCTGAAATAGACCCCTATTTGAAGAAAACAGCCTTGCGAACATTATTGCTAATTTTGGTATTTGGGTTCACCCAAGTTTTCTTGAGCCGTTGATTTCCCTTATTTTTACAAAAAAATCATTTATGAAAATCAAATTTCTACTTGCTAGCCTCGTCTTGTTCTGCCTACATACAACTATTTTTGCACAAGAAACGGTTGATTATTTAGAGCTTGGACTTACCCAAAACAAAACAGGAAACTACGCAGATGCCTTGCGTAATTTTAGCTTAGAAATTGAAAAAAATACAGCCAATCCAAATCCAATCGCATTTTACAACCGTGGATTCGCCAAATATAACTTGAAAGATTTTCGTGGGGCCATCTTGGATTTTGACAAGGCGATTGAATTAAAGCCCACTTATTTCGAAGCATTTATTGCTCGAGGCCAAAGCTACAGTAAACAAGAAAACCATAAAGTGGCGATTCAAGATTATAATGAAGCCATCCGCTTAAATCCGTTAGAGGCTACCGCCTATTACAGTCGCGGAATCTCCAAAATGAAATTAGTGAATTACCGAGGAGGACTTTCCGACTTCAATAAATCGCTCGAATTAAATGCTGAATATGCGCCAGGATTAGCAGCACGTGGTGAAGCCAAATCAAAACTATTAGACTTCAAAGGGAGCATCGAAGATTTCGATAAAGCAATTGAATTAAGCCCAAAACGTTCAGGCTATTTTTCAAACCGAGCATTTGCCAAAATGCAATTAGCTGATTATGCCTTAGCCTTAAAAGACTATGCTGAAGCGATTAAATTAAGTCCAGAAAATGCGGATGACTACTATCATGCGGGATTTTGCAAAACACAATTAGAGAATTTCCGCGGCGAAAATGGCGAAAAAGGTGCCCTCGAAGATTTTTCGAAAGCCATTGAAATGGACCCGTTGAAGGTAGAAGCCTATTACGGACGTGCATTTGTGAAAGCGAAATTAGGTGACCAGCGTGGCGCCATTGAGGATTACAGCAAATCCGCTGATTTAGGTAACAATGAAAATGCCAAGATTTTGTACGACACCAAAATGACTAAAGTTCTTTTGGATGAACTGCGCAATGGCGTTCCTGATAAGGTTAAAATTTCACCATTCAGCACAGAGCGTGCAGAAGTCTATTTTAATCGTGGGGTCGCTAAAGCAAAATCAGGCGATTCTAAACAAGCCATGGATGATTACAATCGGGCCATCTCATTAAATCCAATTTATGCCGAAGCCTATTATTTCAGAGGCGTAGCCAAATCTTCCCTAGGCGATCAGCGTAATGCCATTCAAGATTGTACCAACGCGATTAAATTGAATCCTAAATATGCAGAGGCCTATTACGTACGAGGTATTATCAAATTAGCTTTGGGCGATTCTGCAGGCTGCCTAGATTTAAGTAAATCGGGCGAATTAGGATTCAATCAAGCGTATCAGGTTATTCGCGATCATTGCAATTAATCGAATCGTAAGTGTTTAACTGATTCACCAGAACTAGCAAGTTCGATTAACGAATCGATGCCTATCTGCAAATGTGATTCCACATAATTCGTGGTCACTTTTTTATCCGATGCTTCCGTCTTTACTCCATCCGGGGTCATTGGATTATCTGAAACCAATAATAGTGCCCCGTGAGGTATTTTATTGACAAAGCCTACTGTAAAAATAGTCGCAGTTTCCATGTCAATACCCATGGCACGGATTTCTGACAAATAGGTTTTAAATGCCTCATCATGCTCCCAAACGCGTCGATTCGTCGTGTAGATTAAGCCGGTCCAGTAATCCAACTCATGCTTTTTAATCATAGATGAAACAGCACGTTGTAAACGGAAAGAAGGCAAGGCAGGAACCTCTTTTGGCATATATTCATCTGAAGTTCCCTCTCCGCGAACTGCGGCAATCGGTAAAATCAAATCTCCTAAATTTAGATTTTTTTTCAATCCACCACATTTACCTAAGAATAAGACAGCTTTGGGAGAGATCGCAGAAAGTATATCCATGACCGTTGCCGCCATGGGAGACCCCATCCCAAAATTGATAATGGTTATATTATTAGCTGTAGCCGTTTGCATGGGACGATCATGACCCATAATGTCAACCTTATACTTGGCCGCAAACATATCCACGTAATTCTTAAAATTTGTCAATAATATATATTGGCCAAATGACTCAATAGGTGTACCCGTATAACGTGGCAACCAATTCTGCACAATCTCTTCTTTCGACTTCATAATTTGATCAGGTGTAATGAAAATAACCAACAAATAGCTTAATTTAGTTCTTTCTTTTGGCTTAAACCTATGCGCCCGTCGGCAGAACTGAAATTGCTCTTTCCTGAATTTGAGTATAAATTAACGCAAAAGGATGGAAAACTTTTCATTTATGATGGAATAGCAAAAAAATATCGGGCATTAACTCCTGAGGAGTGGGTTCGCCAGCACTGTTTAAACTACTTGACCCAACATCTAAATTATCCGCCTTCCATTATTCAAATTGAACGTGGACACGAAATAGATCAAATGCAAAGAAGAACTGATATTCAGGTTTTCGATAAGCAAGGGAACGTATTTATGTTGATCGAATGCAAAGCGCCACATGTGGCATTGACGGCGCAATCTTTCCAATAAATCAGCCAGTATCAAAAGAAAAACGAAGCACGCTTTTTGGTATTAACAAATGGCCTTATGCATCAAATATTTGAAATAGACATTGATAAAGCAACAACAAACCAATTAACTGAATTTCCGAACTACCTATGAAAAAAATCAACCTACTTCTATTGACCCTCTTGTCTAGTGTCTCATGGACATATGGTCAAAAAAAATCAACTGATTCAAATCGTCCAGCACTTGTTGTTGGAATCGTTGTAGACCAAATGCGCTACGATTATTTATACAAATACGCTGATCGATATTCTAATAATGGGTTAAAACGACTTATGCGTGAGGGGATGAATTGCCAAGATAATCATTATAATTATGCGCCAACGGTAACAGCGGCGGGTCATGCGAGCGTTTACACAGGTACTGTTCCTGCAGTTCATGGCATCGTCGGAAATGAATGGACAGATGTGGCTTCAGGTAAAAAAGTTTATTGCACCGATGACAGCACTGTCAGCACTGTAGGTACAACAGGTAAAACGGGTTTTATGTCACCCAAAAATTTGTGGACAAGCACCATTACGGATCAACTAAAATTATCCCAAAACTTCAAGTCCAAAACAATTGCGATCGCACTGAAAGATCGTGGAGCCATTCTACCAGGTGGACATGCCGCAGATGGCGCATATTGGTATGACTCGAAAGAAGGTCGATGGATTACATCGAGTTTTTATATGCAATCGCTTCCGAGATGGGTACAAGCATTTAATGC
>JACCDK011088917.1_pt1 | contig 13255 bp, 11 predicted proteins | sample 7445871 | NCBI WGS metagenome assembly JACCDK01 (sample SAMN15323436, study PRJNA562643) | freshwater metagenome | isolation source: river surface water | place: USA:Blue River Watershed | collected 2017-08-15 | reverse complement strand
TTTGTTTCCACGCTTCGACCGGTACAAGAATCTGATTTCTCAAACTCAATTGATTTTCAGTTACTTAAAAATGGAGTTCAGGTACAAGATGGTTCATCTGATTTAATGATTTGGAATATCGCTGAATTGATCGAGGATATATCTCAATATTTTACTTTAAAAACGGGCGACTATATTTTTACAGGTACTCCTGCGGGAGTAGGTCCAGTTCAAATAGGGGATACATTAACGGGTATTTTACAAGGGAATAAATTATTTGATTTATCGATAAAATAACATGGATTTAAACATTGGTTCAGTTTCGCCTATTTTAGAGTTTGTGGACTCAACAGGTCAGCATTTGTCTTTGCTCGGAAAAAAAACAGTTCTCTATTTTTATCCCAAAGATAATACGCCTGGTTGTACCGCTCAGGCCTGTAATTTGAATGAAAATTTAGATTATCTGGCAGGGAAGGGTTATCAAGTTATTGGAATTAGTACAGATTCTAATAAGTCACATGATAAGTTTATTGCGAAATACCAGCTTAAGTTTTCGTTGATTTCCGATGAATCTCAAACTATCGTCAACGCTTTTGGCGTGTGGGTGGAAAAAAGCATGTATGGTAAATCCTATATGGGCATCGCCCGGACGACATTTATCGTGGATGAAAAAGGGGTTATAACTGATATCATCACAAAAGTGGATACCAAAAATCATACGCAACAAATCCACTAGTTTTACTATGCAAACAATTGAATTACAGAAAGTAGCATCCCAAGTCCGTCGGGATATTTTACGCCAAGTCCATGCTTGTCAATCAGGTCACCCTGGTGGTTCACTTGGTTGTACTGATTTACTGGTCGAATTGTATTTTAACTCCATGAATTTAAAATCTGATTCGTCCGGCAATGTAGTTTTCCAGATGGATGGTTTGAATGAGGATGTATTTTTTCTTTCCAATGGACACATTTCTCCCCTTTTATACAGCGTATTAGCTCGTCGAGGGTATTTTCCCATCACTGAATTAGCCACATTTCGCAAGTTAAATACGCGTTTACAGGGTCACCCAACACCACATGAACATCTTGAAGGCATTCGTATTGCATCAGGTTCCTTAGGTCAAGGTTTGAGTGTGGCTATTGGTGTCGCACAGGCAAAAAAACTAAATGGAGATTCTTCAATCGTTTATTGTCTAATGGGAGATGGTGAACAAAATGAAGGCCAAGTATGGGAGGCAGCCATGTATGCACCTCATCATAAGATAAATAATTTGATTGCATTCATTGATGAGAATGGGCAGCAAATAGATGGGCCAACCGAGAAGGTAATGAATAACTTAGATTTAGAGTTAAAGTATAAGGCATTTGGTTGGCAAGTTTTGCGTGTTGATGGAAATGATATGGCATCAATTACACAAATTATTTTGGATGCAAAGCAATTGCTTAAGAATGATTTGCCTGTCATGGTCATTATGAAAACGGAGATGGGGGCGGGTGTTGATTTTATGATGCATAGTCATAAATGGCATGGTGTAGCTCCCAATGATGAGCAATTAGCGGCAGCTTTAGGTCAATTAGAAGAAACTTTGGGAGATTATTAATCAAGAGAAATGGCGTTATTTACTTACGAAACAAAAAAAGATACACGTTCTGGCTTTGGTGCTGGAATGGAATACTTAAGCCTTCATAATCCCAAGGTAGTAGCACTTTGTGCTGATTTAATTGGTTCATTAAAACTTGAGGCTTTTATTAAAAATTCACCTGAGCGTTTTTTTCAAACAGGCATAGCTGAAGCTAATATGATCGGCTTAGCGGCAGGTTTGTCCATAGGTGGATATATTCCTTATGCGACTACTTTTGCCAATTTTGGTACAGGAAGGGTCTATGATCAGATACGTCAGTCGGTAGCCTATTCTGGAAAGAATGTTAAGATTGCTTGTTCGCATGCTGGACTTACTTTGGGCGAAGATGGTGCAACTCATCAGATTTTAGAAGACATTGGATTAATGAAAATGCTGCCTGGTATGGTTGTCATTAATCCTTGTGATTATAATCAAACCAAAGCAGCTACAATTGCTGTGGCTGATTATGATGGTCCGGTTTATTTACGGTTTGGTCGGCCGGTAGTTCCTGTTTTTACACCTGAAAATCAGGTGTTTGAAATAGGAAAAGCGGTTCATTTAATAGAAGGTTCTGATGTGAGTATCTTTGCAACCGGACATCTGGTATGGGAGGCGATCATTGCAGCTGAAATGCTACAAGAAAAGGGTATATCTGCGGAGGTAATTAACATTCACACAATTAAACCTTTGGATACCAAGGCAATTCATGCTTCGGTTGCAAAAACAGGATGTGTTGTATCTGCTGAAGAACATCAAATTAATGGAGGTTTAGGCGATTCGATCGCTCAATACCTTGCCTTAAATTTGCCGACCCCTCAAGAATTTGTAGGCGTCAATGATTCATTTGGTGAATCTGGCAAACCGGCTGATTTAATGGAAAAATATGGTTTAAATGCTCAAGCGATTGTCGAGAAATCAATCAAAGCAATAGCGAGAAAAAAAGCCTAATTAGAACGGGTAGCCGATACCAATGTTAAATTCAATTGGGTTTTCCCCACTGCTTAATGTAGTTTTGGGGAGAACCCATTTTTCGTTTTTAGGATTGGCAGGATTGATAACTTTCGAAGCCAAATCTAATCTTAAAAGAAAATAATTAAAATCCCATCGAATGCCAAATCCTGTGCCTACTGCAATTTCATTCAAAAATGATTTAAATTGAAAGGTACCAATCGTACTCGCAATTCCGTGATCTACGTTCCAAATATTTCCTGCATCAATGAAAAATGCCCCATTGATTTTGCCCAAAAACTGGATTATTGGAAATCTATATTCGATGGAAGTTTCTAAAATCATACTGCCGGGTTGTTCAATCAAATTACTGAAGGTATTGTAACCACCTGGCCCTAAACGTCTTGGTTTCCAGGCCCTTATACTGCTAGGCCCACCAATAAAGAAGTTCTTCTCATAAGGTAATTCGTAATTGTTTTCGCTACTATATGCATAAGCTATCCCTCCATTGAACTTAAATGCAATTTGATTCTTTTGCCTTCTTCCAAATAGAATATATTTACGGTAATCAAGGTTTAGTCGAAAGTAACGGTAAAATTGAATTTCTTGATTCCCTGAAAACATATCCTCAATAAATGAAAGACGTTTATTTTTGAGTAGATTTAATGAGGTACCTCCTGATTCAACATTGATTAATAGTGAGTTTCCATTCACCAAAGCATTGCTTGGGGTGAAAGAACGATAATTATATTGAAAATTAATACTCGATACGAAACTTGGATTAAAACTACGATAAAGATTATTGCCTGTTAATCGAAGTTCCTCTAAATAATCAATAAAGGCGGACGAGGTGGGTGTTAAGGGGTAATTGGTGTTTAATAAATTCAAATCAACCAATGAAAGTTGAAAAAATCTATTGCTGGACTTTTTCCAATTATAACGCTGGAAAATTCTAGCATTTGTTCGAATATATTCCGGACGATCAATGTAATCGTAACCTATACCAATTTGAGTTTGCGATGCGGTTAGAGACTGTTTCCATCGGTCTAAACTCTTGGGGATGTACAAAGAAGGAAGATTTAGCGTCGTACTTAAATTTAATTCTAAATTTTTACGTGTGGTTTCCGTATTGATAAAGCCTGTTTGTGCCTCAAAGCCGATTCTTCCCGTAAAATCTAGATAATCTAAATAAGAAAAGACGGAACGAATTTTAAAGGAGTTCGTCAAAAAAGGGCCAGGTATTCCCCGGAATACGCTTCCGCCAAATTCTGAGGAAAAAGTATATTTGGTGTTTTTAACTAGTTCAATACTCGGATATACCTTATTGGCTGTCGTATCAAAATTGACATTGACAGTCTTAAATTGATCAGTTGCATAAATATTCAATAAAGATTGATTGATTTTATCTAAAGAATAAATATCTCCCTCTTTGATATGAATAATACGTTTTAATTGGTTTGAATTAATTGTTTTTTTAATCCAAGTAGCTGATTCTTCATTCTGATTGATCGTTGCTTCATCAATTTTTAACTTCCCAAATCGATAAATTCTATCATACCGCCTCGAATCATAATTGGTATAACTGATTGCAGGAATTTTATAAATGAGTGAAATTTTCTTCAAGCTTGAATCAACAAGGTCATTGATATGAATTCCTACGACATCTGGGTTAAAATAAAAATATCCCTTATTTCTAAAATAGGTGACTATATTAGACTTTTGATTATTTATTGATTCAATCGACAGGGGCATCCTAGCTTTGATAAAACTTGCATGATCTAAATAATGCTGAAGACCCGCTGCCAATTGCGGATTATCCACCAAAATAGAATCCTGTGCAGTGAAAAGGCTCTGCTCTCCCTCGATAATGCTGTATTGAACACTAAGCGTATGATTTTTCTTGATAATTTGATAATCTATCCTTGGTTTCAAAAATCCATGTTTCTTGTAGTAGAGAAAAAGATTGGATTTTATTGAATTTAAATCTGTAGAATCCAATTGAATTGGTATTCGTTTAAAAAACTGAAATGAAGCTTGCTTAACGCCCAAGGAATCAAGACGCGCGCGTTTTCGAGCGAGGAAAGAATTCAGTTTTATATACAAAAAAGACTTATTACTTTCTTTTAAACCAGCTATATTTGCCTTTATATCTTCTGAAGATTGGATTTTATTTCCGTTGAAACTTATTTTATGAATTGTATTCGTAGGTAATTGAAACGAATTTACCGATTGGCAGGAGTTTATTATAAACCACAGAATGACAAACAATACGGCGTTTTCCTTTTTCACTATTTCTGAATGCTAACGAATAAACAAATAAAGTTAATTAATTCCCTACATTCTAAAAAGGGACGCATTGATAATCAACTATTTTTAGTCGAAGGCGAAAAGGCGGTTGTTGAATTAATTGAATCTTCGATTCCTGTTGAGTTTGTAGCAACATCTGATCTTTTTGCAACGAAATATGAAAACAAATTGAAAGGAACGGAAGTGTATATTGAAGATGCAGCTTTATTAGGCAAATTATCTACGCTTGTTACCAATTCGTTTGGATTCGCTGTCGTTTCCATGCATCATTTTAGTTCAGCACTTTCATTTGAAAATTTAACCACGGTAGTGTTAGACGGCATACGTGATCCAGGAAATTTAGGTACCATAGTGCGTATTTGTGATTGGTATGGTATTAATCAAATTGTGATGTCTCCCGACTGTACTGATTTTTTTAATCCCAAAGTGGTTTCTGCCACAATGGGCTCATATACACGCGTAAAATTTGCTTACATGGAGCTAAGTGAGTTATTTAATACTTATCCAAACATTCCCGTTTATGGCGCTTTGTTAAATGGGGAAAATATTCATACGATTTCTTTTCCGAAATCTTCCTTTTTGCTATTCGGTAATGAATCAAATGGAATAAGGCCAGAAAATATAAACTATGTGCAACATCGAGTTACAATTCCAAGGTATGGATTAGCCGAGTCTTTGAATGTTGGAATTTCGACTGCCGTATTTTTAGATAACCTACGCCGTAATTAATTTTCTTCTTTTAGGTAGCGCTCAATTACATGATGAGCTAAGTAGAGTAGGGGTGTGAATAAAATGGCAATAAAGAATTTATACAAATAGTTATTCAAGGAAACATTAAACCATTGGCCCATAGTCCAATTTCCAAATAAGTAAAATGCAACCCCTATTACTAGAAAACTATCTAATAGTTGAGATACTAATGTAGATCCTGTTGCACGCAACCATATCATTTTTTTACCCGTCCTGGCCTTAATGCGCTCGAAGATTAACGCATCTGCAATTTGACTAACTAAGAAAGCCAATAATGAGCCACTGATAATGCCTAGACCTTGCCGAAATATACGGCTGAATGCTTCATTTATATTAAAATTCGAATCCCCTTTATTCGTATCAATCCAAAAATCTGCAGGCACTAATAAGGTGGCTAAGTAAATGACAATGAACGAATAGGCTATAAATCCTGCTGTCGTAAATGAGATAAATCGAACCCCTTTCTTTCCAAAATAATCATTGATTACATCGGATACAATAAAGACGATAGGCCAATTTAAAGCTCCGGCTGTTTGGTTGAGATCCCAAAATGTCCCCCAAGATGTTTCCCAATGCAAGGGACTAAATCCAAAGCTTCTTTCAATGCTGACAATTTTTACTCCAATTATCTCGGCAATAATCGCATTGGTTAAAAATATACCAAATAGAAATATAAATAACTTTTGCTTTCGAGAAAACTGATTAAATATCATATACGGTGGTTATCGAAATGAAGTGCTATTTTATCTAAAGCTACCGTTAATTGTTCCACATGCGGTAGGAAGACGATTCGGAAATGATCTTTAGGCTTAAAATTAAAACCTTGGCCTCCTACGACAAGAATTTTTTGCTCTTCCAATAGCGACATGACAAAATGATTATCATCCTCGAAGTCAAATTGTGTTAAATCAAATTTTGGAAAAAGATATAAAGCACCTTGGGGTTTTACACAAGTGACACCGGGTATTGCGTTTAGTTTTTCATGAGCTAAATTCATTTGTCGTGCAAGTCTCCCAGAAGGTAATACCAAATCATTGATGGATTGATATCCACCCAAAGCAGTTTGGATGCCAACTTGCGTAATTACATTTGCACAAAGTCGTGTACTAAACAAAAAATTTAAGCCTTCTATATAACTTTTCGCTTTATGTTTTGCTCCAGTAAGAATCATCCATCCGCCTCTAAATCCTGCGGCGCGATAATTTTTGGATAATCCTCCCATTGTACAGATCAATATTTCATCACTTAATCCAGCTGCCGAATGGTGTAAATGACCATCATACAATATTTTATCATAGATTTCATCAGCAAAGAGAATTAACTTATGCTTTTCCGCTAATTTGACAATTTTGTCAATTGTCTCCTTGGTATAAACAGCACCTGTAGGATTATTGGGATTAATAATAACTAAAGCTTTAGTCTTATTCGATATTTTAGATTCTATATCGGCAATATTGGGATTCCAATCGGACTCTTCATCACATGCATAATGAATTGCTTTTCCACCGGCTAAGCCCACAACCGTTGTCCATAATGGGTAATCAGGAGATGGAATCAATACTTCATCATCAGCATTAAGTAAGGCCGTTAAAACGAGCGAGATTAATTCGCTGACTCCATTTCCAATATAGATATCTTCGATCAAAATGTTTTTTACACCTTGATTTTGATAATATTGCATAACAGCCTTACGTGCAGCAAAAAGGCCTCTAGAATCTACATAGCCCTGGGCGCTTCGTATATTTACAATAATATCATGTACGATTTCATCGGGTGTTTCAAAACCAAAAGCAGCTGGATTTCCTATATTTAGCGAGGTGATTTTATACCCTTGATTTTGTAAAGCCACTGCCTTTTCATAAACAGGACCCCTAATCTCATATTTAAGATTATCTAAACGAGAACTTTTGTATATATCCATCAAATTGTAATAGAATTGTAAAAATAGTAATTTACTTTTGATAGTTACTTGGCTTGTCCTATGTATTTTATGAACAATACCAACCTGATTATTGGCCTCTTCTTATTTTGTTTGGTTATTCAATACCTTAGGTATCGTCGAATGGTTCGAAATAATTTCCATATTTCTGGGTTACTTTTGATCAAATATTTGATTCGTTCACTCATTTTATTTTGCCTGTTGTTGGTGTTAAAAAACATTCTTAACGTATCGGTCAAGGTGAATCAAAATGCTGAAAAAGCATTATTTGTAATTTCAACTGATAATCATTTGAATTTTAAGTTGACTGAAGATGATCAAGTAAACATCAGTTCACGTATTCCTACGTATAAATTCAAGGAAATAGAGCTTTGTTTATATAACACAAATACGAATAGTTTCTACTTGTACATTCCTAAAACCTCTAAGAAGACTTTTCTTCATTTACTTAAAATTGAACGCAGAAATGTGTCTCTTTCCAGTCTATTGAAAAAAACATCCATCAGAATACAAAGGCCGATTAATCGCGTTGAAATGTATCAGTGGCAAGAAAAGGAATGGTTCAAAAGTGACACACCTAAAGACCATTTTAGCATTTTGCAATTAATTGACTACGAAAACGATCTAGTGTCTCCTTATTTAATTCATTATTTGTTAATTTTGATTGTTATTTTAATCACTTTTGATCTGAGTTTTAAGTATCGGATTTTGAAAATTTAACTGTGTTTACTACCTACTTTTATATACTTGTATTACTCTTTCAATCTATTTATGGTGAAAGCAATTATGAATACAATATTCAAGTTCAATTGGTTAACAAGTATTTGAATGAAAGAAACTATCCAAAAGCCCTTGAAATTACAAACAAGCTCAAACGTAATTCTATATTTACCAATAATGATATAGCTAAATTACATCGAAAATTGACCTTGAAAATAGATCAGAAAAAGTTTGAAATTGATTTTCAACCTAAATCAACCGAGGATTTTGTATTAAAATCGTTGGGTTATTACCAAAACAGAGAATTCGAGAATGCTATCTTATTTAGTCGGAGCGGACTTTATAGAAACTCCGTTTCGGATACCCTAACAAAGATGTATGAATTAATTGCCACACAGACTCCGAATAATTTATTTCAGACTAAAAAATTATCCCAAAATCATTCAATTAAGCAAATTAAGTTTAGTGAGGCAATGAATTTGTTGGAATTAATGAAACGAAAAGAAAAAACGCTATTTTAAATAAATAATTATGTCAAAATCTCCGTTGGTTTTTCCTGGCCAAACATCATTTTATCGTGGAAAAGTTCGCGATGTCTATTCATTTGGTAAGCACTTGTTAATGGTTACTTCAAATCGGATATCGGCTTTCGACGTTGTATTACCGCGTGAAATACCTTACAAGGGCCAAGTCTTGAATCAAATTGCAGCGTATTTTCTTAATACGACTAAGGATATTGTACCTAATTGGCACTTACTCTCACCGGCACCTAATGCTTCTTTTGGATTAGCTTGCCAACCTATACCGATTGAAATGGTGGTTCGAGGTTATCTAGTAGGTCATTTATGGCGGGAATATAAATCTGGCAAGAGAATCGTATGCGGTGTCTCATTGCCCGATGGATTAAAAGAAAACGAGAAGTTGCCTGAACCTATCATTACCCCAACTACGAAGGCAAGCGAAGGACATGATGAGGATATTTCAATTAATCAAATCATCGAACGAGGAATTATTTCAGAGGAAATCATGGATGAGTTATGTACAATAACTTTAGCATTATTTGCCAGAGGACAAGAAATGGCGAATGATAAAAATTTGATTTTAGTTGATACGAAATATGAGTTTGGGTTTTTCGAGGGAAAAATTATGTTGATGGATGAGATTCATACCCCTGATTCTTCCAGGTATTTTTACAAAGAAACGTATCAAACTTTGTTTGAAGCAAACCAAGCTCAAAAACAACTATCAAAAGAGTTTGTGCGAGAGTGGTTAATGGCGAATCATTTTCAGGGGAAAGAGGGGCAAATAATGCCTGTGATTAGTGATGAATTCGTTGAACAGATATCGGAACGCTATATTCTACTTTACGAGGAAATTACTGGTAGAAAATTTATCAAAGAATCATTGCCTGAAAATTATACAGATACAGTTTATAACCAAATATCATCTTTTATTTAATATGTCAACAAAAATTTACCAACTAGAGCAAAATGAAAGTTATGCCTTAATTGAGTGGTTAGGGGAGAATTTAATTCAAGAAAATTATGAAGAATTAGAAACAGCTGTACGAATTCTGTTCAAAAAAGATTACGGCAACATGATATTAAACATGTCCAAAGTAAATCAAATGGATGGATTTGGAGTTTCTGCCATTCGAAAAGCTACTAAGATATGCACAAATGAACTCGGTCTTTTTGTCGTGGTTTCGAAAAATGAAGAAGTGACTGAACGTTTAGATCAAGCTAAAATAGAGAATTTAACGATCATGAATACAGTTCAAGAGGGGATAGATGCGATTTATCTAAATGATTTAGAGAATGATTTTGAAGATGAATCGGATGCGAATACGGATGAATTTGGCATAGATGGTAGTGATTACGGTGACGACTACTAGAATAAAATAGGATTATTTAAGGAATAACTATATCTCATTTCTGATAATTCGCATATCAGTAGATTATTTTGTAATTTTTGATTTTAGCCAAATATATTTTTAGTTAAATTTGAAATACGAGGTTATTCTATCGTAATTTTTCATTTCGAAGAATATTAATCGTTTTAATAATTTAAATTTTTTGTTAGAATAATTATATATTATTATGAATAACATTGCCGGTGAGGGTCTTTACAGAAAAGAATTTGAACACGATGCCTGTGGTATTGGTTTTGTGGCCAGTATGAAGGGAATTAAATCCCATCGTATTGTTCTTGATTCAATTTCTATGTTGATTCGTATGGATCATCGCGGTGCGTGTGGTTGTGATCCAAATTCAGGGGATGGCGCCGGTGTATTGTTACAGATTCCGCATGAATTCCTGTTAGAGGAAACTCGTAAACTTGGTTTTTCATTACCTGCTCCAGGATTTTATGGAGTTGGAATGATTTTTTTTCCGAAGAATAATAGTTTAATTAATGAGTGTAAGGATGTTATTGAACGCAAAGCCAAAAAATTAAACCTTCGTTTAATGGGGTATCGAGAGGTACCGGTAGACAATGGGGACATTCAAGGTGCAGATTCTGGAAAAGCAGAACCGTCCATTCAGCAATTGTTTATTGAAAGGCCAGAAACTTGTAGTTCCGAAATAGATTTTGAACGCAAATTGTATGTTTTCAGACAATATGTGACGCGGTTGTTAAATGAAACCATCCCTAGTTTAGATAATAAATTTTATTTTGCATCCTTGTCGTCACGTACAATTATTTATAAAGGGATGTTGACTACAATGCAGGTGCCCGGCTATTTTAAGGATTTGCATGAAGAAAATTTCACATCAGCCTTAGCTATTGTACATTCGCGTTTTTCGACGAACACATTCCCAGAATGGAAATTGGCACAACCATTTCGATTTATTGCACACAATGGGGAAATTAACACAGTAAAAGGGAACTCTTCATGGATGCAAGCGCAATCTGCCTTGTTTTCGAGTAAATATTTTACACAAGAAGAGCTGGACATGATTCTTCCGGTTTGTAGTTTAGGACAATCGGATTCTGCCATTTTAGATAATGCAATTGAATTATTGTACCTAAGTGGCCGATCGCTACCTCATGTGATGATGATGTTAATTCCAGAAGCTTGGGATGGCAATGACAGCATGGCGGATTATAAGCGTGAATTTTATGAATATCATGCTGCGATGATGGAGCCATGGGATGGTCCAGCGAGTATTTCATTTACAGATGGTAAAATGATCGGGGCAACTTTAGATCGCAATGGATTACGACCATCCAGGTATTGGGTAACAGAGGATGATCATGTAATTATGGCATCTGAAGCAGGAGTTTTGGATTTAGATCCATCAACAATTGTATCAAAGGGACGTCTTCAACCAGGAAAAATGTTTGTGGTAGATATGGAGCAGGGGCGGATTATTCCGGATGAAGAGTTAAAGGAAAAGATTTGTCAACAACAACCTTATGGACAATGGCTGCGTGAGAATAAAATACGAGTCGAAGATTTACCTGAAGCAGGAAGTGAATATCGTCAACCCAAGGCTATCGAATTAATTTCTCGTCAACAAATTTTTGGATTTACGACCGAGGATATTCGAGTTGTACTGGCACAAATGGCTGAGACAGGTAAGGAGGCCCTGGGTTCAATGGGTATTGATACACCATTGGCTGTTTTATCGGATAAGGCTCAGCATTTGTCTTCTTATTTCAAACAATTATTTGCTCAAGTGACCAATCCACCGATTGATCCCATTCGTGAGCGTATGGTTATGTCATTGTTGACTGACATTGGTGGACTTTCTAATTTATTAGAAGAAGGTCCTAACCATTGTAAGCAAATAGAAATTCAGCAGCCTGTATTACGGAACAAGGAAGTCGAAAAAATTCGTTGGATCGATCATGAAAATTTTCAGACGAAATCAATACACATGACTTTCCGAGCCAATGGTGAGGAAGGTAAATTAAAAAAAGCATTGGAACGCATTTGCCAATATGCTGAAGATGCGGTAGATGATGGTTATTCGATCATCCTCTTAACTGATCGTGGAATTGATTCTTCGCATGCCCCGATTCCGAGTTTATTAGCTTTAGGTGCGGTACACAATCATTTGATTCGAACTAAAAAACGCGCTAAAGTTGGGATTATTGTAGAAGCAGGAGATGTTTGGGAAACCCATCACTTTGCTACATTGATAGGATATGGTGCCTCTGCAGTAAACCCGTACATGGCTTTTGAGACTATTCGAGCCATGAAAGAGACGAATTTAGTTGATCAGTCTTTATCTTATGAAAAATTAGAATATAATTATATCAAGGCGGTTAATGGGGAGCTGTTAAAGATTTTCTCTAAAATGGGAATTTCGACACTTCAATCGTATCAAGGTGCGCAAATATTTGAGATTTTGGGTATTGGTAAGGAGGTGGTTGACCTTTATTTTACCGGCTCAATTAGTCGGATTAATGGAATTGATTTAGATACAATAGCTAAAGAAGCGCTGGTTAAGCATTCTGCGGGATATAGTTTATTAAAATCTGAATATCCAAAATTAGAGGTAGGAGGTATATACCAATGGAAACAACGAGGTGAGGAACATTTATTTAATCCAGCAACCATTCACCTGTTGCAGCAAGCTACAAAACTGAACGATTATTCAACCTACAAAAAATATGCGAAGATAATCGATGATCAAACAAAGAAAGCTATAACGTTACGCGGATTATTACGATTCAAGTCGGCTAAATCAATTTCCATCGATGAGGTGGAACCGATTGAAAACATATTAACAAGATTTGCTACGGGTGCGATGTCATTTGGTTCGATATCGTATGAAGCACATACGACTTTAGCTATTGCCATGAATCGTATAGGTGGTAAATCGAATACAGGAGAAGGGGGTGAGGATCCGATTCGTTTTGAGACGATGTCAAACGGAGATTCCATGAATTCTGCGATTAAACAAGTGGCGTCTGGACGATTTGGAGTAACGGCCAATTACCTAACCAATGCAAAGGAGTTGCAAATTAAGATGGCTCAATG
>JACCDK010352593.1_pt1 | contig 13264 bp, 11 predicted proteins | sample 7445871 | NCBI WGS metagenome assembly JACCDK01 (sample SAMN15323436, study PRJNA562643) | freshwater metagenome | isolation source: river surface water | place: USA:Blue River Watershed | collected 2017-08-15 | reverse complement strand
TTGCTTCTAACAAATAGTTAATTATCTCCTCGTTGTTGGTATAATCTTTTATGTTAATCGTATAGGATAAATTGGAGTTGTTTTGTTTTTTCATAATATATTTTATTTATAAATATACTTAAAACAACAACTAAAACAAGACATAATTAAGACACTATTGTATTTTAACTATTTTATTTAATTGATATACAATTATTTATAATTTAATTTTAGTTCCCTTTGACATCAGAGAAATCGAATTCAGGAAAATCTAATGTTTTATAAAACTCTTCTCGAGTATTGATAATCGTAGGTTCAATAGTTCCGTTACCTTCAAAAAAATCAATAACCTGAGTAACATTTTCAATTCCATAAACATCCAATCCGTCAACAATGGCTGCTTCTTTTACGTTTTGAATGGGTAGAAAAAAACCTTTAAATCCTTCTTCTCTAGCTTTTATTGCTATCGATAATGCTCCTTTTATGGGTTGCAAACCACCGTCCAATGACAATTCACCCATAATGATGTACTTGTCAATTTCATCTGCTTTTATCTGCCCTGATGCTACTAATATACCAATTGCTAAAGTTAAATCATAAGCAGAACCTTCTTTTCGCAAATCGGCCGGAGCCATGTTAATAGTAATTTTCTTACCCGGAAGTTGATAACCATTATTCTTTAATGCAGCTGCTATTCGGTAACTGCTTTCTTTAATAGCATTATCGGGAAGCCCTACTAAGTGGTAGCCCACTCCTTTATCAATATTGACTTCTACTGTAATCTTAGACGCCTCAACCCCAAACACCGCACTTCCATAGACCTTTACCAACATAATTATTTCCTATTAATTGACTAGTCTATTAAATATACAAAAAAGAAATCAAACACATTAAGTAAAACAAAATACACTTTTAGTAAATTTTACTTGTCTATATGTAAAATAAACTTTACTTTTGAATTGTAATTTTAAATATAATTTATGAAAACTCACTTTCTATTTCCTAATCAATTTAAAACTATTGGTTGGATTTTATTTATTCCAAGCTTTATTGCAGGAACATTCTTACTATTTTCTGATTTTGATTTTGACAGGAATTATGAGATACAAGTTTTTGCATTTTTGAATGACGCCATTTTATCTGATATTAAGTATTGTACAATTATTAAAAATGGAATATTAGACGAGCTTTTAGTTATTTCAATAATTACTGGCGCAGTATTCATTGGATTTTCAAAAACTAAAAATGAAGATGAATTTATTTCAAAAATTAGATACGAAAGTCTAGTTTGGGCAACTTATTTAAATCTAGGATTAATGATATTGAGCACTTTATTCATTTATGGTTTTTCTTATTTTAATGTTTTGATTATAAATATATTTGCGATGCTTATTTTCTTTATTATTCGCTTTCATTTTATGATATTCAAACTAAACAAATCTATTAGCGATGACGAATAATTTAAAAGTGCTTAGAGCTATAAAAAACATTTCTCAAGAAGAATTGGCTAAACAAATTCAGGTCAGTCGCCAAACTATAAATGCTATGGAAAAAGGAAAATACGTTCCATCAACGGTATTAGCATTAAAATTAGCTGGTTATTTTAAAGTTTCGGTTGAAGAAATTTTTAAATTAGAAAATGAAGACTAAAAAAAATCCCATTATTACTAATGGGATTTTTTTTAGTTAAATAATTACAGTATAAATTTACTTTTTATTAGCAATTACAATCCCCTTTTCTAGCCATTTTTTATATTCATCAATATTAGAATTAAATGACATTGGGGTTGTACCTTCTAAGTCATTACCTTCATTATCAATTATCACATATAAAGGTTGAGAATTACTTTTGTATCTTGAAATTTGTAAATCCGTCCATTTATTTCCAATATTTACTACCTGCTTACCTGTTGTTTTAGAAACATATTGCTGTTCTTTAGGCAATTCAATCTTTCTGTCACAATACAAAGAAACTAAAACCACATCATTTTTTAAAATAGATAATATACCTTTGTCAGACCAAACATTGTCTTCCATTTTTCTACAATTCGCACAAGCATCACCTGTAAAATCTAACAATACTGGCTTACCAACTTGTTTAGCGTATGCTAATCCTTTTTCGTAATCTTCAAAAGCAATAATTCCATTAGGACCTTTATGAGAATTTTCAGGTAATTCTAAATTACTAGAATTTCTATTTCCAAATCCTGAAACACTTTCTGCATAATTAATGGGAGGGGTCAAACCGCTTAATATTTTTAATGGTGCTCCCCATAAACCTGGTATCATATAAAAAGTAAAAGTTGAAACAATAATTGCCATAATTAATCGACCTACACCTATTTTATCTGCTTTTTCATAATCATGAGGAAGCATATATTTACCAAATAAGTATAACGCCCATGCAGCAAAAACAGCAATCCATATTGCGATAAACAATTCTCGTTCTAAAAAGTGTTTTTGCAAGACTAAATCGGCATTAGATAAAAACTTAAATGCAAAAGCTAATTCTAAAAACCCAAGTGAAACCTTAACGGTATTCAACCACCCGCCTGATTTTGGCAAGGAATTTAACCAACCTGGAAACATAGCAAATAACATAAAAGGTAAGGCTATTGCGATTGAAAAACCTAACATACCAACGATTGGTGCTAAACCTCCTTTAGAAGCAGATTCAACAAGCAAAGTCCCTACAATTGGACCGGTACATGAGAATGAAACTACGGCCAAAGCTAATGCCATAAAAAAGATACCAACCAAGCCTCCTTTATCTGCTTTTGAATCTATTTTTGTAGCCCAAGAAGTTGGTAAAACAATTTCAAAGGCACCTAAAAAAGAAAGTGCAAAAACAACTAATAAAACAAAGAAAATTAAATTAAACGTAATACTCGTAGATAATTCATTAAGTGCTTCCGCACCAAAAATTCCAGTAATTAATGAACCTAATAATACATAAATAGCAATAATAGCAAATCCATAAATAATTGCATTCCTTATCCCTTCTGATTTATTTTTACTTTGTTTGGTAAAGAAACTAACCGTCATCGGAATCATTGGAAAAATACATGGCATTAAAAGTGCTGCAAATCCACCTAAAAAAGCAAACAAGAAAATAGACCACAAGCCTTTTTTCTCTTCGTTTTTTGGTTCAACCTTTGGTGCCGTTTTAACCTCAGTTTGAGTTGTAGTTTTTTCTATTGCAGCAGTATCACTTTTTACTGTATCTGCATCAGCAACAGGAGTTTCTGCAACAGTAACTGCCGGAATTGCAAAAGTCAAATCTACATTATCATTAACACACTGGTTTTGACAAGCTTGAAAATCCAAATTAATAACAATTTTATCAGTTTTTGGATTGGTTATTTTAAACTTCTGAGTCAACGTGGCTTTGTTTTCAAAATAGTATTCATCTACTTCAAAATCTTTATTGAACTCTTTTTTGTACGGACTTTCTTTCGTTTTACCGATCAATTCAAAATTGCCTTTTTGATTTTTAATAGTTACCGTAATTGGTAATGGGCCGCCATCCGGAGTGAATTGGGAATACATGTGCCACCCTTGCTCAATGGTTGCATTCATAACCAAATTGAATTCGGTGTCCGAAATCTTTTCTGTTTTGGCTGTCCATTTAACAGGCTTTTTAATTTGTGAATTCACATTTACAAAAGCAAAAATAGCTAAGAGTAAAAAAAGTAATTTCTTCATTATTGTAATTTAATTTGTAATTTATTTTTGGTGTTTTTTGTAATTTTAAAACGATCATCTTGTCTTTTTCCAACAACCCAAACTATTTGATTATTAGAACATAAAATCCATTGATTTAATTTATCAATTAAAGAGTATTTCTCGTCTTTATAATATTTACTTAAATTCTTTTTTCCTTGCATTCCTATCGGATAAAAATAATCTCCCTCTTTCCATTTTCTAATTGTTAACGGAAATTGCAAAGCATCTTCATCGACAAATATACAATCGGAATTGGCATTTGTAATGTGACTCACGTTATAAAATGAAAATTTTATAGGTGTCTCTAATCCCTCTCCAATTTCATATTCCTGAGTATCCTTTACTTCTTTTGGTGAAACAATTAAATAATCTCGATCTTTTAAAACCATGAAATTATCCGAAAACACTTGTTTACCCGATTGTGCTGTGACTAATTCATAAATATCATTCCATGCCGTAAACTCGAAATCCTTCAGCCACTGAAACAAATAAGCCTTATAATTAGAATGTTTAAGCAATTCATTAATATTGATTTTCAGCTGATTACCTTCCTCTTGTATTACATTTCCATAAACCAAATTGGACGCATCCTCAACAAGCGATTGGGATTGATTTAAATTTTCCAATGTATTCTGAAAAGAAGAAAGCAAACCCGAATTAAGTTCCTTTAAAACGGGTACTACATTGTGTCGAATTTTATTTCGAAAATATTTGTCGGAAGCATTACTCGAATCCTCGCGCCATTTTAAATTGGTTTCCGAAGCATATTTTTCTATTTCTACTCTTGAAAATGGCAATAAAGGACGGATGATTTTATCATTTTGCGCCGGAATCCCTGTTAAACCCTCTAATCCAGTGCCACGCGTGAGATTAATTAAAAAGGTTTCTAGATTGTCATCTAAATGATGGGCAGTCAAAATATAATCAAACTGCTGCTCTATTAACTGACTGTAAAACCACTCGTAACGCAATTTTCTTGCCGCTAACTGAATGGACAATTTAGAATCCTCAGCAAATTTAATAGTGTCAAATTTTTGAATATGGACTGGAATAGATTTAGCTTCACAAAAGCCCCTCACAAACTCTTCATCGCCCTCACTTTCTATATTTCGAAGTGAAAAATTACAATGAAGCACTGCAATTTCATAATCCAATTGACGAAACAAATCCAGTAAAACCATGCTATCAATTCCTCCACTTACAGCCAAAAACAAACGCTTTCCTTTCAAAAAAGGAAATTTGGAATCCAAGTGAACTGTTAATTTATCAAGCATCTTTCAAAAATACGGATTTATTTAACTTAAAACAGCAAACATTGCTTTTGCCTTTAACAAGCATTCTTCGTATTCTTTTTCGGGATCGGAAAGTGAGGTGATTGCACTCCCAACAGAAAATGAAACATATTGATTTTGAGCATTATATAGTATACTCCGAATCACCACATTAAAATCGAAGTCACCATTTGGAGTAAAATAACCTACAGCCCCACTGTACACTCCCCTCTTAGTTTCTTCGAGATTTTCAATAATATTCATAGCAGAAATCTTGGGCGCACCCGTCATACTTCCCATAGGAAAAGTTGTTCTAAGAATTTCAACTGGTGAAATTGTATTTTCTACTTGAGAAACTATAGTAGATATCATTTGATGTACCTGTTTAAAAGAATACATGCCACATAATTCCTCGACTTCTACCGAACCTTTACTAGCAGTTCTTGAGAGGTCATTTCTAACCAAGTCCACAATCATAATGTTCTCCGAACGCTCTTTTTCATTGGATTCCAAATCTGTTTTTGATTTTTTATCCAATTCAATTTCAGTATGTCTTCGGGAAGTTCCTTTAATGGGTTGTGAAATTATTTTAGTAGCTGTTTTTTTCAAATAACGTTCAGGCGAAGCCGAAAGCAAGAATTGCGAATCATTTTTAAAATACACCGAAAATGGAGCTTCCGAAATGGCATTTAATTTTTGATAGATATCCAATGGATTTATCAATGCCTTTTCTGCATAAAATTCCATACAGAAATTTGCTTCATAAATATCACCACGCTGAATATGCTCCAGCATTTTTTCAACTTTAACTACATATTCTTCTTTTGAAATTCGTTGTTGAATATTAACTTCCGAAGTAAGATCTGTGTAAACAGCACTCTGAATAATCTCTTCAAAATCACTTTCCATTTCATCATCACAAAAACGCAAATAATGCATTTCTAGTTGATTTCCTTTTAGAAGAAAAAGTTTTTTGGGTTGAAAAAAATACAAATCCGGAAATTCCAATCCGTCAAAATTTGCTGAATGCAAATCTTCAGTATCATTTTTCAAGTCATACGACAAATACCCAAAAAGCCAATCTTTTGTTTGCCCTTGGTATTGATGTAAATCTTCGAAGGCATTGATATAATCCGTTTTTATTGAAGTAAATGCATCTACAGCCAAAACACAATCAAAACTTGAATATTTTTGAGGATAGGAATTGGAATCCAAAAAAGCCACTTCCGTAGCGGAATTCGACCACTGCAAAAGTTGTTTTTTAAATTGTGTTGGGTTTTCTATAAACTTGGAAAGCTGCGTTCTCAAAAGATTGATTTATTTTTTCAAATTTACAATAAATGAAGTTTTTAGAAACAAAAAAACCTTGAATTTCTTCAAGGTTTTTTATTAAGGGTGGCTGACCGGGTTCGAACCGGCGACCCGCGGCACCACAAACCGCTACTCTAACCAGCTGAGCTACAACCACCATTTTTGACGAGTGCAAATATATTGTAAAAGTTTTCGTTTTACAAAGAAAAAAAGAAAAAATTACTTCAAATCACTTAAACTATTGACAGCCAAATATCTTTCTACTGTAAATCCTTCTCCGTGCGCTACACCAATGATTCTACCAAGATCTTGAGCTCGATATTTAACGCTATCAAGGAAGTTTTTTGAACTAATTGGAGATTCTGGTTCTTTTGAATTTGGATCATAAAATTGAGAGCTGTAGGCCAAAATAGATTCCATTTTCACATCTATAAAACCAGAAATATCTACTACAAAATCAGGCTGAAGATTCTCCCATTGAATATAATGATAAACAACCTTAGGGCGCCATGCTTGCTGGGATTCACCATTTAGTGATGTTTCAATTTTTCTCAAACCCGATAAAAAACAAGCATCTGAAACCAATCTACTTCCCTTTCCATGGTCAATATGGCGATCCTGAACGGCATTACACAATACAATTTCGGGTTGGTATTTTCGAATCATTTCAATGATTTTTAGCTGATGTGCTTCATCATTAATAAAAAATCCATCACGCATGTCAAGATTTTCTCGAACAGCTACACCTAAAATTTGAGTTGCTTTTTCTGATTCTGCATTACGAATTGCAACCGAACCACGCGTTCCTAATTCACCTCGAGTTAAATCAATAATCCCGACTTTTTTACCAAGGCTAATTTCCTTGGCAATTGTTCCACTACAACCTAATTCTACATCATCGGGATGGGCTCCAAAAGCTAAAATATCTAATTTCATATGCTCTAATTTAATGCTAATTTAGTCAATCCTAAATTAATGCAAGATACTTTTTAAAGTTTGCGACTTGTTTACCGTTTCTATAAATTCTTTTTCAGGTTGGCTTCCGCTATTAATTCCGCAACCAACAAATAAAGATGCAGTAACATTTTGTGAATTAATTTCCATTTTCATGCAGCGTAAATTCACATATAAATCAAAATTTCCATCTTGATTCCATTCACCTAAATAACCAGCATAGTATTCCCTTTCATACCCTTCGTTATTCAAAATAAATGCTTTGGCAAAGTCTTTTGGGAAACCACAAACAGCAGGAGTAGGATGCAATAATTCTATACAATTTGAAGCGTTAATTACAGAATCAAACTTAGCTTGAATGTCAGTTTTGATATGTACAATTGCCCCTGCTTGAAAAGTATATGGATTTGAAACAACCACTTCTCCCCCAGCAGATTGCAATACATCAACGATATAATTAGTAACCGTTTTTTGTTCGTTAATTTCTTTTTCTGTCCAAACTACATTTTGATTATCCGAGGCCAATTGTGTTCCCGCTAATGCAACTGTATACATTGTATTCCCTAATGATTTCATTAATTGCTCGGGGGTGGCTCCCATCCAAAAACCAATATGAGGATGATAAAAACAATAACGAAATGAATTTGGGTATTTTACTATAAGTGATGAAAAAACTTTTTCAATTGAAAAATTTGGCAATTCAAGAACTTCCTTTCTTGAAAGAACTACTTTCTCAAATGTATTGGAATTTATCTCTTCTAGGGCTTTATTTACAAGTAATTCAAATTTGCATTTGGCATTTTCATCCCAATGCCTTTCTTTTATAGAAGTAGAAAAATCGGTAAAATTTGAAATTGATTCGATTGCTTGTTCCGATTCTTTTAGTGGAATTCCATATTTCTTTTCCGAATCAAAAGATACAAATGCAAAACCCGATTCAATTTCATCTAAAGAAAATAAAGTAGCATCTTTTTGAAAAAGTGCAATTAGTTGATCTGCATTGGGTTTACAATAGCAAACAAACGGTAATTGTTCATCAAAATGGTTTTGAATTTTTTGTAATAATTGACTCATTATCTACGAGATAATACCATATTTGTTAATTTACAAAGTGAAATTAACTTATCATGTTCATCAACAATTCTAATTTCCCAAAGGTGAATACTCGCACCTTTATGCAATATTCTAGCTGTAGCAGTAACCAATCCTTCTCGCTTACTTCTAACATGATTTGCAGAAATTTCGATACCACGAACTTCTTGTTTTTCTGGATTAATGAACATTAAGGAAGCGGCACTCCCAACACTTTCAGCCAAAGCAACTGAAGCACCACCATGCAAAATCCCCATTGGTTGATGCACTCTAGGGTTAACCGGCATCGTTGCAACAAGGAAATCTTCACCTGCATCTACATATTCAATTTCTAATGTTTGCATCAAAGTGTTATTTGACCACTCTTTGCATAATGTCAGCATTTGTTCTCTATCGAAAGCCATGTTATTTTTTTTGCAAAATTACTAATTTTATAGTCACAAACTAATATTGCTCTTTTTCCGTTATTAGAAGGCAGAATTGCTTTTTTATTTTTCAAATAATTGCCTACATTTACCAAATTAGAAATTAAGATATGCGTAATTTACTTTTTATACTTCTTTCGGGAATAGCAATCACAATGTCTTCATGTAGAAATGATTTTGCTTTTGAACCAAGTACGGGCGGACTGGAATTCTCTAAAGACACCGTTTATTTAGATACAGTATTTACGAATATTGGATCAAGCACTTATACATTAAAAGTGTTTAACAGAAGTGATAAAGACATTTCCATTCCGAAAATTCAATTGGGAAAAGGAGTAAATTCTAAATACCGAATTATGGTTGATGGAATGACTGGAGATGCAGGAGCTCAAGGTAAAATATTCAGTAATGTAGAACTTCTAGCCAAAGACAGTTTGTTTATTTTCGTAGAAGTTACCGCTGATGTTGCTAGCGCCAATCCAACCGATTTTTTATATACCGATCAAATTCAGTTTACAAATATTTCGGGCGCACCTCAAAAAGTAGAATTAGTAACGCTAATTCAAGATGCTTATTTTATTTATCCAAACAGAACACAAAATCCTGACAATACCTTCACCTATGAAGGAATCAACTTAGGAAATGATGATACTAACCAACCCGTTACTATTATCGGAAGTACTTTAAATCACAACGATCCTATAAATCAGGATGAATACAATTGGGGCAATGACAAACCATATGTTATTTATGGGTATGCTTTAATTCCAGATAATGAAACACTTAATGTGAGTAGTGGCGCTCGAGTTCATTTTCATGCCAATTCGGGCTTGATAATTTCAAAAAATGCAACATTACGAATTAATGGATTGCCATCTTCTACAAATGATCCTAACGATTTATCTAATGAAGTGATTTTTGAAGGCGATCGATTGGAACCTGATTTTTCAGAAGTTCCTGGGCAATGGACTGCGATTATTAATTTTTCAACTTCCAATAACAATCTTATTGAACACTTGACATTAAAGAACGCAACAGTTGGTATTTTGTCGAATAACTTGGCATTAACTACGGATAATTCAGTTACTAAAATGACCATAAAAAATTCGCAGATTTACAACTGTTCAAATTTTGGAATTTTAGGAAGATCGGCCCAAATTACAGGCGATAATTTAGTTATCAATTACAGCGGTCAAGCTAATCTAGCGGCAACCTATGGTGGAACTTATACTTTTACGAATTGCACCTTCAATAATAATTGGAGCAGTTCTAAACAAGCGGCAGTTTTATTGAATGATTATTTAGAAACAGATACCGCTTATTTGACCAAAGCAACGACAACTAATTTAACCAATTGCATCGTATACGGTTCTAACAGTACTGAAATATCACTTGAGAAAAAAGGCGTTTCATTCACTACAAATTTTTCTAATTGCTTATTTAAAGTTTACGATCAAAGTACAGCTTTGGCAAACAATCCTTTGTATGACAGCATCCGTTTGGAGCAAAATGGAAACAAGAAAAACCTAAATCCAAAATTTAAGAATATTTCTAAAAATCAAATGTGGCCAACCGAGAATTTATTTGCGATAATTCCTCCATCAAGCTCGAGTCCGTTTGATATACTCAATAAACCTAGAAATGCTACCAATACCAATATTGGAGCGTATCAGTTTATAGCGAATTAATTGAAAGCCCTATCGGGCTTTTTTTTATTTTTAAATTGTCGAAAACCCGTTAAAAACTATTTACAACTCCTTTTGTAGCTTTTAATTTTTAAACTAAATTTGCATACACAACAAAAGGGCAATTTTTAATTTGCCACTTACAACACAACAATAAAATGATTCACTTTTTCGGAAACGAAAGCGCTGTTGTTTTTGCCGTTCAATCGAGTGAAAACCAACTTTCAGCAGAAACTATTTCTAAGTTAAATTGGCTTTTTGGTAACGCAATAAAAATAGAAAAATCCGTCGTTGCGGATTTTTTTGTAGGTCCAAGAGCAGCAATGGTTACTCCTTGGAGTACAAATGCAGTTGAGATTACTCAAAATATGGGGATTTCTGGTATCATTCGAATTGAAGAATTTGAGAAGGTAGCGGCAGATTTCAACCAATTTGACCCAATGCTTTCGCAAAAATACTCGGAGTTAAACCAAGATTTATTTACAATAAATATAGAGCCCGAAGCTATTTTAGAAATTGAAGATATAGCTCAATACAACCAACAAGAAGGTTTGGCATTAAGCGCTGAGGAAGTGGACTATTTAGAAAATCTTTCTAAAAAATTAAACCGAAAATTAACCGACTCAGAAGTATTTGGTTTTTCTCAGGTAAATTCAGAACATTGCCGTCACAAAATTTTCAATGGAACTTTTGTAATTGATGGCGTTGAAAAACCAAGTTCATTATTCAAATTAATTAAGAAAACATCAGCAGAAAATGCGAATGATATTGTTTCTGCATACAAAGATAATGTTGCCTTTATTAAAGGTCCAAAAGTGGAGCAATTTGCACCAAAAAGTGCAGACCAACCCGATTATTATACTAAAAAAGAATTTGATTCGGTACTTTCATTAAAAGCAGAGACTCATAATTTCCCTACTACTGTAGAACCGTTTAATGGAGCTGCAACCGGATCGGGAGGAGAAATTAGAGACCGTCTAGCAGGTGGTCAAGGATCATTGCCTCTTGCAGGAACTGCGGTATACATGACTGCTTATTCAAGATTACAAAAAGATAGAAATTGGGAAAACGGAATGGCCGAAAGAAAATGGTTGTACCAAACTCCAATGGACATATTAATTAAAGCTTCTAATGGGGCTTCCGATTTTGGAAACAAATTTGGACAACCTTTAATTACCGGTTCGATTTTAACTTTCGAACACGAAGAAAACAATAGAAAATTAGGTTACGATAAAGTAATCATGCAAGCCGGTGGAATTGGTTATGGAAAAGCGGCTCAAGCACAAAAACACGAACCAAAATCGGGTGATAAAATTGTAATTCTTGGTGGAGAAAATTACCGAATTGGTATGGGTGGCGCAGCCGTTTCTTCAGCTGACACGGGTGCTTTTGGATCGGGTATTGAACTGAATGCAATTCAAAGATCAAATCCTGAAATGCAAAAAAGAGCAGCCAATGCTATTCGTGGATTGGTAGAAAGTGATGAAAATCCAATTGTATCCATTCACGATCACGGCGCAGGAGGACATTTAAATTGTTTATCGGAACTGGTAGAAGCTACTGGTGGTTTGATTGATTTAGATAAATTACCTGTTGGCGACCCTACACTTTCTGCAAAAGAAATTATCGGTAACGAAAGCCAGGAACGAATGGGATTGGTTATTGGCCAAAAAGATATAGACACCCTACAACGAATAGCCGAAAGAGAGCGATCTCCAATGTATCAAGTAGGTGAAGTAACCGGAAATCATCGATTTACTTTTGAAAGCAATAAAACAGGTGCTAAACCAATGGATTTTGCCTTAGAAGATATGTTTGGCAGTTCGCCAAAAACTATTATGGCCGACAAAACGGTGGTTAGAAACTACCATGAATTAAGCTATTCTCAAGAAAACCTTCCAAGTTATTTAGAAAATGTTTTAAAACTGGAAGCTGTTGCTTGTAAGGATTGGCTGACTAATAAAGTGGATCGTTGTGTGGGCGGAAAAGTAGCCAAACAACAATGCTCGGGTCCGTTACAACTTCCGTTAAATAATGTTGGGGTAATGGCACTAGATTACAAAGGAAAAGAAGGTATTGCAACAACCATTGGCCACGCTCCTATTTCGGCACTAATTGATCCAAAAGCAGGAAGTAGAAACGCCATTGGAGAGGCCTTAAGCAACATTGTATTTGCACCATTGAAGGACAATTTAAGCAGTGTTTCCCTTTCGGCAAATTGGATGTGGGCTTGTAAAAATGAAGGAGAAGATGCTCGTTTGTATGAGGCAGTAGAAGCTTGTTCTGAATTTGCAATTGAATTAGGAATCAATATTCCAACAGGAAAAGATTCACTTTCAATGAAACAAAAATATCCAAATGATGAAGTAATCGCTCCAGGAACTGTAATTATTTCTGCTGCTGGTAATTGCTCTAACATAACAAAAGTTGTTGAACCGGTATTGCAACGCAACGGTGGTTCTATCTACTACATTAATTTATCACAAGATGAATTTAAATTAGGTGGAAGTTCGTTTGCCCAAACGCAAAATAAAATTGGTGAAGCAACCCCAACAATTAAAGATGCTGCCTTTTTCAAAAAAGCATTTAATACAATTCAAAACCTAATTAAAGACAGACAAATTGTTGCTGGTCATGATATTGGTAGCGGTGGATTGATCACTACTTTATTTGAAATGTGTTTTGCAGATGTGAATTTGGGTGCAAAAATTGATTTCGATTCCTTAAATGAAAAAGACGTAATCAAATTATTATTTTCTGAAAATATTGGTGTAGTGCTTCAAGCGAAAGACGATGCTACATTTGAAAAAGCATTTGAAGG
>JACCDK011373432.1_pt1 | contig 13271 bp, 16 predicted proteins | sample 7445871 | NCBI WGS metagenome assembly JACCDK01 (sample SAMN15323436, study PRJNA562643) | freshwater metagenome | isolation source: river surface water | place: USA:Blue River Watershed | collected 2017-08-15 | reverse complement strand
GAGCCAATCTACATAACGGTAAGCCTCGTTAAATGAACCGTGGTCGCCTGAAACGTTAACCACGAAACCATTTGAAGCATCGCCGAATGAGTTGAAGATTCGACAGTAGTGGTAGCCAGCGATAAATGTAACCATCGATGACATTACTAGCGCATTACGGTACTTCGGTAGCACGCGTGACTGTGAGACTAATGTGTAAACAGTGCATGCGAGCATTGAAATTAAACCAAATGAGAACATGTTGTAAACAAGGTTCCATTGGTTGCTATTGAGCGTAACTGACATATCTCCTGAGCCTTTCATGACCCTTCATCAGTGCGGACCGTTTGGTCCGTAAGACCGTAGGTCAACGCTTATAGCCCAGGGCTACGTTGGCCTTCGATAAGAGAAAGTGTGAACCTATTGCGAGTGATTCGCATCTTAAACCCGCATTTATTTTCAATTATTTCTCGCTAGTTACTCATGAGTTATGCGTAAATTGAGAGAAAGAGTGAGAATGGGTTAGAAGATCTCCCCCAAGAGAGTTTCAACTCGCGCCTTAATCTCATCTCTGATAACCCGCACCGATTCGATGCCCTGGCCAGCGGGATCATCGAGCTTCCAATCCTCATACCTCTTACCGGGGTAGTAAGGGCAGGCATCGCCGCATCCCATAGTGATCACGACATCCGATTGTTGTACCGCATCTGTCGTCAAGATTTTTGGTTGTTGATGTGCGATATCAATTCCCAATTCGGCCATCGCTTCGACAGCTACTGGGTTGATTGAATCTTTCGGTGCAGAGCCAGCAGAGAGGACTTCAACTCGTTCTCCCCCAAGTGCTCGCATAAAACCAGCTGCCATCTGTGAACGCCCAGCATTATGGACGCAGACAAATAAGACCGTTTTCTTATCGCTCATGATTTGCTCTCCTTGGAGTTGAGAGAGTGGAATAGTAAATAGCCAAGACCAGCGCCAATGATCTGAAAAGGGATGAAGGTTGCTGCTGAATGTGGGGCAATCCCAGCGAAACTATCTGTGAAGACTCGGCCAATAGCTATTGCTGGGTTTGCAAATGATGTTGAAGAGGTAAAGAAGTATGCGGCAAATATCCAAGAGGCAACTCCAAAGGCTACTTTCTCACCGCCCTTGATCTGTGAAAGTTGATAAATCACAAATACCAAACCTGCGGTAGCGAGAACTTCACTTACCAATAGATTTCCACCGTCGCGTGACTTTGTAGAGATTTCGATTGCCGGATGTTTAAAGAGAAAGTTTGCCAACATTGTGCCGCCGATTGCACCACTGAATTGAGCAAGAAGGAAGAGCAGAGCCGATCCAATAGATACCTCTCTCCTTACGAGTGAGATTCCAGTGATAAGCGGATTGAAATGAGCTCCACTTACGGGCGCAAAGAGCGTGATGAGAAGCCAGAGCACAGCACCAGTTGCAGCGGCATTGATGAGTAATTGGACTCCGATATCTTTCGAGAGATTTTCACCCATAATTCCGGAGCCAACTACCACTGTGGCAAGAATCGCCGTTCCTATGAATTCGGCAAAAGTCTTTCTCATGCCGTCATAGTAATCTCGAGAGGTTAAGTGTTGGTTAACAATCAGAAGAATTCCTAAGTACCCTTGCTCAATGCGCGCTCAATTGAAGATGCTCCACGGACATAAGGGCTTCTCGGCTTTAGCCTCAGCCCGGTTCATCTCTAATGTCGGAAATGGCATGTCACCCATTGCTCTCGCCTATGGTGTTCTGAGCATTGAAGGTTCTGATGGCAGCGACCTCAGTCTTGTAATGGCAGCTCGCTATTTTCCACTTGTTGCATTTATGTTATTTGGTGGCGTCTTCGCTGATCGATTCCAGCGCAATCGCATCGTTGGCGGCGCCGATGTCATCGGAAGTTTTGTCGTAGGAGTAAGTGCACTCTCCTTTCTCGGCGGATTTCCACATGTAGGGATCTTGGTGGCGATGGGGGCTCTATTCGGTGTCCTTAATGCGCTCTGGTGGCCAGCGATGTCAGGTGTCCTCCCTGAAATCTTGCCGAAGGAGAAATTGCAAGAAGGAAATGCCGTCATCGGATTGATGAGCAATATCGGCTATATCTCAGGCACGTTATTAGGTGGCGCAATAGTTGCAGCATCTAATCCTGGTTGGGCGCTTCTCGTTGATGCCATTAGCTTTCTGGTTGCAGGACTTATCCTCTGGAATTTGGATTTGCCAAGCAAGACGCGAATTGAAAGCCCGGGAATCATTCACGATCTCAAAGTAGGTTGGGGCGAATTTACTTCACGCTCATGGGTTGTGACGATGGTGCTCTGCTTCGCATTTATCAACATGTCATTTGAATCAATGTTGCAAGTCTTGGGACCGTTGAATTTTAGTGATCCCCAATCTGGTCCGCGCTACTGGTCACTCAATCTTGCAGGAATGACAGCAGGGATGATGATTGGAGGAGTTATCGTCCTCAAGTTGAAATTTAAGCGACCGCTCTTTATCTCAATGATTCTCATTGCGGTATCTGTTATTTGGGATTTCTCTCTGGCCTTTGAGCTTCCATTGATTATCTGCGTTATATCCGCGATCTTCTCTGGTCTCACAATTGAATTCTTTATGGTTACCTGGATGACCTCTCTACAAAGCCATATTCCGGAAGAGTCTTACTCACGTGTCAATGCTTATGATGCACTCGGCTCTTATGGCTTTGCTCCGATTGGTGTTGTCATCGCTGGACCATTAGCTGGATATTTCGGGGTGAGCAACCTACTTATCGCTACCGGCACGCTGACATTTATAGCCGCTTGCGCCTCGCTGACAGTTAAGTCAGTCAGAAACCTCTCAAACGCGTAGGCTCATGACATGAGTAATGCATCTGATGAGAAAACCCCGGTCGCGCCACCAAAGTTGCGCGGATGGTTTCATCTCGGGGCAACTCCCGCTGTCATTATCGCTTCGCTGATTCTCTTTATCCTTAGCAAGGAGTCGCTTAAGTTTGCAGTCGCCCTTTATTCAATAACTGCAATTATGCTCTTTAGCGTCTCTGCTATTTATCATCGCGTTCCATGGACTCCAGCGAAGAAGAAGATATGGCGTCGATGGGATCACGCAAATATCAATCTCCTCATCGCTGGCTCCTATACACCTTTCGCAGTGGCACTTCTCGAACCGCATGATCGAAATATGTTGCTTGCGATTGTGTGGACTGGTGCGCTATTCGGAGTTGCGATTCGTATTTTCTGGATTGGTGCACCGCGTTGGTTATATGTGGCGAATTATCTCGTCCTTGGCTGGGTTGCCATTGTTTACACACCTCAGCTCTACGATCGTGGTGGTCTATGGGTTTTGATTCCAATTGTTATCGGTGGACTTCTCTACTCAATTGGCGCAATCTTCTATGCGCTGAAGATGCCTGGCCGCACTGCCAAATACTTCGGATTCCATGAGCTTTTCCATATATTCGTTCTTGCCGCCTGGATTAGCCAATACCTCGCAATCTGTTTCGCTATTTATCGTTCTCGCTAAAAGCGTTGTGGAGGCTAGGGCTATTTATCGTTCTCGATAGCCGCCTTTCCCGCGTGATTGTGGGGGCGATTTCGCCCTGCTACGGAATGCCCTAATCTATGAGCCTTGAAGTTGGTCGTTTATAGAGGCAATGGGGAATATCAATGGCAGAGAAGAAGGACTTTCTCAATTGGGTGGGCTTCCGTGAGGAATCAGAGCGCGCCCCAACAGGCAACCCAGTAGACCGCATCCGCGAGCTCGAATCACAGCTCAACGATCTCCGCTCGCGCCGCTAAATTACATCTTGAAGTAATGAAGAGTTCGAAACCCTCGCAACTGAAACTGCGATGATGATGATCAAATCTGCACAGGCCCGTGAAGCGAAGGCTCATGCATCTGCCGAACGTCTCATCAATGAATCAACTCGCAATGCAAAGGATGTTCTAGAAGGGGCAGAGACTAAGGCCCGCAGTATTTTATCTGGAGCAGAAGCCCGTGGCCGTAAGTACATTTCAACTGCTGAGGCAGAAGCCACTGATCTTGTCAATGAAGCTACTCGCGAAGCCGAGTCAATTATAGATAGTAAGCGCCGTGAAGCTGCCGCTGTTGCATCAGCTGCTCGTCGCGAAGGTGAGCGAATTGTTGCCGATGCCGCAAATGAAGTCATCGAGTATCGCCGTTGGTTGGCAGAGGTGATTGCAGAGTCTGAACGTCTCTACCGCGTCCAGTCTCAGGCACTTGTGGCGGCAGAGCAAGCTATTGCGCAATCCCGTCAGCGCTTAGATGGTGCATTTGCTCGTCTTGCAAATATGCAGGCAGTTGTAAACGACTCTCTTAACGAAGATGGCACTGTCCGCCGTAAAGAGCCAATAAAGGTTGAAAGTCGTCGCGCAGCTCCAGCTATTGATGCGCCTAAGCGCACCACAAAGAAGAGCACTGCAAAGAAGTCCGCAGCTAAGCGCAAGTAATTTTCATGGCTACCAAACGCGGTATCCAATACATACCTGCCATTGATGGTCTCCGCGCAATTGCGGTGATGGCGGTACTTTTCTACCACCTTGGCTTTAATTGGATACCCGGCGGATTCCTTGGCGTCGACCTCTTCTTTGTTATTTCGGGTTACGTCATTACTCGACTCTTATTAGATTCAATCGAACGTAGTGGAGGCCTCGATCTCCGCGCCTTCTATCTGGCACGTCTTCGACGGTTGTTACCCGCTCTTATATTTATGCTGGTTACGACAGCAATCGCAGTCGGAATCTGGGCTCCAGATACGATCAAGCGATTCTTAATTGATACGCCTTTTGCGCTCACCGGCTCTATGAATTGGTGGCTCGTTGGGCGTCATCTCGATTATTTCGAGGCGATTGGGCGACCATCGCTCTTGCAGCACACCTGGTCGCTCGCAGTAGAAGCTCAGTTCTATCTCATTTGGCCACTTATTCTCCTCTTGGTTCTCAAGTTCTTTGGAAAGAAAAGAATTTCGATCGTCTCACTGGCCATTGCTGCGATTTCTGGCATCACTCTGATGTTTGTCTCTTTCTCTCTCGATGCATCAAATGCGCAATCCGTGAGCCATGTTTACTTCGGAACAGACACTCACAGCATCGGACTCTTCTTGGGCGCTGCTCTTGCGGTGAGTTGGATTCCACAGAACTTTAAGACAGAAGTCAGTAAGAAAGCTCAAGACTTTATTGATGGGATTGGAATCTTTGGATTTCTAGGAATTCTTGCGACATTTCTCCTCATTGATGAGACCAATCCTGCTCTCTACAAGATTGCATTCCCACTTGCAGGTATATTCGCGACGGCGATTATTACTTCGATTGTGCACCCAGCATCACGTTTTGCGCCGATCTTGCAGAACCGTGTACTGCTCTGGATTGGTGAGCGTTCTTATGCAATTTATCTCTGGCACTGGGTCATTTTTCAAGTTACTCGCCCTAAAGTTGATTTAGCCGGTGCTTCATGGGCGATGTATTCGCTCCGTATTTTAATTGTCTTCGCGCTTGCAGATATTTCACTCCGCTTTGTAGAACTACCGGTGCGACGCGGAGTTCTTAACTATTGGATAAAAGGTCTCAAGTACCGGACAGAGGCAGAGAAGAAGCGACAAAAGATCAAAGTAATTGCGTTGCTTTCAGTTCTTATTGCTTCCATAACAATAATTAGCGGCCGTGCTGTTGCAATCGGAGACCGCGAGCAAGCTGCCCTGGTTGAGGAGATTGAAAGCGCCAACTCGGTTAATGCAACTAGCAAAGAGGGAATCTGGCTCACCGGCGACTCTGTGATTCTAGGAATCAAGAGCATGCTCGCAGAGAACTACTCAGTTGGTCTCGTCAATGCTCGGGTTGGTCGACAAGCTCCTGAGTTACTATCCGAAATCCTCCGGGATATCGCTAGCGCTCCAACGGGACCCGTAGTCCTCAATCTAGGAAATAACAATGCACTTACTGAGGATCAAGTAAGTCAGGTGCTTGAGGCGCTGAGCAATCAAAGCAAGGTTATTCTCGTGAATACAGCAGTACCTCGCCCTTGGCGCGAGAGCAATAATGAATTAATTTCAATGGTCGCAGCTCGATACTCGAACGTCAGGGTTGTTGATTGGGCCTCAATCTCAGAGGGACACCCTGAGTATTTTGCACCTGACGGAGTACACCTTGTCCCAACAGGTGTTGCAATCTATGTCTCTGAGATTGCTCGATATCTTAACTAATAGAAAATCGGATTATTTAAAAAATAAAAACCCCGGCCAGTTATTGGCCGGGGTTTTTATTTTTTAATTATTCGTACTGACCTGCAAAGCCGAACGCCTTCGCAACACCAAGAGTTCCATCTGCATAGATTGCAGAGACTCGGAATGATGTGTACTGGGAGTCAGATGACTTTGAGAGTTCGAAAGTAAGCTGAGTTGCTGGAATCTGTGAAACTTCCTTCCAAGCGCCACCATTTGGAGCGATCTCAACCTTGTAGCCGGTGACATCTCCAGCTGGAGCACGCCATGAGAGAACTAGAACATCCTTTGTTGAAGAATCCTTCCAGTTACCAATGAACTTGCCTGGCGCCTCACCTGTTGTGGCAGCGTTTGTTGTATCAGTTGACGCTGCAGGTGAAGCTGACTCTGTTGGAGTTGCCTCAGGTGATGCTGACTCTGTCGCAGCAGGAGTCTCATTCTTTGTTGAATCTGTATTTGACTGCTGTGAAGCAACGATCGCTGTAAGGATTGCAACGCCGAGAAGTACTGCAACGAGCACGCTCTTTGAAGATCCCTGACGTGGAGCAGCAGATGGCTTAACAGCTGGGGTTGCTGGCTTTGGAGCTGCTGGAGTTGTAGAAACATTAACGCGATCGCGTGATGCACCTGTTGGTACTGGTGGAATAACCACTGAAGCGGCTGAGCTCTTGCGCGCTGGTGACTTCTTTACAGTCTTCTTCGCAGCTGCCTTCTTAACAGTGGTCTTCTTCGCAACGGCCTTCTTAGCTACTGCCTTCTTAGCAACCTTCTTAGGTGCTGACTTCTTTGCAACCTTCTTAGCGGTTGTCTTCTTAGCGGCAGACTTCTTCGCTACGGTCTTCTTCGCTGTTGTCTTCTTTGCAACAGACTTCTTTGCAACCTTCTTAGCGGTTGTCTTCTTAGGTGCTGCCTTCTTAGCAACTGCCTTCTTCTTTACTGCCACGTTTATCTCCTCGGGTTGCGCCTTACCTATTGACCGGTCGACGTATGGTCAAAGTTTAGCCTAGGGAATTAAGTGCGCTCATCACATGCGGGGCGATAGCGCGTAGGGCTTTGCCTCGATGACTGACTGCATCCTTCTCTTCAGAGCTCATTTGAGCGCTAGAAATGGATAGTCCCTCAGGCTGGAAGATTGGGTCGTATCCGAATCCGTTCTCACCCACAGGTGATTTCAGGATAGTTCCATGAAAACGACCTTCCTCACAATGGCTTTGGCCATTGGGTAGGTAGAGCGCTGCAACACAGATGAAGTATGCGGTGCGATCTTTATCGGCAACATCTTTTAATTGATCTAAAACTTTTTCGAGATTTGCTCTGTCATCTCCATGTTTTCCTGCCCACCGCGCAGAGAAGATTCCAGGATCACCATTAAGAGCATCTACACAGAGGCCACTATCGTCAGCGATTGCAGGCAGTCCTGTCGCTTCCGACATTTCACGTGCTTTGAGAAGTGCATTCTCTTGAAAAGTTGTACCTGTCTCATCTACATCATGAAGGTCCGGAAATTGATCAAGACCCACGAGTTCGATCTTTCCCGGCGCGAGTGCATCAAGAATTCGACAGAATTCAACTATCTTTCCTTGATTACGTGTAGCTAATAAGAGCTTCTGGCTCACGCGTTAAGCGCCTTCTTCTGTAATTCAGTCAGAGTCTTTGTTCCGGCAACTGCTAAATCGAGAAGTGAATCCAATAGTGCGCGATCAAATGGAGCGCCTTCAGCCGTTCCTTGAACTTCAATGAATCGTCCATCACCTGAACAGACAACGTTCATATCTGTCTCGGCACGAACATCTTCTTCGTAGCAAAGATCAAGCATTGGCAAACCATCGATGATGCCTACACTGATTGCGGCGACAGAATCTGCAAGTGGCTTTGCGTTTGCCTTCACATGGCCTTCCTTTTGTGCCCATGAGATTGCATCTGCAAGTGCAACATATGCACCGGTGATTGCCGCGGTGCGAGTTCCGCCATCGGCCTGCAAGACATCACAGTCAATAACGATTGTGTTTTCGCCGAGTTCCTTCATATCTACAATTCCGCGAAGTGAGCGGCCGATAAGACGTGAAATTTCTTGTGTCCGCCCACCCAACTTACCTTTTACGCTCTCGCGATCAGAGCGTGTATGTGTTGCTCGTGGCAGCATTGAATATTCAGAGGTCACCCAACCGGTGCCGCTATCTTTTAACCAGCGTGGAACACCGGGAGTAAAGGATGCAACACAGAGAACTCGAGTCTTTCCAAATTCAACAAGGACAGAACCTTCTGCATGGTCGAGCCATCCGCGAGTGATCTTGATGTCACGAAGTTGATCTACTGAGCGTCCGTCATTGCGTGCCATTTTTTCCTCCGAGTGTTGTGTAATGCGATAAAACTTTAGAGATCTTGGTGCTGAACAGAGCCAACTTCTGGACCTAAGAAGCGGCGGGCAAGTCCTTCAAATGCCTTTGCATCTCCCGTTGCCAGGAAGCGATGTGTGGGCGCTGGTGCATTTGCATCACGTAAGAGTGAACCTTCAACAAGAACGCGATAGAGATCTTTCGCTGTCTCTTCTGCGCTTGAAACGAGTGAGACGGTATTGCCCATTACATAAGAGATAACACCAGTCAGCAATGGATAGTGAGTACAACCTAATACCAATGTATCTACATCTGCATCAATCATCGGCTGAAGGTATTCACGCGCAACTTGGGTAATCGCATCACCTGATGTCTCACCGCGTTCGACAAATTCCACAAACTTTGGGCAGGCAGTTGAAGTAATCTCCAATTGCGGCGCAGCAGCAAAGGCATCGAGATAAGCCTGGGAATCAATTGTTGCGCGAGTACCGATGACGCCGACTTTTCCTGTGCGGGTAGCAGCGACAGCTCGACGGACAGCAGGTTGGATTACTTCGATGACTGGGACTGAATAACGCTCGCGAGCATCACGCAACATTGCAGCGCTAGCGGTGTTGCATGCAATCACAAGTGCCTTTACGCCTTGTTCGACCAGGAAGTCGAGGGTCTCTAATGAGAAATCTCGAACCTCAGCGAGCGGGCGTGGGCCGTAAGGGCCACGGGCGGTGTCGCCGATGTAAAGGATTGATTCATTTGGAAGCTGATCCAAGATTGCTCGAGCAACTGTTAATCCACCGACTCCAGAATCAAAGATTCCGATAGGTGCGTTACTCATGCCCTAATCGTACGAGGTGAATAGATGAAAACGAGAATTGAGGTAAGGGTTTTATGCCCAAAGAGTGCCGTCGAGGCCCTCTGTTGCTTGATCTACATCGCTGCCATAGACCCCAGTGGAGAGATATTTCCAACCACCGTCACAGACGATAAATGCGATATCTGCATCGCGGCCATCACGAAGAGCCTCTTGGCCCATGGCAATTGCGGCGTGCAAGATTGCACCGGTTGAGATTCCAGCGAAGATGCCTTCCACGTGAAGAAGTTCGCGGACGCGCTTTACAGAATCTTCTGCACCGACAGAGAAGCGTCGAGTTAAAACTGATGCATCGTAAAGCTCTGGAACAAAGCCTTCATCGATATTGCGCAGACCATAAACGAGTTCTCCGTAGCGAGGCTCTGCCGCGATGATCTGAACATCGGGCTTATGTTCGCGAAGGTAGCGACCTGCACCCATCAATGTTCCAGTGGTACCAAGGCCGGCAACAAAGTGAGTCACAGTTGGTAGGTCGGCAAGAATCTCTGGGCCAGTTCCGTTGTAGTGCGCGAGCGAATTAGCTGGATTTCCATATTGGTAAAGAAATACATAATCAGGATTAGCTGCTGCGATTTCTTTTGCAACGCGAACTGCCTCATTGGATCCACCGGCAGCTGGTGAAGAAATAATCTGTGCGCCCCACATCTCGAGCAGCTGGCGACGTTCTGGGCTGGTGTTCTCTGGCATTACGCAGATGAGTTTGTAACCACGAACCTTGGCTGCCATCGCAAGAGATATTCCAGTATTTCCTGAAGTTGGTTCGAGAATGGTTGCACCGGGCTTGAGCAATCCGCTCTTCTCTGCCTCATCAACCATAGAGATGGCTGTGCGATCTTTAATGGAGCCAGTTGGATTTCGATCTTCCATCTTTGCCCAGAGGCGAACATTTGGTGCAGGTGAAAGTCGCGGAAGACCAATCAGAGGCGTGTTGCCAACTGAAGCTGCGAGAGAGTCGTAACGCGCCATATTTATATTAAGCGGAGTCGATTAGAGAGAATCGATTGATCCGCCGGCAACAGCGGGAAGAATTGTTACAGAGTCGCCATCCTTGAGAGGGGCTTCAAGGCCGCCAAGGAAGCGAACATCTTCATCATTGATATAGATATTGATAAAGCGTCGTAGCGCTCCATTTTCGAGAAGTCGCTCGCCGAGGCCTGCGTATTGCGCATCAAGATCTGTAATGAGTGCTGAGAGAGTTGCGCCAGCTGCTTCAACAGACTTTTGATCCTTGGTATATGGACGAAGGATTGTTGGGATACGAACTTCAATAGACATGCACGTATTATGGCGAAAAAAGGCCTTAATCGGTAATTGAAACGTCTTCCTCGGTGACTACCCCATCGATGATTCGATAAGAACGAAACTCAGTCGCAGGTGCAATCTCTTCGCGAGTAGAGACCAATACATAGTGCGCTCCTGGCTCACCTGCATAGGCGATATCGGTCCGTGATGGATATGCCTCTGTCTCGGTATGGGAGTGATAAATAACGACAATCTCCTCATCCTTGTCATCGACCTCACGATAGAGGGCGAGCAAGTCCTTGGGATCAAACTCATAAAAAGTTGGAGAGTGAGCAGCGTTAATCATGGGGAGATGGCGTACTGGAGTATCTGCGCCAACAGGTCCAAGGATTACTCCACAGCACTCATCTGGATACTCTGCACGTGATTGTTCAAGAATTGCATCAACAATTGCGCGAGAAATAGTGAGTGACATGTCTTTATTCTAAAGCAAACTTCTACTCTGAAATCTCATCCATGAGAGCGTCAAGGAGAGTCTCTTGCAGCCAGCCGAGCCAGGTGTAGACGGCATACACACCGCGAAGTGGGTCATCAGGAGATAAGAGCTCGAGATGATCGTAATTATTGTTTTCAATTTTTAGGCGAACGCCGAGTGCCAAGCGAATATCGTTGAGGCCACCGAGCCAATCATTAGCTCCATTGTGATCTAATTCGATATCTCCTTCTGGCGAGCTCTTCAAGCCGATTCGTATCGACATTGCGTGAGCTTGTTTCTTGCCCCTCAAGGTTGATTCGGTATATCTGCGGAACTCTGCTGCATCGACATCATCGGCATAGGCATTCGGAAGTAAGCGATGGAGTACTTCATCTTCTGGTGGTGAATCATGGGAAGTGATTCCCACCATCGCTGCCAGCGGATCTTCATGGCCATGATCAACACGTTCTGCCAAGAGTTCAATTATTTGTTCAACGAGATTGAGAATTACTTCTCGCTCGGTCTCATCAAAATGTGCGAGATATGAATGCGCACCATGGCGCTTAAAGCCTTCGGTGGGCGCCATTAAATCTGGTCTCCGCGTTGCAACGTTGCCCATAAACCGTACTCATGAAGTCGGGCAACATCATGCTCCATCTCTTCTCGGCTTCCGGTTGAGACGATTGCCTTGCCATCATTATGACCCTGCAACATCAGCTCTGTCGCTTTCGCCTTTGAATAGCCGAAGAGCTCCATAAATACATATGTCACATAGCTCTGAAGATTTACCGGGTCATCCCAGACGATCGTGACCCATGGAGTATCGCCAGAGAAAATTGCTTGGATCTGCTCTTCTAGCGCATCGGCTAATTTGGCCATTAGTGATTGCTCCCCATGGATTTATTTAACCAACTCGGAGCTGCCAACGCTACGGATAAGAATGGAGAATGCAGGAGTCAAGGCGATTGGCCACTGTGCTTCAGCAGCGGCGTTGACTCGAAGCGTCAGAACGCCCTTCTGTGCTGCGATTGCGGAGACGGTAAACCCACCTTGCGCATCTGTTGTGACAATTGAGCCGAATGGTTGCCACTTACCTGAGACAAGCTTTTCTACCTGGATAAAAGTTCCAGCGCTACGTGGACGTATAGATCCTGTAACGGTCACAGTTTCTCCCTTCTTCAGAGAGGCAGGAGCTGTCGCAAAGATGAGGCGTGACATCGTTACAGCCACCTCATTGGAAATACCTTCGTTGCGCTCCCATGTGCCTTCGCTATAGGCACGAATCGTTGTGGCTTTACCGATAAGGAGAGGCTTTGTAAATTTACCGAAAGCATCGGTAGTTGCCGTTGTTAAGAGTCTCCAATTGCTATCACCGAGTGATTTGCCTTCAATGCGGATAGAAACATTTGATAGCGGCGATTTATCTTTAATCGTAAAAGTTCCGCTCACTGAAATCGGATCACCATATTCGATTGCTGTCTTATCAATGGCAACGGTAGCCGCAACCTGATCAGGTGCAATTGCTTTTGCTACGTTTCTTACACCTTCAAGTGCAAGTGGCTCTTCCATTCCAATCGTCCAGGCTGCTAAACCTCCAAGACGATACTTATCAACGAGCGCTGCTCTAAGTGCGTAGCTCTTGGCATCTTGATACCAGGCGGTGCGGGAGGCTGTACAAGAAGTTGCCAATCCCCCAGCTGTTGTTCCGTTATAAACCTTCTGATAGCTAAAGGTCATCTCGCCGAATTTCTCATCAAAGGTTGGCGTAACACCATACGAGGCAGCGAGAGTTTGGGCATCGCGCATTACAAATGTCGCAGCTTTTGCGCCTGCCTTAACAACAGAGGCTACATTTGCTGGGCAGACACCAGTGACACCAGTTACCCAGTCTCGCCCGTAGCCAGGAATACCTACATACACCTTTGATGCGGGCATTACAGTGATCGCATATTGCACGGTTCGCTCTGTCCAAGAGATTGGTCCGATTGGTCCAACCTTCGCAACTGAATAGTCATAGGTCATGATGCGTAAGCGATCGATAAAGGGTGCAATTGCAGCCCAGGCATATACGTAATAGCCCTTTTGAGTTCCTTTTGGATCGAGCACATAAGGAGTTGAAACTGAGAG
>JACCDK010104972.1_pt1 | contig 13277 bp, 11 predicted proteins | sample 7445871 | NCBI WGS metagenome assembly JACCDK01 (sample SAMN15323436, study PRJNA562643) | freshwater metagenome | isolation source: river surface water | place: USA:Blue River Watershed | collected 2017-08-15 | reverse complement strand
GGTACACTTTTTTTCGAAGTTCACCAACACCTTATCCACAGATGCTCAATTATTCTTCTTCTTGTTTTCCTTTTTTCTTAGGAATGAGGGGATTGGCCTCCAAAGAAAGTTGCTCCTTGCGTTTTTGGTAAATATCCATGGCCGTGAAAACCGCCTCACGGAATGATTGCTCGCTGGCATGGCCTTTTCCGGCCAAATCGTAACCCACTCCGTGGTCGGGAGAGGTGCGAATGGCTGATAAACCCGCTGTAAAATTCACACCAGAATGAAAATTCATGGCCTTAAATGGCGTTAAACCTTGATCGTGGTACATAGCCAAAATGCCATCAAATTCCCGAAATTGGCCAGAACCAAAAAAACCATCGGCAGGATAAGGTCCTAAAGCGACCACCTTTTCTTCCATGGCTTTGCGCAACGTTGGTCGCAACAATGTCTCATCCAACTTGCCAATAACACCTTGATCTCCCGCATGGGGATCGATGCTTAAAACGGCTATCTTGGGTAGTGAAATTCCGAAATCTTGAATTAAACTGCGGTGCATGATCCGGAGCTTTTCAAGGATAAGATCCGAGGTGAGTTTTTGCGCTACTTCTTGCAAGGGAATATGGCCGGTAACCGTTCCAACGCGCATCACATCGGAACACAACAACATCAAAGGAGCACCGCCGAACGCCTGGGCCAAATACTCGGTGTGGCCTGCAAACGAAAATCCTTCTCCTTGAATATTGTGTTTGTTGATCGGGGCAGTAACCAAAACATCCACCAATCCATTTCGTACATCGGCCGCCGCAGCTTGAAGCGACAATCGCGCCAAACGGCCCCCTTCCGGAGTTTCCTTCCCAAATTCTACGGTAAATTCATCTGGGGTTACGGAAAAAACATTGAGCTTCCTCGGCTGAGCTTGATCAATGCTCGTGATGTGTTGAAGTGGGATTTCGATGTTCAACGCCTTTCGATGGAAGGACACCACTTTCGAAGAACCGTACAAAATGGGAATCATTTTTTGAAGCATTCGGGGGTCTTTGAATGTCTTCAAAACCACTTCTACCCCAATTCCATTCATGTCGCCCATTGAAATTCCAACCTTCATCATACCTGCTGATTTTGCACAAAGGTACAACGCGAATTTTGGGTTTTCTTGCAACCTTCGGCCAAGTTCACATCTAAACGTTTATATTTGTAAAACAATCGTTATCCTATGAAAAAACTGCAAATCCTTGGATTTTTACCCCTTCTATTGTTCTCAAAACCAATTTTTTCCCAGTATCAGTTGGGTTTCTACAATTCTAATTATGGGGGTGTTTCCAGCATTCGTACCAATCCTGCTAATACAGCCGATAATCGCATGAAGTTTCAATTAAACCTCTTCAATGTCGGATTTAATTTCTCCAATAATTACCTCGTTACAGAAACCCCATATTCTTTTTATGAAATTGCCAAAGCCGGAATCAAGGACCCAACAGCTATTACCGATTCTTTCAATGGAGCTCCTGTATGGCAAGACTCCTATTTGAAAGAGATCCTCAATGGAAAAGATAAAACCGTGAATATTTCCAACGATATCATGGGCCCAGGCTTTTTCGTTGGTTTGGGGAAAAACTTTGGTTTGGCTTACTCTAACCGCGTTAAAACAACCATCCAATTAAATGGAATGAATGAATCCTTGGTTCGTTTGGCTCGTTTCAGTTTGGAGGTTCCTGGTTTGAACAATGTATTCCACGCCGATGCTAAGTTTGGTCTAATGATCAACAGCTACGCCGAAAATGCGCTATCGTTTGGCGGTGTTTTAATCAACAAAGAAAAACACTTTTTGAAGGGCGGAATTACTGTAAAATCGCTAACCGGCATTTACAACATGTACATTCAAAACAAAGGAATCAATATCAATTTTTACAATTCCGATTCTTTGGTGCTTGCTCAAGATGAAATTTCTTACGGTTATGTTAAAGAGCAATATTACGGTATTCTGACCCCAAGTGGATCAACAAGATCCCTTTCCGATGGCCTTAAAGAAACCATTAAAAAACAACTCGGCGGAGGACTCGGATTCGATTTCGGTGTTGTGTACGAATTCCGTCCAAAATGGTCCGATTTCTATCAATCCATTGATAACGAAATGAAATGGAAGCGTGATCGCAATAAATATTTGTACAAAATAGGCGTTTCTTTGAACGATTTGGGGTCCATCAACTACAGCAACTCTGAATGGGTTCGCCAATATCAACTTCGTCTATTGGCCAATTCTGATACCGTAAAATGGGGCCAATTAGATACCTTGGGATTAACCACATCATCCAGCTTTTCCGGTGCCGTTGGAAAAATCATCAAACACACCGACAGCGCGACCAGCTATTCGGTTGGATTACCAACCACCTTCAACATCAACTTTGATTGGAGAATCAATCGCTTTTTTTACGTTTCCGGAAATTGGGTGCAAAGTCTTCGGAAAACCAATGCAATTGCCGTTCGCACCCCTTCCATGTTGGCCATTAGCCCCCGTGTAGAATTCCGTCACTTGGAATTTGCCCTTCCCATGATGAGCGCTTTCGACTATACCAAATTCCAAATTGGCGCATTCGCTCGTTTCGGGCCCGTATTTATTGGTTCGGATAACATCGGTGGATTCTTCGGAAAAACCACCTTTAACGGAATCGATTTCTACGCCGGGGCAAACATCCCCCTTTACCATAAGGCTTGGAAAGACAAGGATAAAGATGGCGTTTCCAATAAAATGGATAAATGCGACGGGGAAAAAGGACCATGGGAAACCAAAGGTTGTCCTGATAAAGACGGAGATAAAATTGTTGATAAAGACGATCAATGCCCCGATGTGGCCGGAATCAAAGAATTCAAGGGTTGCCCCGATACCGACAAGGATGGAATCACCGATAAAGAAGATGAGTGCCCAACAATAGCTGGAATCAAAGAATTCAAAGGTTGCCCCGATACCGATAAAGACGGAATCGCCGATAAAGAAGATAAATGCCCAACCGTAGCTGGAAAGTCTTTCTTAAATGGATGTCCTGATACCGATAATGATAGCATCGCCGATGCCGATGATAAATGTCCTACCGTTGCTGGATTGAAATCTTTGATGGGATGTCCCGACACCGATAAAGATGGAATCGCCGATGCGGAAGATGCCTGCCCAACCGAAGCTGGCACCGCCAAAACTAAGGGTTGCCCCGACACCGATAAAGACGGAATCGCCGATAAAGAAGATAAATGCCCAACCATCGCAGGTATCGCGGCTTTCAAAGGTTGCAAAGATTCTGATTTGGATGGCATTGCCGACCCCGATGATAAATGCCCGAACGAGTACGGAACCAAAGAAAATAACGGATGCCCCTTGGTGGTTAAGAAAGATGTTGTTTCTGCCAACCTAGAAACGGAAGAACAAGAAATCTTGAAAAAGGCGTTTGAAACCCTAACGTTTGAAACAGGAAAGTCAGCCATTTCTGATCAATCTCGACCAGGCCTGGATTCTTTGGCCATGTTCCTTGTTTCTAAAACTCAATATTTCCTTCAAGTTTCCGGACACACCGATAATGAAGGTGGTGCTGCTAAAAACCAAGCCTTGAGTTTGAGTCGTGCAACGGAGGTTAAAAACTACCTCGTTTCAAAAGGGGTACCCGCCAGCCGCATTGTTGCCAAAGGTTTTGGATCATCAATTCCTGTTGCGCCCAATACCTCGGCCGAAAACAAAAGGAAAAACCGACGCGTGGAATTGAAGGTGTACAAACCTTAATTCTAATCATAAAAAAAGGAGGCATCTGCCTCCTTTTTTTATCGTGGGATATTCGATCCGTGGGGATCCTTATCCGGATGACCCAACTCCCTATCAAGTTCCTTCAGAAATTCGGCATGCAAATGATGTTCAATCGATTCGGCCATGGGGTGAAGCTCATCCTCGGTAACACCCAATTGATGGAGATAGCTTTCCCACAATCGGTGGGCTCGAATTAACGATTCAGCTTTAAGAATTCCCTCTTCACTCAACTTTTGAAGACCTATCACCTTCCATCCCTTTTTTTCTAATCGTTTCCAAGTCGTTTTCGAAGCATAAAATTGGTGTTCCGACCAATTTCCGTTACCATTCTTCTCCCCAAATTGGACTTTGTAAACTTCTTTCAATAAATCCTCGCATTGATGATCCTTCTGTCGAGACTTTTTTCTAAAAAATCGGATAACCAATCCTTTTTGAGGGGAAAAAAAGAGCGCCAACATATAGATTCCGCTGCCGGTTAACGTCATGGCTGGTCCTGGAGTTGTTTCCCAAACAATGGCCCATATCATGCCTAAAAGGGCGGAAATTGCTCCAATTGCTCCCGAAATAACCAACATCCATGGCAAACGGTTCGTCAACAAATAGGCGGTAGATGCCGGAATAATTAACATGGCCACCACCAAAATAACGCCCACCGATTGCAAGGAAGAAACAACAGCCAAACTCAATAACAACATCAAAAAATAATGGATGAGGCCCGATGGAACCCCCAAGGTTCCTGATAAATTGGGTTGAAATGTGGAAATGAACAAGCTTTTGTAAAACAATCCAACCGAAGACAAAACAAAAAAGAGCATCAACCCCGTCAATAAGATATCCTGAGGGCCAATGCCCAAAACGTTACCAAATAAAAAATCCTTCAAATCCAAATGGACCCCTTCTTTGCGGGTTAGGGCGCTAATGCCCATCACCCCCAACGCAAACATGGAGGTGAATACAATACCGATCGCAGCATCGTTTTTGGTTTTTGCATGTCGCTGTAAATACGTTATTAAAACGGCAGCTACCATCCCGGCAACCACGGAACCGGCAAAAAAAGCAAAAGTTTGAGCCCCAGCGATAAGAAATCCAACGACCACTCCCGGTAAAATAGCGTGGGATAAGGCATCACCGATAAGCGACATATTTCGAAGAACAATAAAACATCCCAAAACGCCGCACATGATGCCTACCATACACGAAGCCATCAATGCTCGACCCACATAAGCGTATTCAAATAAATTTAAAAACTCGTTCATGACTTCATCAATTGTTGTGCTTGGTGAAAATGGATTCCGGGTGCAGAAAAGGTTTTTTCGATGTTCTCGGCCGTAAAAGTGTCCTCAACAGGACCACTGGCCACCAACCGGCGGTTCATCATAATTACATCATCAAAATATTGCTTTACTTTAGACAAATCGTGATGGATAACCAAAATTAATTTTCCTCGTTGGGCCTCACCACTCAAAACCTCCATAATTTTTGCTTCAGTCGTTGCATCGATTCCTACAAATGGCTCATCCAAAATAATCATGGGAGCGTTTTGAACCAAAGCTCGAGCTACAAAACACCGCTGCTGTTGACCTCCCGAAAGTTGTCCAATGGGCCGATTTCTCAACTCCCAAATCCCCAGACGATCCATTTGTAGTTGAACCTCTTCTTGGGAAACATTTCTTCGGTACTGACCCATGTTTACCACATCAAAAGCGGTAGCTGGAAAAGAAAGGTCGATTTCGTCTTTTTGCGGAACATAGGCAATTTCTCCAATTTGCTTGGATAGGGGTTGATTTTTCCACATGATGTTACCGGCTTCCAACGGTTGCTGTCCTAAAATGGCTTTCACTAACGTGCTTTTGCCCGAGCCGTTGGGACCCACCATGCCATAAATTTTACCCGATTTTAGGTTAACATGAAGGTGAGAAAAAACAGGAACTTGGTCGTATGTGACCAAACTATTTGAAATCTGAAGTTGGGCTTGGGGATCAATTTCACTCACTATTTTTTTCCGAACCTTAGAACCTAACCAAATCCAAGAAGCTGCCAATAAAAGGCTTAATATCACCAAAAAAATGGTAAATGATGGAGAGGCGCTGTTTTGGGCTCGTTGTTGATTGAGGCCTTCCACCAGCGTTTTTACGTCATGACGAATCATGTCAATGTAGGTTTCTGCCGATGAACCTTTCGGACCCAAGCTATCCGCAAATAAATTCCCGCCAATTTTTACCTCAGCGTCTTTCGCAATTTGTTGCATCATTTTGGGATTGATGGTGCTTTCTACAAAAATGGCAGCCACCCCGGTTTGATCTATTTTTGAAATCATACGGTCCAGATCCTCAATGCGAACATCGGCATCGGTGGATGTTCCTAAAATAGACTCCACCTGGATACCGTATTCTTTTCCGAAATATCGAAACGCATCATGGGAGGTAAACAAAACTCTTTTCGATTCGGGAATGGTTTGAATTTGAACACGAACCCAGCGATCCAAATCATCCAATTTCAATTGATATTCCTGAGAATTTTTTTGGATTTCGCTTTTCAATTCAGGGAATGTGCGCAAGAGTTCTCGAGCAATATGTGCGGCATACACTTTCACATTTTTTACGCTCATCCACGCATGAGGATCGTAGGCATTTTGGAAACCTTGGGCTGAAATTGGTGAAATCCCTTCGGAGGCCGTTACCACGTGGGCAAGGGTTCCTGAGTTTTCTAGAACTTTATCCAACCACCCTTCCAAATGCAACCCATTTTTTACAATGAATTGTGCTTCTGCCAAAGTACGAACATCACCAGGAACAGGCTCATAAATATGCGGATCTGAACCTACAGGAAGAAGGGAAATGACTTTTTTTTGCTTTCCTATTAAATTTTGGGTAATGTCGGCTAAAAAAGAGGTGGTAGCAACAATTTGGGAAAAGGAATCCAATTGAACCACTAATAGCAAGATCAATATAATTTGCCTCATCAAAATAAAAATTTAGACAAATCTAAAAAAATATTTTCGTTCATCAAAGAAGTATTGTTGCTTCCATTGAAGTAGAATATTTCGTGCATAACTCTGATTTCTAAATCCTTAATTTTGCATGATAAACACTCAATATGTCACACAAAAACCCATCCGTTGCTGCTTTCATGTCGAAAGTGGAAGCTCGCAACCCTCACGAGCCTGAATTTTTGCAAGCTGTATTGGAAGTCGCAGAAACCGTTATTCCTTTTATCGAGGACCATCCCAAATACTCGGTTGCCAAGGTGTTGGAACGAATTGCCGAGCCAGAACGTGTGATCATGTTTCGCGTACCTTGGATGAATGACAAAGGTGAGGTTGAGGTAAATCGTGGATTCCGAATCCAAATGAACAGTGCCATTGGCCCATACAAAGGCGGATTACGATTTCACCCTACCGTAAATCTAAGTGTTTTGAAATTTTTAGCCTTTGAACAAGTTTTTAAAAACTCACTCACCACCTTACCCATGGGTGGAGGAAAAGGAGGGTCAGACTTCGATCCTAAAGGCAAGTCTGATCTTGAAGTAATGCGTTTTTGCCAAAGCTTTATGACAGAATTATCCAAACACGTAGGTGCTGATACCGATGTACCCGCTGGAGATATTGGTGTTGGAGGTCGTGAAATTGGATATTTGTTTGGTCAGTACAAACGCCTACGCAATGAATTTACAGGAGTATTAACCGGAAAAGGCATCAACTGGGGAGGATCGTTGATTCGTCCAGAAGCTACAGGATATGGCTGTGTGTACTTTGCCGAAGAAATGCTGAAAAATCAAGGTAAGTCCTTCCAAGGAAAAACAGTTGTAATATCTGGATCTGGGAACGTAGCCCAATACGCTGCTGAAAAAGCAACGCAATTGGGGGGTAAAGTTGTTACACTCTCCGATTCAAACGGATTTATTTACGACCCCACCGGAATTAATGCTGAAAAATTAGCTTGGGTGATGGAATTAAAGAATGTAAAGCGGGGGCGCATTAGCGAATACATTCAAAAATTTGGAGGGGAGTTTCATCAAGGGCAAACGCCTTGGAATATTCCATGTGATATTGCTTTGCCTTGTGCGACTCAAAATGAATTGAATGGAAATGATGCAAACGCACTTACAAACAACGGTTGCTTGGCCGTAGCCGAAGGGGCGAATATGCCATGTACACCTGATGCTGTAGAGGTATTCCATCAAAAAAGAATTCTATTCGCTCCCGGAAAAGCATCGAATGCTGGTGGAGTTGCCACATCCGGGTTGGAAATGAGCCAAAACTCTTTGCGTTTGAGCTGGAGTCGTGAAGAGGTTGATCAACGCTTACATAACATTATGATCAACATTCATGAAGCAGCCATGAAATATGGAAAAGAATCTGACGGTTATGTGAACTATGTAAAAGGTGCAAACATCGCCGGATTCGTTAAGGTTGCCGATGCCATGCTTGACCAAGGAATTGTTTAAATTTTTAATGATTTTTCAAAAGCCTCGATGAACATCGGGGCTTTTTTTTGAAAGAAAGATCCCTATCACCTTATTATCTTTGAAACCATGCGTAAAATAGCCATCATCGATCACGTTGGAGCAAAAGCCGGTTTGGATTATTACAGTTCATCCTTGGCAATGGGCATGGTTTCCTATGGAGTTTCGGTTGTACTCATTTCAAATTTTAGCATCAAACAAACAGGTATTAAGTGTTTTTCCTATTTCGGATTGCATCAGAATAACGTTTTTAAAAAGGCCTTTACCTTTTACAATGGTTTTTTATTTGCAGGAATACGAAGTCGATTCGAAGGAGCCCATGAAGCCATTATTCATTTGTTCTCTTTCGGTTACAAGGATTTAATTGCCGTAATCATTCTTAAGATCTTCGGTTTAAAACTTCATGCCATTGTACATGATGTGGAAGGGTTCGAAGAATCTGACAAACCTTGGATACAAAAAATGATTTTAGGTAAACTTATTCAAAGGCTATCCGTTCACAACCAATTTTCAAAAGATATTTTAGCAACAAAAGTTTCTGAAAAGGTTTTAGAAAAAACTAAAATCTTGAAACATGGACATTTTCATGCCTTACCGTCTCCACATCCTAACCGAGAAGAAGCTCGAAATTTATTGGGTTTCGATCAAGAAAAAACATACATTTTGTTTTTTGGGCAGATTAAACAAGTGAAAGGATTAGACCTTCTCATTGAAGCTTTTGCGGCTGCAAATTTAGAGAATACCGTTCTCGTTATTGCTGGTAAACCTTGGAAGGCCGATTATGAAATGTATGCCGAGATGATTCGGATAAAAAATATTCAAAACAATGTTCTTGGTTTCATACGTTTTATTGAAGACGATGAACGAGATTTATTTTTTAAAGCGTGTGATATTTTAGTGTTACCCTACCGAAAAATTTACCAAAGCGGAGTATTATTGATGGCTACGAGTTATCGGATTCCTGTCATTGTTTCTAACTTATCTCCCAACTTGGATATCATTGAAGATGGAAAAAGTGGTTTAGTTTTTAGCAGTGGAGACGTAAGCTCTTTAAAAGAAAAAATCATCTGGGCCTGCCGAAATAAGGATGAGATCGAAGAATTTGCGGATGATGCATGGGCATCATTATCGAAAAGCCACGATTGGAAAAAAATAGCACGAGGATACCTCGTAGAATAAAAAAAGGACCCGATTGGGTCCTTTTTATTGTGATTGAATTTCGATTATAATCCGAATTCTTTTTTCACTTGATCAACAAAATCTAATTTTTCCCAAGTGAATAATTCAACTTCCTTGGTTTGAGGATCAGTACAAACGGCTTGTTTGCTAATGGTTTCATTATTTCGACCCATGTGACCGTAAGCAGCTGTTTCCAAATACATTGGATTACGCAACTTCAAACGCTTTTCAATCATTCCTGGACGCATATCAAAGATTTTCGAAACCTTTTCAGCGATTTCGCCATCGTTCATTTTTACTTTGGAAGTGCGGTAGGTATTCACGTAAATTCCCATTGGTTCAACTACACCAATGGCGTAAGAAACTTGCACAAGAATTTCGGAGCAAACACCAGCTGCTACTAGATTTTTAGCAATGTGACGGCATGCGTAGGCAGCAGAACGGTCAACTTTAGAAGGATCTTTACCAGAGAATGCACCTCCACCGTGTGCTCCCTTACCACCGAAAGTATCAACGATGATTTTACGACCTGTTAAACCCGTATCACCGTGAGGACCACCAATAACGAAATTACCAGTTGGATTGATATGGTATTTGATAGAATCGGTGAACAAACGTCGATTTTTAGCATTCATTCCTTTTTTAACACGAGGAATTAAATACTTGTGAATGTCGGCAGTAATTTTCTCTTGCATCGCCATTTGCGATGATTTTTCTCCACCACCCACAAATTCATCGTGTTGGGTTGAAATAACAATGGTATCAATGGCTTCTGGACGACCTTTGTCGCTGTAACGAATCGTTACTTGAGATTTAGCATCGGGACGCAAATACTTCATAACTTTTCCTTCCTTACGAATGGCGGCTAATTCTTGCAACAGCAAGTGAGAAATCGCCAAAGGAAGTGGCATGTAGTTATCGGTTTCATTGGAAGCGTATCCAAACATCATTCCCTGGTCACCAGCACCTTGCTCTTCAGGCTTACCACGATCAACACCTTGGTTAATGTCGGCACTTTGCTCGTGCAAAGCGTTCAAAATTCCGCAAGATTTAAAGTCGAATTGGTATTCCGATTTGTTGTAGCCAATTTTATCAATAACGTTTCTAGCAATTTCTTGAACATCTACCTTTGCTTTTGCTTCGGTATTGCATTTGATTTCACCACCAATGACTACCAAACCGGTTGTAACAAATGTTTCACATGCTACTTTTGCTTGAGGATCATAGTTTAAAAATGCGTCAAGAACAGCATCAGAAATTTGATCGGCAACCTTATCAGGATGTCCCTCAGAAACCGATTCGGAAGTAAAAAGGTAAGACATTTTTGTTTTTTTTAAAATCAATTGCAAAGTTAATCAAATTCGCCAAAAAGCCTAAATAATGAATTCACAATCACAAAAAAATACGCGCATATATTCCTGGAATACTTCGGATTATTGGGATGCAATTAATTTACGAAGAATAATTTTAAGATTTCCTTTGGGTAAAAATTACCTTCGCTCGGATTTTGAAAACGAAAAAAATGAAGTTTTTTTTGGTTGTTTTTCACCATCGAAGGATTGTTTAGCCACCATATCTGCAAAAGAAATGAACTCAAAAACATGGAAAATGAGGCAATTTGCTGTTCATCCTTCTTTTCAAAAATCAGGTATTGGGAGAATGATGGTACATTTTTATGAAGAGGAAGCTAGGCTGAGAGGTATTGAAAATATTGAATTTCATGCGAGAAAAACAGCTGTATTATTTTACCAAAAACTTGGATATACTGTTGTTAGCAACGAGTTTTTGGAAGTCGAAATTCCTCATTACAAAATGCAAAAGAAACTGTAGTTTTTAGAAAACAATTTTCATTTTCCACATTTTTTTGAGTTTAACAATTTGATTTTCATTTTTGAAAAACCAACGAGTTAAACCATGAAAAAAGAAGAAAAGCGTTGTTGCCAGATGTGCAACGAAATCTTGGTCGGTAGAATTGACAAAAAATTTTGTGACGATCAATGCAGAGTAATGTTTCATAATCGTATTCGCAACGAGCGTGTTCCCGATTTAAAAACGATTTCTGCAGCATTAAGAAAGAACAGACTCATTCTTGAAGATTTTAAAAAAGCGCAAAGTCGAACTCAACGAAAAATTCATCGAACAGAATTAATTCAGAAGGGCTACAATTTTACTTATTTCACTCATCACGTTTCAAAAAACCAGTTCGGGGTTTTTGATGTAAGTTTAATCGAAGAGAATAAAGAGGAGTATTCAATTCAGTATTGAACATCCCATCTTACTTCTTTATTTAAAAAAGAAAGTACTTATTATTAAGCCTGTGGAAACGGGGAAAAAATAATTGATTTTGGTTTTGAATTCTCGATTTCAAGATTTTTATTCAATTTTTGGTTTCATAATTTACTTTAAATGAATTCTTTATGCTAGTTTTCCACGACTGTGTAAAAGGTGGATATGGAAAAACTATTCCAAATGTATTGTTAAGGTGAGGTGCATAAGAGGTACCTTCATAAACACCAAAGTGGATAAGTTTAAAGCCTCCAGAGCGTGAATTTATTTTTGGGCATGATCTTGGGAGTTATTCACAGTTCATCCTCATATTTATCCACAGGATGATGAACCATAGAAACCTTCTTTATCAATCAAATTAGCAACAATCTCTGGTACAAATCCATGAATAGTTAATCCAGATTTTACGCGTTCACGAACGATGGTTGATGAAATTTCAATCATGGGTGTTTCAATAACTGAAATTTTGGAATGATTTTCAGCCCATGAAGGAATTTGGTGTCCAACCCTGGGATAAACTAAGAGGTTAGCAATTTCCATAATTTCCTCGGGACTTTTCCAGTGTAAGAAATTTTCCAAATTATCCATACCCATAATCAAATGAAAATCAATTTCTGGAAATTGCTCTTTTAAATGAACCAAGGTATTGATGGTGTAATTGGGTTGGGGAAGTTTAAATTCTATGGTACTGATTCTTAAATTAGGATGGTTTTTTAGAACCTCTTGCAATAAAAATAATCGATGATTTTGATCCAATAAGCTACTTTTCTTTTTGTGCGGATTGTGGGGTGATAAAACAAACCAACATTCTTTCAAAGAAGCTTTTTCCAGAATCAACTCGGCAAGAATCAAATGTCCATTGTGAATTGGGTTAAAAGAACCGAAAAACAATCCTACTCGTTTGCGCTTCATGAATAAAAGAATATTTTTGCAAACCTAATTCATCCTTTACCTAAATCCAAAAAATGATTCTTTTTTTTAACGAAGATATTGATTTTCAATTACTAAGAAAAAATTCTTGGAAAAATTGGATCAAAGATGTTATTCATCAACATCAGGAGAAGTTAGGTGAAGTGAATTATATCTTTTGTAGTGACGAACACCTACTTTCCATCAATCAACAATATCTGAATCACGATTACTATACCGACATTATTACTTTTCCCAGTGAAATTAAAGAAGGTGAAATTTCAGGTGACCTATTCATTAGTATTGATCGGGTTGTGGAACATGCCAAAGACAATCATTGTCCTTTTATTGATGAACTAAAAAGGGTCATGATTCATGGTATTTTGCATTTAATCGGATTTGGTGATAAAACAGAAATGGAATCATTAAAAATGCGTGAATTAGAAAATAAGGCGATGTCGATGTTTCACGTGGAACATGAATCAGAATATTTTAAAATGAACGTTTCACGTGAAACAAAATAAAAAGAGCATGCAAAGGAAATATGATGTGATTGTCGTTGGTGCCGGACATGCGGGTTGTGAAGCAGCAGCTTCGGCAGCTACCATGGGAAAATCGGTTTTATTGATTACCATGAACATGCAAACCATTGCACAAATGAGTTGCAATC
>JACCDK011438181.1_pt1 | contig 13281 bp, 13 predicted proteins | sample 7445871 | NCBI WGS metagenome assembly JACCDK01 (sample SAMN15323436, study PRJNA562643) | freshwater metagenome | isolation source: river surface water | place: USA:Blue River Watershed | collected 2017-08-15 | reverse complement strand
GGGTGCTGTGCAATGTGCTGGTGTGCATGGCCGTGTGGATGGCCATGGCCGGGCGCAGCGTGACCGACAAAGCGGTGGCCGTGGCGCTGCCGGTGATGGCCTTTGTGGCGGCGGGCTTTGAACACAGCATCGCCAACATGTACCTGATGCCGCTGGCCATGCTGTTGCAGCAAAGCGGCCTGACGGGCTACCCCGCCGTCACCTGGGGCGGCATGCTGGGCAATTGGCTGCCGGTGATTCTGGGCAATCTTCTGGGCGGCGCGGTGCTGGTGGCTGGGGTTTACCACGTCATTTACAAGCGCCAGCCTTCGGCTTGAGGCCTGCGCCGGCAGAAACCTGCGCTCAGGCGCCCCAGCCCGATAAAGCAATCACGCCCAACACGGCAAAAATGCCCGCCGAGATCAGGTGCACCAGGCGCAGCGGCACGCGTTTGGTGATGGCGTCGCCCAGCCACACCACGGGGGCGTTGGCCAGCATCATGCCCAGCGTGGTGCCGGCCACCACGGCGAACCAGGCGTTGTATTGGGCGGCCAGCATGACGGTGGCGATCTGCGTCTTGTCGCCCATCTCGGCCAGAAAGAACGCCACCACTGTGGTCACGAACACCCCCATGCGCGGGGCGCTGTCGCCCTCTTCGTCGTCCAGCTTGTCGGGGATCAACATCCACACCGCCATGGCGATGAAGGACGCGCCCAGCACCCAGCGCAGCACATCGGGGCCCATCATGGTGGTGACCCAGCTGCCCACGGCCCCGGCCAGGCCATGGTTGGCCAGCGTGGCCACCAGAATGCCCAGCACGATGGGCCAGGGTTTGCGAAAACGGGCGGCCAGCACCAGCGACAACAGTTGGGTTTTGTCGCCCATTTCAGCCAGGGCCACGATGCCGGTGGAGACGAGGAATGCTTCCATGTGAATGTGCCGCGCGGAATTCAAAAAAGAAGAATCTTACGTGAGTGACCTGAAGGCGCTGGCTGGATGCGCATCAATTTGGGCCTATTTCTTGCTTTTGTTTGGTGCGCCGAGGGTTTTTGAGCCCTTTATGCACCAAATCAATTCAAAAATCCTCAAGAGACGGTCATGGAAGCACTGAAACAGGGCGCGGATGCGCTATTTATTTTGTTGGGCGGCATCATGGTGCTGGCCATGCACGCCGGTTTTGCCTTTTTGGAGCTGGGCACCGTCCGCAAAAAGAACCAGGTCAATGCGCTGGTGAAGATCCTGGTGGATTTTTCGGTCTCCACTGTGGTTTATTTTGTGGTGGGTTACAGCGTGGCTTACGGCACCACCTTTTTTGTGGGGGCCGAGCAGCTGGCCGCCAAGAACGGTTATGACCTGGTCAAGTTCTTCTTTCTGCTGACCTTCGCTGCCGCCATTCCCGCCATCATTTCGGGCGGGATTGCCGAGCGGGCCAAGTTCTGGCCCCAGCTGATCGCGACCGCCGTGATCGTGGGCTTTGTTTACCCCTTTTTCGAGGGCATCGCCTGGAACCAGCACTTTGGCGTGCAAGCCTGGATCAAGGCGCTGACGGGCGATGAGTTCCATGACTTTGCGGGCTCGGTGGTGGTCCACGCCATGGGCGGCTGGATCGCTTTGCCCGCGGTGGTCTTGCTCGGTGCCCGCTACAACCGCTACCGCAAGGACGGTCAGGTCTCGGCTCACCCGCCGTCGAGCATCCCGTTTCTGGCTTTGGGCTCGTGGATTCTGATCGTTGGCTGGTTCGGCTTCAATGTGATGAGTGCCCAGACCTTGGACAAGATTTCGGGTCTGGTGGCGGTCAACTCCCTGATGGCGATGGTGGGCGGCACTTTGGCGGCTTTGTTGCTGGGCAAGAACGACCCCGGCTTTGTGCACAACGGCCCTTTGGCGGGTTTGGTGGCGGTGTGTGCGGGCTCTGACCTGATGCACCCGTTTGGTGCTTTGGTCACTGGCGCGGTGGCGGGTGCCCTGTTTGTGGTGATGTTCACCCTGACCCAGAACAAATGGAAGATCGACGATGTGCTGGGCGTTTGGCCCTTGCATGGCATTTGCGGTGCCTGGGGCGGGATTGCTGCTGGCATTTTTGGTGCCACCGGTCTGGGTGGATTGGGCGGCGTCAACCTCATGGCGCAATGGATCGGTACTGCGCTGGGCGTGGCTTGGGCTTTGCTGGGCGGGATGCTGGTCTATGGTGTCCTGAAATGGACGTTGGGCCTGAAACTCAGCCCGGAAGAAGAGTACGACGGTGCTGATTTGAGTGTCCACAAAATCAGCGCCACACCGGACCGTGAAGTGAGTTGGTAAAACAACAGATTGGTGCGGCAGACCACATTCTGCGCGGCTTCGGGGGATTACCCCTTGCGTTTTTTTTTGTTTTATCACTCATAATTGCCGGACTTCACTGTCAGAAGCAGCGAAGTCATGTTTGCGGTGACCAGATCAGTTTCGCTTTCCTTCCGATGTTTTCAGGTTTGTTGAATGCGTTTTCGGAGCTCCATCGCTTTTATCTCTGTGTTTTGAGGAGTCCCTTTCATGGGCAACAAACTTTACGTCGGCAACCTGCCTTACTCGGTTCGCGACGGCGATCTGGAACAAGCCTTCGGTGAATTCGGTGCTGTGACCAGCGCCAAAGTCATGATGGAACGTGACACTGGCCGCTCCAAAGGCTTCGGCTTTGTGGAAATGGGCAGCGATGACGAAGCACAAGCAGCGATCAACGGCATGAACGGTCAGCCCCTGGGCGGCCGTAACGTGGTGGTGAACGAAGCCCGTCCCATGGAAGCCCGTCCTCCCCGCACTGGCGGCGGTGGCTTTGGTGGTGGTGGCGGTTACGGCGGTGGTCGCCGTGAAGGTGGTGGCGGCTACGGCGGCGGTCGCGAAGGCGGCGGCGGTTTTGGTGGCGGCCGTGAAGGCGGTGGCGGCGGCTACGGCGGCGGTCGTCGCGAAGGTGGCGGCGGTTACGGTGGTGGCGAAGGTGGCGGCGGCGGTTTCCGCAGCCCCTACGGTGCTGGCCCACGTGGTGGTGGCGGTCGCCGTGAAGGTGGCGGCGGCTACGGCGGTGGTTACTGATTCACGCACCCGGCCTGTCAACTGACAGGCCCTTGAATCCATACAAAGCCCTGCATCGCAGGGCTTTGTCGTTTATGGGCTTCGCAGGCGCTTGGCCTCTGGCGCCCGTTACGGTGTTTTGCGTGGCTTGGGGGCCAAGGTGCCGCGCACCCGGCCTTGCAACACGTGCTCGCCCGTGTTGCTGTTGAAGTCCATGGTGTTGCCCGTGAAGACATCGCGGTCACGGGTGATTTGCACCGGGTCGGCAGACACCACGCGGTCTTCGTCGGGCAGGGCAACCAGGCGCTCTCCCTGCAGTTCAATTTGAGGGCGGGTTTCTTGCGGGTGTTTGATGGCGTAGGCGTTGCCGATCAGGGTGACTTGCTTGCCATCGTCGGTGGCGATGCCCTGCTCGGCGCGGGCGTTCATCTTGGCACCGCTGTCGCTTTCGGCATAAATGCGAACCCGGTCAATGTGCAGGGCCTCGGTGGCCGGATAGTGCTGGGCCTTGTCGCCAATGACCTCACGGGTCATGCGCCCGCTGGCATTGAAGGATTTGACCGAGAAATCGGCCAGGCGGTAGTCGGGGTCCTGGCGTACAGGCTTGTTGGCCTCGGGCGTGAGCAGTACCGGCACGCTTCGGACCAGCCACCAGCTGGCCAGTGCCAGCAAGGCCATCACGATCAAGGGCAGGTAAATGCTCAACTTGTCGAGCAGGCGGCGCAACCCGTTCATGCCGAGGGGCCTGCGTGTGCGTGGGTACCAACCTGGGCCAGCAAGCGTGCGTAATGGCCGCCAGCCACCAGCAACAGGTCACAAAACGCACGGGCCGCGCCTTCGCCACCTCGCTCAGCCGTGATGTGGTGTGCCACCGCCTTGGCTTGGGCGTGCCCGTTGGCAGGGGCGCAGGCAAAGGCCACCCGCTGCATCACCGGCAAATCGGGCCAGTCGTCGCCCATGGCGGCCGCTTGCGCCCAGCTCAAACCCAGGGTGTGCAGAAAATCTTCGGCAGCCGGGCGTTTGTCTTCGGTGCCAAAACGCGCATGCACGATGCCCAGCGCCTTCAGGCGCAGGCGCAGCGCGGGCGAGTCGCGCCCGGTGATGACCACGGGCGTGATGCCTGCTTGCTGCAGCAATTTCAGACCTTGCCCGTCCAGCGTGTTGAAGCGCTTGAGGGCTTCGCCGCTTTCCGAAAAATACAGCCCGCCGTCGGTTAACACGCCGTCGACGTCGAAAAAGGCTACGCGAATGCCTTGCGCTTGCAACAGCAATTCGGGCGGGTAATGCAGAGCCGGTGTGAGCGTTTGAACGGCTTGCACGTCAGATCACCTTGGCCCGCATCAGGTCGTTGGTGTTCAGGGCGCCACACAGGTGCCCGGCTTCGTCGACGACGAGGATGCTGGTGATGCGCCATTGCTCCATCATCTCGGCCGCTTCGACGGCCAACGCGTCAACCCGGATGGTGCGGGGGTTGGCGTGCATCACATCGCGTGCCCGCAGGCTGCGCAGGTCCGCGCCTTTTTCGATCAGGCGGCGCAAGTCACCATCGGTGAACACCCCCAGCACGCGGCCTTCGGCGTCGGTCACGGCGGTCGCGCCCAGGCCCTTGCTGCTCATCTCGCGCATGAGGGCGGTGAATTCGGCATCCGGTCCGACCTGCGGCACATCGTTGCCCTTGCGCATCACATCGTCCACATGGGTCAGCAGTCTGCGGCCCAGTGAACCGCCGGGATGCGAGCGGGCAAAGTCTTCGGGCTTGAAGCCCCGGGCATCGAGCAGGGCCACGGCCAAGGCATCGCCCATGGCGAGTTGGGTGGTGGTGCTGGCTGTGGGCGCCAGGTTCAGGGGGCACGCCTCTTTGTCGACCGAGCAGTCGAGCACCACGTCGGCATGGCGGGCCAGCGAGGACTGCAGGCCGCCGGTCAGTGCGATCAGGGGCACGCCCTGGCGTTTGAGGACCGGCAAGATGGCCACCAGTTCATCGCTTTCACCACTGTTGGAGATGGCCAGGACCACGTCGATGCCCTGGATCATGCCCAGGTCACCATGGCTGGCTTCGCCGGGGTGGACAAACATGGCCGGGGTGCCGGTCGATGCCAGGGTGGCGGCAATCTTGCGACCGATGTGCCCGCTTTTGCCCATGCCGGTGACCACCACGCGCCCTTGCACGCCCAGCACCATGTTCACGGCCTGGACAAAGCGCTCGTCCAGGCGGGCTTTGAGTTGCAACAAGGCTGTGGCCTCGATGTCGAGCGTCTCGCGGGCGAGTTGCAGGGTGTGGGCAGAGTGGGCGAGCATGGTGGGCATTTTATCGGTCGGCGGGCCGTGTCACGAAACAGCAGTGCTCAAGCCCACATCGGGTGGTGAACGGATGGCCCGGATCGCCGAGAGGGTCACATGCGCTTGTTACCATTGAAGCATGAGCGCTTTGGAGTTGACCCTGTTGTATTTGCTGGCCGCGGTGTTGGGCGTGGTGGGCTGCCGCATGCTCAAGCTGCCGCCGATGCTCGGTTATCTGGCGGTGGGCGTGGTCATAGGCCCCAACGCATTGGCGCTGGCGCAAAACTCCGAGGGCGTGAAACACCTGGCTGAGTTCGGCGTGGTGTTCCTGATGTTTGTGATCGGGCTGGAGTTCAACCTGCCCAAGTTGCGTTCCATGCGCAAGCACGTGTTTGGCCTGGGCCTGTTGCAGGTGTTGCTGACGCTGGTGATCGTGACGGTGTTTTCCTTGTTTGTCGCCACCATGGCCCCCACGCTTTGGAAGATGGAGTGGCAAACCGCGCTGGCGCTGTCGAGCGCCATGGCCATGAGCAGCACGGCCATCGTGATCAAGCTGGTGGCCGACCGGCTGGAGCTGGAGTCCGAGCACGGCAAGCGTGTGGTGGGTGTGCTGCTGTTTCAGGATTTGGCGGTGGTGCCTCTGATCGTGATGATTCCGGCTTTGGGCGCACCGGCCGAAGAAATGTTCTCGGCCCTGTTGTTGGCGGCGGCCAAGGCCACAGTCTTGATTACCTTGCTCATGACCGGTGGGCAGCGTGTCATGCGCTGGTGGCTCACGCTGGTGGCGCGGCGCAAAAGCGAAGAGCTGTTTGTGCTCAACCTCCTGCTGGTCACCCTGGGGCTGGCCTGGATCACCGAGATGGCGGGCCTGAGCCTGGCGCTGGGTGCGTTCATCGCAGGCATGCTGATTTCCGAGACCGAATACAAGCATCAGGTGGAGCTGGACATCCGGCCCTTCCATGATGTGCTGCTGGGCCTGTTTTTCATCACCATCGGCATGATGCTGGACTGGTTCATTGTGGTGGAACGCTGGCCACTGGTCTTGCTGCTCACCACCTTGCCTGTGTTGTTCAAGCTGGTGTTGGTGACGGCGTTGGCCAAGCTGACCGGCGCGCCCAACGGGGTGGCCCTGCGCACCGGCTTGTACCTGGCGCAGGCGGGTGAGTTCGGTTTTGTCTTGCTCACACTGGGGGCGCAAAGCAACATCATCCCGCCCGCCTTGCTCAACCCGGTTCTGGCCAGCATGGTGCTGTCCATGTTGGCCACGCCGTTCATCATCATGCACAGCGACCGCATCGTGCTCAAGGTCGTGGCCAGCGAGTGGTTGCAACAGTCCTTGCAGATGACCACCATCGCCCGCAAGTCGATCAACACCAGCAAGCACGTCATCATTTGTGGCTACGGGCGATGCGGCCAAAACCTGGCCCGCATGCTCGAAAAGGAAAACATCCCCTACATGGCGCTCGACTTGGACCCCGACCGGGTGCGCCAGGCCGCTGCGGCCGGAGATTCGGTCGTGTTTGGCGATGCCGGACGTTTGCAATCGCTCATGGCCGCAGGCCTGGCACGCGCCAGCGCGGTGGTGATCACCTACCTGGATGTGCCCGCGGCCATGAAGGTGCTGGACCACACCCACAGCCATGCGCCGCAGGTGCCGGTGATCGTGCGCACACAAGACGATCTGGACCTGGAAAAACTGCAGCTGGCGGGGGCCACCGAGGTGGTGCCCGAGGCGCTGGAGGGCTCGCTCATGCTGGCCAGCCATGCACTGGCGCTGGTGGGCGTGCCCATGCGCCGCGTGATCCGTATCGTGCAAGACCAGCGCGATGCCCGCTACAACCTGCTGCGTGGATATTTCCATGGTGCGGACGACGACACGCTGGACGAAATCGACCACGAGCGTTTGACCACCGTGGGGCTGCCCCTGGCCTCGCCCTGGTTGGGTAAACAGGTCCAGGACCTGGCTTTCCATGCCATGGGTGTGCGTGTGGTGAACCTGCGCCGCGCCAATGGCCAGTCAGAAAAAGTGAGCGATGACACCGAGCTGTTCCCGGGCGACACGCTGGTGCTGTCGGGCAAATCCCAAACCTTGGCGGTGGCCGAAGAAAAACTTTTGCGAGGTTGAGGCATGGACGATCTGAACGTCAACGACTATTTGAAAAGCCATATCCGCACGGTGCCCGACTGGCCTGCGCCGGGCGTGCAATTTCGCGACATCACACCGCTGCTGCAAGATCCGCGCGTGTTCCGCGTGCTGATCGATGCCTTTGTGCACCGTTACATGCACCCGGCCTTGCGCCCTGACGTGGTGGCCGGGCTGGATGCGCGGGGTTTCATTCTGGGCTCGGTGGTGGCCTATGAGCTGGGGCTGGGTTTTGTGCCCATCCGCAAAAAAGGCAAGCTGCCCTTCACCACGGTCGAAGAAACCTATGAGCTGGAATACGGCAGCGCCACGGTAGAGCTGCACACCGATGCCGTCCAACCCGGCCAGCGCGTGCTGCTGATCGACGACCTGATCGCCACCGGCGGCACCATGATGGCGGGCAAAAAGCTGCTGGAGAAACTGGGGGCCACCGTGATCGAGGGCGCCGCCATTGTGGATTTGCCCGAGCTGGGGGGGTCCGAACGGATTCGGGCTACAGGTTTGAAGCTGTTCACGCTGGTGTCTTTCGAGGGACATTGAGGCCAGCGGGCTGTCGCGCACGGCGCTGACAAGGCGCCTGGACCGCTCTAAGCTGGGTGTTTTCCACTTGCCCCGGTCCACCCATGAGCTCCAACCACACCCCGCCAGCGGCCGCCGACGACCGCGTTCCCTATGCGAAACCCCAACCCTGGGGCATGGCGCCCGACATGGTGGTGCACAACGTGCAGACCGAAGACGAACGCCTGTGGGCGCCTGTCGCCCCGGGCATCTGGTCTCGCCCCCTGCACCTGAATGTGAGCGGCGGCTTTTATGTGCACCTGCTCAAAGTCAAGCGCTCGGGTCTGCTGCAACGTCACCGGCATTCGGGCATGGTGCATGCGCATGTGCTGCGCGGCAAATGGCTGTATCTGGAGCACGACTGGGTGGCCGAAGAAGGCAGCTATGTGTTCGAACCGCCGGGCGAAACGCACACCCTGGTGGTGCCCGACGACTGTCAGGACATGGTGACCTTGTTCACCGTGCATGGCGCGTTGATGTATGTCGACACGCAGGGCAACGCCACCGGGTATGACGATGTGTTCACCCGCATCGAAAAATACCGTGCCCACTTCGAAGCCGTTGGGCTGGGCGCAGATTACGTGAAGAACTTCATGCGTTGAAGTGCTGATTCCGGACAAGAAAAAACCGCCTGTCAGGGCGGTTTTTTCTTGGGGCCTCACTGTCAGGCGAGGACCGAACTCAAAGTGGTTTCTTGAGCCAGTTGGCGATCTCGCCCACGATGCCGCGGCGGAAGGCCAGCACGCAGATCACGAAGATCACACCCTGGATGATGGTGACCCAGGCACCCAGCTGGGCCAGGTAGTTTTGCATGCTCACGATCACAGCCGCGCCGACCACCGGGCCGAACAAGGTGCCCAAGCCACCCACCAGCGTCATCAGCACCACTTCGCCCGACATGGACCAGTGCACATCTGTCAAAGAGGCCAACTGGAACACCAGCGATTTGGTGGCACCCGCCGTGCCGGCCAATGCGCCAGAGATGACAAAGGCGATCAGCTTGTAGAGGTCGGTGTCATAGCCCAGCGAGATGGCGCGATCCTGGTTTTCGCGGATGGCTTTGAGGATCTGACCAAAAGGCGAGTGCACGATGCGCCAGATGAAGGCAAAACCCGCCAGGAAGATGGTCAGCACAAACAAGTACATGTTCGTGTTTTGTTCGAGGTCAAACACGCCAAACAGTTTGCCGCGAGGCACGCTCTGGATACCATCTTCACCGCCTGTGAAAGGCGTTTGCAGGTAGAAGAAGAACACCATTTGCGAGAACGCCAAGGTGATCATCGCAAAGTAAATGCCTTGCCTGCGGATGGCCAATGAGCCTGTGACGAGGGCCAGCAAGGCCGAGCAGCCTGTGGCAAACAACACGGCCAGCTCGGGGTTCCAGCCCCAGACCTTGGCCGCATGCGCGGCGGCATAACCGGCGGTGCCCAAAAACATGGCATGGCCGAACGACAGCAGGCCGCCAAAGCCGATGAGCAGGTTGAAGGCGCAGGCGAACAAGGCAAAGCACATGACCTTCATCAGGAAGATCGGGTAGACCCAAATGGGCGCGATGACCAGAACCGCCACCATGATGGCGAAGGCCACCCACTGGTGCGTGAAAGACTGGGTCTTGAAGGAGGGCGTCGAGACAGTGGTCATGGTCTTACTTCTGGGTGCCGAACAACCCGGCAGGCTTGATCAGGAGAACAATGGTCATGATGATGAAAATCACCGTGCTGGAAGCTTCGGGGTAGAAGACCTTGGTCAGGCCTTCGATCAGGCCCAGACCGAAACCGGTCAGGATGGCCCCCATGATGGAGCCCATGCCGCCAATCACCACCACCGCAAACACCACGATGATGATGTCAGCGCCCATGGTCGGGTTGACCTGGTAGACGGGTGCGGCCATGACGCCAGCAAAGGCGGCCAATGCCACGCCGAAGCCATAAGTCAGGGTGATCATGCGCGGCACGTTGATGCCGAACGCCTGCACCAGGCTGGGGTTTTCGGTGGCCGCGCGCAGGTAGGCGCCCAGCTTGGTGCGCTCAATCACGTACCAGGTGGACAAACACACCACCAGCGAAGCCACGATGACCCAGGCGCGGTACTTGGGCAGGAACATGAAGCCGGTGTTGTAGGCGCCCTTGAACACCTCGGGCACCGGATAAGGCATGCCCGATGAGCCGAATTCGTGTCGGAACAAACCCTGAATGATCAGCGCCAGACCAAAGGTCAGCAGCAGGCCATACAAATGGTCGAGCTTGTACAGCCGTTTGAGCATGGTGCGTTCAATGACCATGCCGGTTGCGCCCACCAGAATCGGCGTGACGATGAGCGAAACCCAGTAATTGATGCCCAGTTTGGTGAGCGAGAGGTAGGCCACGAAGGCGCCCAGCATGTACTGGGCGCCGTGGGTGAAGTTGATGATGTTCAGCAAGCCGAAAATCACGGCCAGACCCAGTGAGAGCAGTGCGTAAAAAGAGCCGTTGATCAGCCCGATCAGCAATTGCCCGAACAGGGCTTGCGAGGGTATGCCAAAGATTTCCATTGTGATGTTTCGACTTGCTTGAACTAAGGGGAGGGATTACTTCTTGACCAGAGGGCACTCGCTCTCGGCCAAGGGGCGGAAGGCCTCGTTGGCAGGGATCGTGGCGACCAGCTTGTAGTAGTCGTAAGGGCCCTTGGACTCGGAAGGCTTCTTGACCTGGAACAGGTAGGCGGGGTGCAACTTGCGGCCATCGGGGCGCACGCTGCCTTTGCCGAACAAGGGGTCATCTGTGGGCAGCTCTTTCATCTTGGCGGCCACTTTGGTGCCGTCGTCGGTCTTGGCTGCATCCACGGCCTTCAGGTAGTGGATCACGCTGGAGTACACACCGGCTTGCACCATGGAGGGGTATTTGCCGCCGTTGGCTGCAGCAAAGCGCTTGGTGAAGGCACGTGTCTGGTCGTTCAGGTCCCAGTAGAAGGTTTCGGTCAGCATCAGGCCCTGTGCGGTGTTCAGGCCCAGCGAGTGAACGTCGGGCAGGAAGACCAGCAGACCTGCCAGGTTCTGGCCGCCTTTGGTGATGCCGAACTCAGCCGCTTGCTTGATCGAGTTGGTGGTGTCGCCACCGGCGTTGGCCAAACCGATGATCTTGGCCTTGGAGGCTTGCGCCTGCAGCAGGAACGAAGAGAAGTCCTGCGATGGGAAAGGTGTGCGGACCTTGCCCACGACCTTACCGCCGTTCTTGACCACCACGGCTTCGGTGTCGCGCTCCAGGGCGTGGCCGAAGGCGTAGTCGGCGGTCAGGAAGAACCAGGTGTCACCACCGCTTTTGACAATCGCTTTGCCGGTGCCGTTGGCCAGCATCCAGGTGTCATAGGCCCAATGGATGGTGTTGGCGTTGCAGGCCTTGCCGCTCAGGTCGGCAGTGGCCGAACCGGAGTTGACGTGCAATTTGCCCTTGTCCGCAGAAATCTTGGCAATCGCCAGACCGACCGAGGAGGTGGGCACGTCGGCGATCATGTCCACCTTGTCGGTGTCGTACCACTGGCGGGCAATGTTGGAGCCCACATCGGGCTTGTTCTGGTGGTCGGCACCGACCACCTCGACCTTGAGCTTGCTGCCGGAGGCCTTGATGTAGTCCTCCACCGCCATTTTGGCGGCGCTCACCGAGCCGGGGCCGGTGATGTCGGAGTACAGACCCGACATGTCGTTGAGCACGCCGATCTTGACGATGCCGTCAGAGATCTGGGCTTGTGCACCGCCCGCAAAAGCGCAGGCAGCCATGGCGGCGAGGGAAAGAAGTTTGCGTTTCATCGTGTTGTCTCCAGTTAGAAAAAAATCAGACGCCCAGGTACTCGTTCAACATGCCCATCTTGGAGGACAGCTCCTGTGAGGTAAAGCTCTCCACCATCTGACCATGTTCCATCACGTAAAACCGGTCGGCCAAGGGCGCGGCAAACCGGAAGTTCTGCTCCACCATGATGATGGTGAAGCCCTTGGCCTTGAGGGCCGTGATCATGCGGGCCAGGGCCTGCACGATGACGGGCGCCAGGCCTTCGGAAATCTCGTCCAGCAACAAAAAGCGAGCACCGGTGCGCAGAATGCGACCCACAGCCAGCATCTGCTGCTCACCGCCCGACAGGCGGGTGCCTGGGCTGTTACGGCGTTCCTTCAGGTTGGGAAACATCTCGTAAATCTCATCGACCGACATGCCGTTGGGGGCAATCACGGGGGGGAGCAAGAGGTTTTCTTCGCAAGTCAGGGCCGAAAAAATACCCCGCTCTTCAGGGCAATAACCCAGACCCAGTTTGGCGATCTGGTGCGGTGCCCAGTTCACGGTTTCCTGGCCCTTGATGGTGATGGAGCCGGTGCGGCGACCCACCAGACCCAGGATGGACTTGACGGTGGTGGTGCGGCCCGCGCCATTGCGCCCCAGCAGCGTCACCACTTCGCCTTCGTTGACCGTGAGGTCCACACCGTGCAGGATGTGCGACTCGCCGTACCAGGCTTGCAGGTTGCTGATGCGCAGGAATTCTTTGGATTCAGCCATGGGCCCCCTCCAGCTGGTTGTCGGTGGTGCCCATGTAGGCTTCCAGCACTTGGGGATTTTGCGAAACCACGGCGTAAGGTCCTTCTGCGATCACTTGTCCACGTTGCAAGACACTGATGGTGTCTGCAATTTTGGACACCACACTCATGTTGTGTTCCACCATCAAGATGGTGCGGTTGGCGCCCACCTTCTTGATCAGCTGCGTCACGCGGTCCACGTCTTCGTGGCCCATGCCCTGGGTGGGCTCGTCCAGCAGCATCAACTCGGGCTCCATGGCCAAGGTGGTGGCAATTTCCAAAGCGCGCTTGCGGCCATAGGGCAGCTCCACCGCTGTGAGGTCGGCCATGCTGCCCAGGTCCACCTCGTCCAGCAAAGCCATGGCTTTGTCATTGAGCTGGCTCAGGCTGCGCTCGGAGCGCCAGAAATGCAGCGAAGTCCCGGTGGCGCGTTGCAAACCAATACGAACGTTTTCCATCACCGTGAGGTTGGGAAAAGTCGCCGAAATCTGGAAAGACCGCACGATGCCGCGCCGCGCCACCTGGGAGGGTTTTTCAGGCGTGATGTCGTGCCCGTTGAACAGGATCTGTCCACGGGTCGGAATCAGGAACTTGGTCAGCAGGTTGAAGACGGTGGTCTTGCCTGCGCCGTTGGGGCCGATCAGCGCGTGGATGTGACCACGCTGCACATTCAGGCTCACGCCGTTGACGGCAACGAAGCCCTTGAACTCTTTGACAAGCTCTCGGGTTTCAAGAATGAAAT
>JACCDK010139958.1_pt1 | contig 13284 bp, 8 predicted proteins | sample 7445871 | NCBI WGS metagenome assembly JACCDK01 (sample SAMN15323436, study PRJNA562643) | freshwater metagenome | isolation source: river surface water | place: USA:Blue River Watershed | collected 2017-08-15 | reverse complement strand
TAGTGCCGTCGAGGTTTGGTCGGATGTTGCGAGAACGTGTCTTGCGCGAGTAGTTCTCGTGGAGGCGCTTCTGTGAATACATGGCGTCTTCATTGGCAGCGGTATTTGCTAGCTCTTCCATATCTTTAGCTTCTTCCAAGATAAGGGCGAGTGATTCTGCGGTGCGTTCGTCGACTACGCGGATTTGTGATGCGACGCGACGTAGGTTCTCGGCAGATCCTTTGAGGCGAGAAGATGCCTGTTGGCTCTTGCCTTCTCGTAACTCTTCAGTGGCAAGTGCCTTATCTGATTGAGCGACCAAAATCAGGCGCTCTGCGCGAACGACGGGATCTTCGATGCGGCCGGCGGCAACGTCACCTGGAACTACATTGACATGTACCGGTAGTAATACCTGGACTTCGGTCTTCTGTTGTAGGTCGAGATATTCGATTGAAATCTCGGCAACTTTGCAGAGGCCAAGTGCTGCAATACCCGGGATAGAGAGATCCATGACGAAGCGACGCTCTTCTCCCCCGTAGAAATCTCCCAGCTGGACGAAGTAATCGTTACCTTCTTTCCAATATGGAAGTCGTTGGAGGACCTCAATCTTTGGGTGGCCTTCGGCGAGATCACTTGGCGTGAACTTCATGACGACATTGACGGCAACTTTTTCAAGGAGGTCGGTGAATTCTGCTGCGCAGGCACCAATTGCTTCATCGACGCCATTGGCGAAGCGGTGTCCGCCGCCGCCACCTTGGGCGATTGCTTCCAGGATCTTCTCGTCGTAACCATTGGAGAGACCGATGGTGCTGCACGAGATGCGTTCGGCAGCGGCCTTTGAAGCGACATCGGTGAAGAACTGAGGGTCAGTCTCTCCGGCGTTGGCGTGGCCATCGCTAATGAGCAAGATGGTGGTGCCGGCTTCGGCTTGGCAGTTACGAGCTTGGCGAAGGGCCATGGTGTAACCGGCAGAGATATCGGTAGATCCACCGTCGCTGATATTGCGGATTGCTTGCTTGACTGCCACTAGGTCGTGATCGCCGATGCGGCGCATCGGTACAACTACGCGGGCGGTGTCGTCAAAGGTGACGAGGGCGAACCAATCGCGCTTATCGAGTTGTGACAATAGCTTGAGGGCTGATTCTTTGGCGGCATCGAGTGGGCTGCCGGCCATTGAGCCGCTGTTATCAATTGCTAGTACTACGCCCTGAGCTGCGCGAGATGCTTGGTTCTCGGCCTCTGGGGCTTTGATTTCAACGAGAAGTGTGAGGTTCTCATCGGTTTGGTGTGCTGCTAGATCTGTATCGAGAATAAATTTGGTACGCACTGGCGTTCTCCTTCGTGGTTATGGTGACTTTCACCGTTGTGATCACAATTTGTGAGACAAGTTTCTTGCCGGCTAGAACTGGGCTAGGTTTCATAAGGCGACTCGAGACTTGCGAAATGCGGGATAGACCTCAAATCCGGTCTCTTCCTTGATGTGAAAGATCGCGCCGAAGATAAATTGCTGGAAGTCGCGCGAACCAAATGTGAAGCGAGCTAACTCGCAAGGGCCATCTTCTGATGCAATGGTTTGGCGATCTGGATACTCGGGGTCGTAATCATCGACCTCGAGAGTGATCTGCGCTTCGTAGCGGTAGTAACCAGTTGGCTTCTTTGAATCCTTAAGGATCGAGAAGAGCGGTTCTGGAAAATCAATCCAAGTGAGAAGCGGTTGTTCTTCTTGCTGGCCATCAACTTCTACTCGCGCAGGGCGGATCTTTAAGTAGGCGCCGTCATTTGCGGGGATGAAGATGTGCGAGAACTCCCCCTTATGCTCGATGTATTCGGCGAGGATCCCCATGCTGCGAAAGCGGCGGATCATGTAGCGGGCATGCATCGCAGTAGATAGATCGGCATTGGCGGCTGCGAGCTCGGAAAATGCATCTGAGAAATTAGGCGACATGGGCGAACTCCCCTCTCTTGCTCGCCTCGAAGCGAGCGTTGTAATCGGCCTCATCAACGCTGGTGAGGTGGAACATGCGGACTGAGTGGTTGAAGCACTCGAACCAGCGGACCTCGCAGCGGCGGGTGGAGCGGCCTTCCTCTTCGGCGCGCTTTCGTGCGAACTCGGCGCGAGAGACGGCGAGCTTGACCTGATCTGCGGTGCGGAAGCACTTCTTCTCGCAGCGACCTTCAAGGTGCTTTGCTCGGGCATCTGCGGGTTTGAGGGCCTTGGCGCGCTTTGCGTACTTGCCCTCGATCCGGTCGGTGCTGCGGTCTTTGCAGAGAACGAAAGCTCCCTGCGAGAACTGATATTTACTCACTATGTAACTCCTGCTTCTCTAGGCGGTTGCGCCTGGTTCGGTGCTGACCGTGTGGCCATATCTAAGTATAACCAGACATTACCAAATATTCCAAATCGTACTGGGGGTGTTTTGAGCGTGGCGCGAAGATTTTTTGGAAATATTTTAGGCAAAAATCGGACTTTTCGGTAATATTTACTCATGGCTAGAACCCCTGAAATGCGCTTTACCCCTGCTACCACCGGGGGCGATCTCCTCGACCAGCTGAAGGTCCTCTTCGAGATCGACCGCAAGGTCCGCAAGCGCGAGATCCAGGCTGTTGCTGAAGTCAATGCCAATAACTTTATTCAAAATGAATTATCAGATCTCTTCTATCGACTTAATAAAGAGGCGACTCTCAATACTCGTGCATCAGGAAATGACTTTGAGTGGCTATCAGAGATTATGGGTAGCGTTGCTGTTGATAGCGAAAAATTAGCGCGTGTTGAAAGCTATCTCTATAAGACATATTCCAACTTGTTGGATTCCAAAACGTTAGAGGCTCTTAAGGAACAGACGCTCTTTATGCTCGAACGCGAATTTAGGAAGATGCGTTCATTGAAGCAGGCTTACTACTATCGCAATCGTTCAGTCAAAGCCATTGTTAATTATATTGAATCAAAGTATGGCTCAGATTTACTAAAGGTTCGCATCTCCTCTATCAAAGAGGCGGCCGGGTGGATTAATGAGGTTAAGGATCGCTTTGCTGATTTCGAACAAGGCGAACGTTTTACCCGCAATAGTTATATCTCTGAACTCGATGCCTTCTTACATGATGCGTGGCCAGAGCTCACTGATTCGCAACGCGTAGACATAGATAAATCTTTTAACAATCGCGTGAAGAGCGCTATTACCGGTGTCGAATTAAATTCTGATACCTCGCCTCAACTCAGCCGCGCATATCAGCAGCTCTCTTCTTATTACGAGAACAAGGTGAGCCAGAGCAGTAATAAGCGAGTGGATCTCGTTCTCAGCCATGGTGATGTTGAATTTAAAGCGGTCAAGGGCGAAGGTCTATACGCGTACTACATGCCGCATAAGGGCAATCGCGCCGTGCTTAAAGATCTTGCTGCCCAGGTCTTAGCTGCCTCTTTTGATGAAGAAGGCCTACCTGATATCGGCACGCATATAATTGAAGAACCTACTCTGATCTTGATTATCAAATGTCTCGGTAAGCCAAGTGCGGCGACCATCAAGGAGTTTGAAGACTTTGTTGGCAGGGCTCTGAAGTAAGGCTTAGCTCGTAAGGCGCTTGAACTCAGCGAAATTTACATAGACCATCTCGCCGCCATTGCTGACGCTAAAGACTGGCTCTAGTCCATCAAGGGATGCGCCGTATCCATTGCGCAATGTATTGATTATTAGTGTTGATACATTCTCCAGGGTGCTCTCCTCTACGCTGAGGAACTGTGCATAATTTGGATTGTTTCCTACTGGTGGTTCCCAACCAGCCTTGATGATTCGAGTGTTCTGTTCGGATGTAATCTCAGGTCGCACGCTCAAATTAGCTGCCGCCTCAATAGTGATTGCGCCATCATCTTCTCGGAAGCCCTGGAAATAGATTCCTGAAACATTGGTCTTTGAGAACTCAACAATAAAGCGATCCAGGGTTTCGTACTGAAGGACCTCTTTCACAATAATGTGAAGCTTCTCCCAAGTCGGAGACTCCATTGCAGCAGCCTGGTATTGCTCATGAGCATCAGCCAGTGAATCTTCATCATCAAATGGATCAATCTTGCCAGTGTCGATGAGCGTTGGTTCTGGAGCTCCAACTTTTGACACCTTAGGAGCTTTAACTTTCTTCTCTTTCTTCACTCTCTTCTTTTCGCGCATGGCAAGTGGGAGGAAGAAACCAAAAACGTAGTTAAATAATAAGACAGCTGTAGGTCCTGATTGCACCGCTTCACCCGAAGGAGCAGAAACAATGGCATTCCACACAATAATCATCGAAATGCAATTAGATGCAACAAAGATTGATACTTTCCTTCGCCTTGCGCGTATTGCTAACGGGATTCCCACTATTGGCGCAAATAAGCCTGCCGTAAGTGCGTGAGTGACGAGGTAAGAGATGCGAAGAGCTTTAAAGTTATTCGATGAACGCGGAGAAAAGAATCTATTGGCAAACTCTTTGTCTTTGAGTGAGCGATAAATCACCCAACCTACAGGAGTAGCAATCCACGCCACCAGCAAATCTACCCAGTACTTTTCAAAGAAATTCTTCTCACTTTCAGCCTTGGGAACCTTCGGGGTCGGCGCGCTGCCAATGACTTCAACCCGATTTTCGGAGATATTGAGTTTGGCGAGTTCTTGGAGCTGAGCCACTGTGCGAGGCTTCTTCACCGGCGGCAGCGGCGCTTTCTTTACAACTCGCGGCTTTGGCTTCGCTCCCTGTACTGGTTTCTTGGCAATCGGTGCGCTGGTTACTGGTGATAAGAATGCGCGAGTTGCTAACTTCTTTAGCAGTTCAAGTGCTTCATCAGCACTAGGGCGCTTTGCTGGATCTTTATGGTGAAGCTCACGTAAGAACATCTTTTGATTGCTGCTTAGGGAAAAATAGAGTGGCTCGGAAGATACGGTGTTATTTGGAATCTGACTCATGGCCAGCGGTGTCATCTTCTCAGTCATAGCGCTTGGGTCATTGGTCCAAGGTGAGCGATTGGTGCCGGCATAGACGAGCAGCGTTGCAAGCGAGAAGATGTCGCTCTTTGCGGTGATTTTGCCATCGGTCTGTAACTGCTCTGGTGAGCAGAAAAGTAGGTGACGTAAATTTCCGACAGTTACTTGTGGCAATCCTTGCTTATAGGAGATACCAAAGTCGATGATTTTGTAGCCGATACTTGTGACCAAGATGTTCTTAGGGTTTAGGTCGCGGTGGATGATTTTCTGCTTATGTAGATATGAAAGCCCGTTGAGCATGTCACTTGCTAGACGGAACCACTCAGTCTCATTGAGCTTGTAGCTTTCAGAAATGGTTCCCTGAAGAGATTTACCTGGCAGATAATCGACAGCCACCCATGGCGGGTTATGGTTGAGATCATCATCGAGGAGTTTGCAGACATGCTGGTTGTTAAGACCTGCAAGGATCTCGCGTTCGCGTTCGAATCGAGCCTGCGTGACTTCAATTGGTTCTTCCAAGGGAGAGCCGGCGAGGAATTTGATTACGGCATAGGTACCGGGTTTTGTTGAATCTTCAGCGAGCCAGGCAACACCGAATGCCCCAGAGTCGAGGGCTCGGTGCATCTTCCACTTGCCGAGCATCTTGGGTGCAGCGTTAGCCATTGCTCACCCCTTCTGCTCGATGCTACAGGCAGAGTCTTTCACGCCATACGATTTTTTGCACGAGTTAAGGATGGCCCTTGAACAAATATATAACCCAATGCCACTACCTTCGAGGAAAGTTCTGGTGCCGTGGAGAGTGTCGGCGCTCTTCCTGTGGGATAAATTTCTCAGACATCGGCACTGAAATCTCCATTACCTCATCATGGTGGCTCTTGTAACGGGAATCCACAACTTCTTTCTTGGTTCGCAACTCGCTATCTTCTTTTCGGTATGAACGATCTGTGTCACCTCGAAAGGAGAGCCAATTGAAACTTCCAGCGATATAAATTGAATCCGATACAAATATTTTTGAGTGATTCATACCCTTATTGGCATTCATACCCATCCACCTAAACTCAAAATTATGATACTGACGAGAGAGTTTGAGGAGCGACGTCAGAATCCTGGAATCGTCTCGGCGCTTTGCCTCAAGTGGATTAGAGGCGTCATAAAAACCAAAAGCGATAGTTACTCTAACCTTTGCCTTCAAGAGACGCTCAAGCTTTCGGAGGAACTCGTCATTGACCACCGCCCGGGTGATCCAAGGGGCAATTATCATGAACCGTTCTTTGGAGTTCTCTAAAGCCTCCCACAGAAGTGGGCGATGTTCGAAACTCTTAACCAGTCTGCCATCATCTACAAATGGTGCTTCTACCTGAACTTCTACCGGAACTTCGACTATTTGCATTGCGCTCAGCTTGCTATTTTGCGTTTGCTTTACTGGTGGCGAAATGATGATATTCAAAGATTCAAGTCCGCCTCGCGAGTTAATAATATTTTCATGTTCCTCAGAGCGCTCATCGCCAATAAGTACAACAAAGCCATTCTCGAATTGAGACTTGCTGTAGATCATAATTCTGCCCATGCGAAAACCGTGCCTACGCTGAATGATCTTCTGAATATTCAATATTTCAACGGTATTCTTTTTTGTAGATCTTGACTCAGATTTCAAAATTCTATTTAGATTAATCAAATCCAAGTCACCTAATTGAATAGTACTTTTCTTTTTTTCAAAAGACTTGAGCGTGCTGTCCTTTAAGTCTTTCATTTCTGAAGACGGGATGAATAAATGTCTATCCCAATCAGCAATCTGCCAACGTCCCTTATCGAAAATCAGCTCTAACTTCTGTTTCTTTGGAAGTCTTACTACTGATGAAGTTAAAGTATCTTTCCCGAGGGAAGTCAAAATCAGTTTTCCTGAAATTGATCGCTCTACTCGTCCTTGACGGATCTCTTCAGCGACTTCATCCATGGCTAATTCTTCTGAAATTCCAAGAGCCTCAGCCAAATGCGGAATGTGATTAACTTTTAATGATATGAATCGGAGAATGAACTCAGTTATTGGTGATGTTTCGGTTACAACTTGGCCAATTACCTGTACATCAATTCTTGCCGCAGGAAGAGCAATAACTTCAATCTGAAGTAATTCGTGATCCGGGAATAGATGAGCGAACTTTTTATCTAGATACTTAAAATCTTCAAGCATGATCTGCCACCCTTACTAACCCATTACCCTGATCGATTCTGCGGAGAACGCCAGAAAGTGGTGAATTTATATTCCGCCAGAAGCTGCAATCACCAACAATTGCAGTCATATAACGTCCCCGAGATAGAGCCACGTTTGTTCTTTGGAAATTCTCCTCATTAAGGAATCCGACGTTTCCGCGTGAATTACTTCGTACAGGCGAGTAGAAGACTATGTCTGATTCTCGTCCTTGAACACTGTCAATTGTTTGAATTTCTATATTCAAGTATTCAGAGTTTCTTAGTGGTCCGAGATCCATCTTGATTAGCTCCACTTGATGTGCATATGGAGTAATGATCAGTACATGCGGCACTTCATTGAGGTTGAGAACTTGTTTCTTGACTAAATTCTCAATTTTCTTGATTTCAGAAACGATGACTCGACTCTCTGAGGTGTTTATAATTGACGAAGCTCCAACCGGGCGGCTTTCTTCTCTGATGCTGGTTGGATATTCGGACGTATCTAGCCAAGTAATCGGTTCCAAGCCATTTTCGGATAAAGCTGTTATTGCCTCAGGTCCATCTGACTCTAGCTTGCCATCATAGAAGCAGTCTGAGATCAATTGACCAATTTGATTGTTCATTCGATATTGAATACTCAGAAATCGCTTATTTTCTGGTGCCAGACTTCCTTCGAAGCGCGAGAAGAAGGTTTCATGCAAATCGCTTTTTTCTAGGTCGTACTCTTCTAGATAGCCTAGGGACTCTTTCGAATCGCCATCAAATGCCCCCAATTGCTTGCCATCGCCAACAATTACCCATTTTGCTGATCGAGACATGGGAACGAGGGATTCAGTAATTGTGGCGCGAGACGCTTCGTCAAGAATGCATAAATCAAAGTCAATAGATCTCACCGCTGGATGGCCCAAGAAGCCAATACATGTACCGGCCAGAACCTTGCATGTTTTCAGAAAGAGTTGAGAGAGTTGGTCGGATGTTCCCACGCGGTTGAGCCATTCGCTCTGTGCGGAAATAATCTGATTAAAGCTGTCGTCAATCTTACGACCGCCTAAAAGCTTCTCTAAAACTTCAATTAGGTCGCTCTCTGCGAGGCTCTGATCCTCATATTTCTTTAGCAATTTCGGATCGCCAATTTCCTGCAAGCGTTTCTCGAGATTAATCTGTGCATGGGATTCTTGTTCATTCAAATCTGCCGAAGTTGGTAATTCAATCAATTGACTTAGAGTTGCAGTTTTATCCGATTCATCTTGGCTAGCCGCTTTATTTGCGATCTCATTCTCTTTTAGAAGATTCACCTCTCTAAGCCCCTGCCGTGCGCGAGAGACCTGGAGGATTTTTCGAGCTTCTTCTAGCGAGAATCCTGACTGCTGTGCGTGTTTTTCCGCAAAAGCATTTGATTTTGCCTCAAGTGATTCCACCCAATCTTGCATTTTCTTATCAAGTAAGAGGTCTCGACTTAGATCCGAGATACGCTCGCTATTTGGATTACCAAGTCTTACAACTCCCTCAATATCTAATTTGGCTAATCTTTCGAGCGCGTTATCTAGAGCCACATGTGTCTGACTTACTAGCAAAATTCGGGAATTTGGATTCTTGCTTAGAGTCTGAGCGATGAGTTCAGAGATAAAAGTGGTCTTTCCAGTACCTGGCGGACCTTGAATGAGGGTGATTGAGTTTGAACCTAAAGCTTGAGAAATTGATTCTTTCTTTGGTTCATCAAGGTCTTCAATAAACCATTTCTCTGGATAATTTGCGTGATTCTTCGGCACTTCACTTGGATTAGCCAGGTAGTCTCCAATTTTTGAACCCCGCGAGGTCCCAGAAATTATTGATTCAATTGCATCTCTCTGTCGCTTATAGGCACTCACTGAACCCGCGGCAATATCCGGGATTAACTTTCCATTTTCTGGAAATTTTCCGATGAAAGGCTTGCGAAGTAGAAAATTGATCTCTAACCCCGACTGGTAATCGACTTCCCCAACGACTGAACCCTTCGAAGCAAGTCTCCAAAATGTACTTTCCAAAGGGTAATCAGGCAGTTCGCTTAATTTAAGCGTAACTCGGTGTCCGAGGTTATTTGATTCATCAAAGAAGATCGGTTCTTTACGGCCCTTGGCGATATCTTCTTTCGCCTCCATCGTCCGTAGCAATTTACTCATGTATTCGCGAGCATCTCGGCGCTCTAGATCAGCCTCAGAATTAGGCTTGCCTGTTTCAATCCATTCTTGATATCTGCCGGCTATGAATTCAAAGCCAGCTCTAGAAATTGTTGTAGGCGTGAAATATGAGACCACATTCCATGGCATCTTGTAATAAGTGATCTCCTTGCCTTTGCGGCGATAGACCTCTAGGTCTTCGCTTTCAGCAAAATGTGCAGTTATTGCCTTCCAACCTGATTGATCTTCGGCTGGCGCCAATAAAAAGCGGATTTGGTCTGCCACAAGCCAGAATTTGGTATGGCTATCCTGACCATTCTCATCACTCGCCGGAAACCAATGTATGAGGCTTGTTTTGACATGGGAAGTGAGCGCCATTTCAAGTGTCTTGCCGTTCCTTGCCCACCCCTTCAGACCATCACGGGCTGAATTGGTAAGAACAATTTCACCTAGGAAGCGGCGCTCCTGCTGTGTGGCGAGAATTTCATTTTTAATTGCATCCCATTCGGGTTTGATTTGCATCGCATCCGGATAACGCTTGTTTGGATCTATCTCGATACATTTTGCAATAATTTTTCGTGCGGCAGGAGAAGTAAGTTCATTGAGTGCTTTCTCAATGAGTGCTCTATTTTGTAATCTCTTTCTTCCATAGATTTCGAGTGCGAGAACACCAAATGAATATACATCTTTCTCGAAAACTGTGCCAAAGTCGTCAGGTGTGTATCCGCGAGAAAAAGTCGGGCCAATGGTTTTATCATCATCCCGCTGATCAATAACAGCCGATGAAGCAAAGTCGATTAATATCGGCTTTCTAAGTTCCATCATAACGTTTCTGCCTGATATATCTCTATGAGACTGCCCACGTTCATGCATGTAAGAAAGTGCATCAGCCAGCGGAATTATGATTCGATCAAGTGCCCACTCATTGGACCATTTCTCTTGTTCTTCCAAATACTCGAGCAAGTTTTGACGCATCCAGGGAAGAATCAGATACCCGATATTTTCGATAATGACACTATCTATAATTTTTACAATATTTGGATGCTTTAGTCGCGTTAGAGCTTCAATTTCTTTACGGAATGAATTCTTTGCTAAGGCATCGCTTAATAAAATTCTCTTTATTGCGACTTGCTTATCCAGATCCTGGTCGTATCCGAGAAAGATATCTCCTTGACCGCCATCCCGATGGATGTCATCGTCATTGAAGGTAAATCTGCCGAGCAGTGTTATCTGACTCATCGCGCTCGACCTAATCCCCCATCATCTCTGCGAACCCCATGACGTCCCACTCATAGAAGCTCTGACCTGATTTAGGGAGATTCTCCCCGTTAGTTGTTTCAAATACCAGCGTTCTCAAGAAGTGCTTGCCTTGATAGCGGGTGAGATTGGTAAGGCGGATCTGTACTTGCGCATGCAAGAAGGTGCCGTCGGCACAGTCAGGATCACAGTTATTCACGTTGTAGATGCCGCTGCCTTCCGCGCCCTGCTGTTCCCACCGTGACCAGTCAATATGATCGAGGTACATGCCGCCATCACCACAGGTAATTGTGATGGCTTCAGGTTTATGTGTCGGTATCTCACAATCCCAGGTCATTACTTGGGAAGGGCTGATGACAGCTGGCTGTGGGTTTGAGAGAACCCCAATCGCTGCAAGTGCGGAAAGGGTAAGCGCACCTGCAGCGATCGGAAAGTACTTGTTCCTCATTGCTTAACTATCGCCCATCGTCTCTTCGATAGTGGCGATGCGATTGAGGCGAGTCTTAGCAGCTTCGTCTTTGCCTTGGGCGAAGAGCGTTGCCGCTAGCTCGTGATTGACCTTGATGATGGTCTCCCAATCTTTCGTATCATCAAGTGTGAGTTGTTCGAGCGACTTCACAAAGTGATCTTCGGCCTCTGCATACTGCTTGGTGAGGCGGTTGGCCTGGCCAAGGCGATAGCGGGCGTATCCCTCCATGGTGAGGTCTTCAGCGACCTTCGAATAGTTGAAGTAGTTCTGCGCATGAAAGAGAGCTTCCATACCGACTTTGAGTTCGATATAAGACGCTGCAAGGAAGCTGTCACACCAGTTGACATACTCTGGGTTCTTATCTGCCTTGAATAAAGTGCGGGCTTTCAAGAAGCTCTCAATGGCTTCAATATGAAAGTCGAGTTTCTGAAGTGCCAGGCCGATATTCATGGTGTCGATTCCCATGGAGTAATCGGTAGCGTCCGTGTCGATCTCTTTTGAGACGATGGTGTGGCATTCGAGGCTCTTCTCGAACTCTTTAGCTTCATACCATTCGCGCCCTGCTGCGCGTTTTGCCCGAAGAAAACCTTCGCGATTTTCGTCGATACAGAAATACCCAGCAAGAGTATTGAATGCCTCTGCCGCCTCGCGGTGCTGCTCGAGATTAGCGTGGCAGAAAGCTTTTCCTTCATAGAGATGAATTAACTCTTGTGTATGAAACTCATTGTGCAATGAGAAGTAGATCTCAATCGAAGTTTCAATTAACTGAAGGCACTCTATGTAGTTGTTCTTCTTGTAAGCGAAGTGGCTTAGTTCATCTAGAACTTCAGCTCGCTCTGCTCCTTCGGTCGTGCGAATGCGATCCCAGAGTTCCTGCTCTTGGGCTTCTGGCTTGTTGTTTTCGGCGCTCACCGTTTCCTTTCTTATAGACAATGGTGCTTCTGACGTTGAGGGAAAGTTACAGACCGTCACTGACAAATCTGCTCTGGGCTGGGGTTGGGGCTTGCTGCAGGGTTGGGGGCTACTCGCTGTCAGCCTTACCCGGGGTGTTTAGGGGGAAGCGGAGAGTAACACAGTTTTCGAACATATGTTCGAGTCGCTGAGCGTGGATTTATCCCCAGGGCATAGGAAAACCCGCCGCGCGAACGGCGGGCCAACTGATACTTCCTAACACGGGAGCGAAGGGTGGCTCGTACCTCTAACTTACGTTATCGGTACAGGTCATTCTTCATTTCAAGGATTACTCAAACTTAGAACGATTGCAAGTACTTTAGCGCGACACGAGCAACTACTTTGCGTTGAACTCTGCAGCAATTTTTCTTAGATATTCGCGAGCTGCAAAAGTTGCCTTCACATCATCGCGGTTATATTCGCGTAACCATTTGATTGCGATCGCTTTCTCACCTTCGGATTTAGTTGGTGACGTTGCAGTCTGGTAATAAACAATTGAGTTGCCTCCCCCGGCATCCTTGACTTCCCATTCAAAGCCGGCAAGGGGGGCTAAGACTTTAATTGAGTAGCCGGTAACTGGCAGCGCAATCTTCTGTGCGATTGGATAGAGATCGACAAAGTACTTAGCCATGAAGTCATTGACCTCTTCAATAAATGGCGATCCCGGCATTGCAGAATGGCGATCAACATAGTTGCGCCACCAGGTGCGCTCGTGCGGCGAGTAATGGAAGATGCCAACGGATTTACCATCTGCTTCAGCTGCGGCAACCTCATATTTAAGCTTCTGCCACATCTGCGAGAGAACTAAGAACTCAGCCTCATCGCTATCACGATAATCATCGAAGTATCCAAACATTGCAGTGCGCCAATCTTTGTTGATGGTGCGATCGTGAATTCCATAGCCATAGAGATAGACCGAATCGCGACCAAGGGTCTCTTCAAATCCTTCTTCACGAAGCGCTTCTTGGCTATTTTCTAAGTCAATATCAATCTCAATATCGAATTCAGGAATCTCAAACTTTTGCGCTGGATTGATTAACTGCGGTTTCTTCGTCTGCCAGACATGTGCGCGCAACTGCGCAATGGCACCTTGAGGTGGCAAGTCATTGGGATTGGCTTTGAGGAGCTCGGCCATGCTCTCGATATCAGGAAAATACTTATTAGCCTTCTCGGCAGTGATATCGGTAAGTAAAGTGACGTGGCCGGCACGGTTATCGAAATCCTCAAGTTCTCTGCGGCAGACCTTACGCATCTCACAGGTAGGGCAACCAAAGTCGCCAGAGATACGACGGGCGATAGTTACTGGTGGCAGAGAAGGCTCGGTTTCACGTTTAAGCGCGCCCTC
>JACCDK010137043.1_pt1 | contig 13298 bp, 14 predicted proteins | sample 7445871 | NCBI WGS metagenome assembly JACCDK01 (sample SAMN15323436, study PRJNA562643) | freshwater metagenome | isolation source: river surface water | place: USA:Blue River Watershed | collected 2017-08-15 | reverse complement strand
CAAAGAATATGTCAGCCAATACATTGGTATCGAGAAATAGCTTAATCATTTAAGCGCTTATATTTCTGCTCCATGTATTGCATTCGATCTTCATTTTCTTCTAAATGATCAGATTCAGAATTTAATAATCCTTTGATAGATAACAAATCATTTGGGAATTCTAGGGAATCAATAGAATCTTCGTTTTCCAAAAGGTGAATCAACTTTTCTTCTACCAATTGAGACAAACTTTTACCCTGTCGCTTGGCATACAGTTTGCCTTTTTCCGCAACCATTTGTGATATTCGAAGGGTTAATTTGTAATCCATAAAACTTATGACGTACATTATTTTAATTTTGTACGTCACAAAAATATTGAAAGTCAATTACAAAAACAACTTAGTTGTCATCTTTGCAAATCAATTCTATGAGAGTTGCAGTTTCTGCAAAAAAGAGTTTTTGAATGCTAGCTTCAACTTGCTCTACACCAAACGATTGATGTTCCACACCATAGAATTCAGACAGGTGTTTAAAATCAAATTTTCTTGGGGTGTGTATGAATTTTCGAAGTTCAGGGAATTTGTTTGGACCTTCAATCCAGTCGAAAATTCTTCCGCCGCTGTTATTGAATACCACCACTCTCAAATTGGACGGTAAATCTGTCCACAGTGCATTTGAATCATAAACGGTAGTTACATCTCCGAGAACGGCAATGACTATTTTTTCGGGTTGTGCCAGCGCTGATCCAACCGCGGTGCTCAAACAACCATCAATGCCGCTCACGCCTCGATTTGAGAAAATTTGAGCCGCTGTGGGCAAAGACCAGCTGCCATATCTCACGGGCATGGAGTTACCCAAATGAATGATAAAACGCTCATCAATGGATTTGAAAAATTGCTGCATCCAAGCGAGCTCACTTGAAAATGGCTCAGGCAATTCATTGGATTTCAATGGCTGAGCTGCAACAAACTGTTGCCAAACTTCTAAATATTTTTTACTAGAAATTACTTGATGTTCAGTGTTATGGGTATTCCAAAGCTCTAAAATTCCTTGAAGAAAATCAGCTTCGAAGCAGGGAATGTGTACCGGATTGGTTTCAAAAGGATCTCCTACCTCTGAATAAGGTCCAAGATGGATATGATGTGGTTTGTGTTTTCGGAGGAAGTTTTTGAGGGGTTTCGACAGTGTAACTGTCCCCAAAGAAATCAATAAATCTGGCTTTAAAGATTCGGGAATTTCTCGTTTCAATAAGGCCCAATCCCAACTTTGCAGCCCGTAGGGTTGTTGTGAACTGCATACGTCGCTGAAAATCGGAAGGTAATTCTGAAGCTCGGAGAGTACTTGAGATAGGGTTTCGGACGGGGGATTTTGACCCACCAACACCGCAATTTTTTGAGCGCTGCCAACGGCCGAAGATATGTCTTCTAAAGTTACTTTGGGTATTTGGGATGCTTTGTAAACAAAGGGTTTTACAACAATGGAATCAGAATCAGAAGCAGAGCTAAAGGTTGAAATTCCTTCGTAAATGGGTTCTGAAAGAGCGATATTTAAGTGAAAGGGACCGGGAATATGAGTGAATGAATCCTGAAACAGTTGGTAAATGCCTTCGGTGAGTTCGTGTTCAGATGAATTCCGGGGATTGCAATGGTGTGAATGACGCACATAAGTGCCAAAAATACCGGGTTGTCGGAGGGTTTGACCATCCCACTGATCAATGAGTTCTTCGGGCCGGTCAGCAGAAACAATACACAGCGGAATTCGTTGATAATAGGCCTCAACCACGGCAGGAAAGGCGTTTACCAATGCAGAACCGGAGGTGCACAAGAATGCCGCTGGAAACTGATCTGATTGGGCCATTCCCATGGCTGAAAAAGCAGCAGAGCGTTCATCGGGCATGCTGAATAATTGCATGTTTGGATTTCTAAGCAGCGCTGCAACGATGGGAGCATTTCTAGAGCCCGGTGAAATTACCCAGCGAAGAATGCCAATTTCTTCAAAAAGTTGAACTATATGGTCTAGCTTTTTGGATAGCATTTAGTTGAAAAACGGATTGGTATTTATTTCTCGCTGTACTTGAGTGGAAGGCCCATGTCCACAAAAAAGCTGCATATCTGATGGAAGGGTAAAGATTTCAGATCTAATTTTCTCAAGGAGCAAATCGTGATTACCGCCGGGAAGATCGGTTCTTCCTATAGAACCTTGAAAAACGCAATCGCCTACCACCGCAAAATTTTCATCTTCCTGAATGTAAATTACATGTCCGGGTGAATGTCCAGGAACGAATCTAACATCCAATTTCAAGGTTCCCACGATGATGCTGTCGCCGTGCTGAACAAATTGATCTGGAAGGGGAGAAGGGGTGTAATCAAGGTTCCAAACGGCTGCCATTGCGTCTGACCGTTGAATCATTTTGACATCGTCTTGGTGCAGATAGTATGGAACTTCCGGAAACTCTTGTTTAACGTACCAATTGCCAAAAATATGATCAATGTGGGCGTGGGTTCCCAATAAATGGGTCAAGGTAAGTTGATTTTGGGTCAAAAAATCTTTGACGGTGTTGCATTCCTCACGATTGTACATTCCTGCGTCTATCAGCGCTGCATGACGGGTATTTTCATCCCAAACAATGTAGGTGTTTTCTGACAGCGGATTAAAAGTGAATGACTGAATGGGCATGGCGCAAAGATAGGTCTGTAAACAACAAAAAACCCAAAGCATACGCCTTGGGTTTTTCTATCTTGTTTAAGGATTTAAATTATAAATGTATGCACTCGTCGTAAGCTTGAGCAACGGCTTCCATTACTGCTTCGCTCATTGTTGGGTGAGGATGTACTGATTTCAATACTTCCATGCCGGTGGTTTCCAAATTACGAGCTACAACAGCTTCAGCAATCATATCGGTTACACCTTCGCCCATCATGTGACAACCCAACCATTCGCCGTATTTTTTGTCAAAAATAACTTTAACGAATCCGTCTTTATGTCCGCTAGCGCTTGCTTTTCCGCTCGCACTGAATGGGAATTTACCCACGCGAATCTCGTAGCCTTTTTCTTTTGCTTGAGCTTCGGTCAATCCAACAGAAGCAACCTCCGGATGAGTATAGGTACAACCTGGGATGTTTCCGTAGTTCAAAGGCTGAGGATGATGTCCGCAGATAGCCTCTACGCAAATGATTCCTTCAGCAGAAGCAACGTGCGCCAATGCAGGACCAGGAACGATATCACCGATGGCGTAAACGCCAGGAACGGTGGTTTTGTAGAATTCATCTACTACCACTTTACCTCTTTCGGTTTTAACGCCCATTTCTTCCAAGCCTAAGTTTTCAAGGTTGGTTTCAACACCTGCAGCACTCAAAACGATATCGCATTCGCGTGTTTCAACACCTTTAGCAGTTTTGATGCTCACGGTGCAACGGTCGCCTTTAACTTCTACTTTTTCAACGCTAGATTCGGTTAAGATTTCGATGCCTTTTTTCTTGTACGACATAGCCATAGCCTTGCTCACTTCTTCATCTTCCACGGGAAGAATGCGGTTCATGAACTCAACGATGGTCACCTTGGTTCCAACGGTATTGTAGAAATAAGCGAATTCCATTCCAATAGCACCGCTACCAATGATCAACATTTCTTTGGGTTGCTTAGGAAGAACCATTGCTTCACGGTATCCAATGACGTGTTTGCCATCGATAGGAATGTTTGGCAATTGACGACTTCTAGAACCGGTAGCTAAAATGGTGTGATCAACTTCAACGGTATTTACTTTACCATCTTCACCTGTAACGGCAATTTTGCCTTTACCCGCTAATTTGGCAGTTCCTTTAATGACTTCAATTTTATTTTTCTTCATCAAGAAGGCAATACCCTTGCTCATTCCGTCAGCAACTCCGCGGCTTCTTTTGATCATGCCATCGAAGTCGGTTTTAACTTCTGCTACAGAAATTCCGTAGTCAGCAGCATGGTTGATGTAGTCAAACACTTGAGCACTTTTTAACAAGGCTTTAGTGGGTATACATCCCCAATTCAAACACACACCACCTAAATCGGCTTTTTCGATGATGGCAACTTTTTTACCCAATTGTGAAGCGCGGATGGCAGCAACGTAACCGCCGGGTCCACTACCTATGACAGCAATATCAAATTTCATGGTCTGATCTTTTGTGATGCGAAGATAATATAATTAACTGATGGTTTCTAACTTATTGGATGCGCGCTTACGCTCGTTTTCATCCAACAAAATCTTTCTCAAACGGATGTTTTCTGGAGTTACCTCAACGTATTCATCGCCTTGGATGTATTCCATTGCTTCTTCCAAAGAAAACACTTTTGGTGGCGCCAAAACGGTGCTATCGTCTTTACCTGCATCACGGAAGTTGGTCAATTGCTTTGCAGTACAAAGGTTCAATACCAAATCGCCTGGCTTGATGTGCTCACCCACAATTTGTCCGGCATAAATTTCTGAATTCGTAGGAATAAAATAATTTCCTCTGTCTTTCAATTTATCCATAGAATACCCGGTTGAGCTTCCTTTTTCTTTGGATATCAATACACCGTTGATACGGCCAGGGATTTCACCTTTGTAGGCTTCGTATGCTTTGAAACGGTGAGCCATGATGGCTTCTCCCTGTGTTGCAGTCAATAAGTTGTTTCTCAAACCAATCAATCCGCGAGAAGGAACCTCAAATTCCAATCTAACCATGTCGCCTTTGGGCTCCATGCTGAGCATTTCACCTTTTCTTTGGGACACATATTCAATTACTTTTCCAGAGTGCGCATCAGGTACGTCAACCGTTAAAATCTCAATCGGTTCGCATCTTACGCCGTCAATTTCTTTTAATATGACGCGGGGCTGACCCAACTGTAGTTCATAACCTTCACGACGCATGGTTTCTACCAATACGCCCAAGTGCAGAATTCCACGTCCAAAAACCAAAAACTGGTCAGCAGAATTGGTTTCCTGAACACGAAGAGCCAAGTTTTTCTCGGTTTCTTTCATCAAACGCTCGCGAATCTTCTGAGAAGTCACGTGCTTACCCTCTTTTCCGAAGAAAGGAGAGTTATTGATGGCGAACAACATACTCATGGTAGGTTCATCAATCTTCATTTGTGGCAATGCCTCTGGATTTTCAATGTCGCAAAGACAATCGCCAATCTCAAAGTTTTCCAAACCTGTTACAGCACAAATATCGCCAGCGGTAACCTCAGTTACTTTGGCTTTACCTAATCCGCTGAAGGTATAAATCTCTTTTATTTTGTGTTTTTCGATACGTCCATCGCGCTTCACCAAAGAAACGGGCATATTTTCTTTCAAATGTCCGCGCTTCAATCTACCAATGGCAATACGACCGGTAAAGCTAGAATAATCTAAACTGGTGATTTGCATTTGGTTGGTACCTTCTTCCACGTGGGGCTCAGGAATAACCTTTACGATGGTATCCATCAAGAAGGTCAAATCTGGAGTAGGATTTCTAAAGTCTGGGCCGAACCAACCGTTTTTACCCGATCCGAAAACCGTAGTAAAATCAAGTTGTTCTTCGTTTGCACCTAGGTTAAAGAACAAATCGAAAATATCGTCGTGGGTTTTTTCAGGATCACAGTTTGGTTTGTCAACCTTATTAATAACCACAATAGGTTTTTTACCGAGTGCAAGAGCTTTTTGAAGCACGAAACGGGTTTGGGGCATGGGTCCTTCGAAAGCATCCACAAGAAGCAATACTCCATCGGCCATATTCAAAACACGCTCTACTTCACCGCCAAAATCGGCGTGACCAGGGGTATCAATGATGTTAATTTTTGTACCTTTCCAAATTACGCTAACATTTTTGGCAAGGATGGTAATACCGCGTTCACGTTCAAGGTCATTATTGTCAAGAATAAGTTCGCCAAAGTCTTGATTTTCTCTAAAAAGTTTGGCTTGGTGGAGCATTTTGTCGACCAGGGTAGTTTTCCCGTGGTCAACGTGGGCGATGATTGCAATGTTGCGCAGTTGAGACATGTTAAAATTAAAATTGCGCGAATTTCGGTATAATTTATGAATTTATTGTTATGGGCGGGTTTTTGGGGGGCGGGTTTCGGGGGACAGGTTTCGGAGGGCGGGAGACGGGGGACGGGAGACGGGGGACGGGAGATATGAATTAAAAGGGATAAAGCAAACTTTTGAAAACGAATTTGTAATTGGTGCTGTTCAAACATGTATCAAATTTGCCAAGAGTACAAAAAATCGTATAATCCATATTATTTTAGCCACGCAATCATTACAATAGAAAACCGAATATGATAGAACCTCATTTTGGAGATATAAGGAGTATTATTTTAGAAAATTTGTCAAATGCCAAATTTGATATATATGTAGCAGTTGCATGGTTTACAGATAAGCAATTTTTTGAAATTTTAATGGAAAAATCTCGACAAGGTTTGAATGTGGAAGTGGTGATAGTAAATGATGAGATAAATTTAGGTAATCAATTCAATTATAATTTGTTTACTGAGCAAGGTGGAAAGTTATTTTGGGATAATCATCATCACAAATTTTGTGTAATTGATCGTGAAATAGTGATTACAGGTTCTTATAATTGGACTTACATGGCTAATAATCGACTTCAACGAGAAAACGTAATAGTGATAAAGCATGAAAAGGAATTGATTGATAAATATTCAATCGAATTTCGAACTCTTTTAAGATCGGCAATAAAATACGAATTGAAACCTAAAATAGAATACATCGAAAAGCAAGTAGAAGTTATAAAGCAAATTGAAGTTGAAAAAATTATAGAGAATACTATATTCATTAATAGGCCGAATAATTTATTACTTAAGCAACATAAAGATCGATTAAATTGGTGGAGACAACTAAATAAAGAGTGGAAAGCAATCTTTTCTCAGATATTAGACAAAGAAGAAGTTCTTGAGTTTCCAAGCAAGGATGATTTGTTGACTTTATTCGGTTTTAAAGATTTAGATTTTCGGAATTTTCAGATAAACTCCATTAATCCATTGCTGGAAATGGGCAATTTACAAACTGTGAAATTTGATGAAATTCAGGAATCGCAATATAAAAAACTCATAATTGGACTCAGTGGAATACAAATAGAAGCCAATAACATCTCAAGTAATTTATAATTAATATTTTGAGTTTAAATAAGATTAGCACTGTTCTTTTTCTTGTATTTAGTTTTCTTGAAGTAAACGCTCAAGCCAATTTCTTTGATCGATTGGCCGACTCGGCCTATACATTGACCAAACAGCAAGTGGTTTATGACCCTCAGTATTTCGTTTTGAAATATCCCAACGGAGATGTGCCTGCCAACAAAGGGGTTTGTACCGATGTGGTGATTCGCGCCTACCGAAAATTGGGCATCGATTTGCAAAAGGAAGTTCACCAAGACATGTCATCGCACTTCAACGCTTACCCAAAAAGTTGGGGACTTTCGCGTCCCGATAAAAACATAGATCACCGACGGGTCCCCAATTTGATGACCTATTTCAAGAGACAAGGCTCAAGCATCGCCATTTCAACGGTCGCGTCTGATTATTTTCCGGGGGACATCGTATGCTGGAATTTAGGCGGTGCCGTAACTCATATTGGCATCGTCAGCCAGTTTAAAACGTCAGACGGTTTAAGACCGCTAATCATTCATAACATTGGCGCCGGACAGGTGCTCGAAGACTGTTTATTCAGCTTCAGAATTATAGGGCATTACCGATTTCGGAAATGATTAACATACAAAGGTTTAGGTCAATTTAACTTTTTATAAACTTGTTTGTGGTATCATCAATTTTAATCAGATAAATGCCTTCAACTAGATTTTCAATATTGATTTCTATTCTATCCTGAATCCGATGGATTTCAAGGTCTAAGATTTTATTCCCTTTTATGTCGAAAATCTTTATATCTTCAGTTGGGATTGGGTTTGTTGAAATGATTACCAAATTATGTGAAGCTGGATTTGGGAATATTTGGATTTGAGGAGTTTTTAAAACATTTGATTTAAGTCCCCATTTTTTGAAACTGTAATAATTGGTATTCATTTCAGTATTGTTTTTCTTGCCTAGTCCTACTATGAACATGTCATCAAAAACAAATGCCGAAGATGAAAATCCCAAAAAATCATCATTTATTTCAATTAAATCCCAATTTTCATTTATTGAGTCGAAGGTGTAAAGTTTTTTATCAATTCCAACTCCTTCTAAAAATCCTAGGCCAATGAATGGAACACCTTGAAAATTGAATGCAATATTCTCATATCTTCCTCCACTATTAAAGTCTGGGAGTTTTTTCCAAACTCCAATTTTAGCATTATAAGAGTATAAGTCGTTAAAGACTTTAGAATTTACTTGGCTTGAATTTGCTCCAAGCCCAACAATTCCTATATCATTATATGAAACGCCGATCGCGGAATATCTGGGGCCACCTGGGAAATTTTCAATTCTTTTCCAAGTGTTTTTTTGGGGATTATATTCATAAAAATCTGCTAAAGCTGTACCTAAGTCGTCCATTCCTAAACCCACATATCCAAAGCCATTTGCTGAAAAAGCGACAGCTTCAAATCTTGCTGAACCTGGAAGATTTGCAATTTTATAAAAGGTATCTTTACGGACATCATATTTGTAGAATGTATTTAAACAACCATAATTGGAGTTTAGTCCTGATCCAACGTAAGCAAATGAATCAATAACAAATGCTACTTGACCATTAGCGTATCTTCCGGGATAATTCTTTTTAAGGATTTTCCAGCTTTTTAATTTTAAATCCAATTCATGAAAATCCTCAATAGTATTAAATGCACTGTCTTCGCCACCAAGCAAAAAGACTCTATTTTGGCATGTAAAAGATAAAGCCGACATTCTACTTTTAGGATTATTCGAAAATTCCACTTTCGACCAATTTCCTTGACAAAAAACCAAAACGGGCAATAAGAATAATTGAAATAATAATTGTTTTTTCATAGTTCTATTTTTTATGCTTCCAAAGCGGAGTTCGTAAAACTACTATTTGAATATGTTAGTTTGTTTAAAGTAAAATATAGCCTTCAGTTGCTTTACTTCAATTTGATTACGTATTTGTAATAAACGTAATCAAAATTGAGTATAATTGGGTGTTTTATTGAAAATTCATCACCTATTATTTGGTTTTTGATTTGTATTTGGATAATCAAATTTTAGTTTTGATAAAATGTGAAATTGATGAAACCAAATCTCCTGGCTTTCTGAACGCCTAAAGTTTTTGAATCGAAATATTAGAAAAATGTATAGTTACATTAAATTGATATATATGGTTGTATTTTATTTATCAGCATTCGTTGTGGTGTTAAATTTAAATGCGTATAAAAAATCCATTTTTATTTTTGGATACTTCACAATTTCCATTTTGTCTTCTATATGTATTGATTTAAAAATTGATATATTTTCATCTAAAACAGTGTATAATATTTATGATTTATTTCTAGGTCCTACTGTAATGTTTAGTAGTTATATATTTAATTCTTGGAAAAATGGTACGGTTTATATATTAATTCTTATTTTTTGTTCATTTTTATTGGAAATGTTTTTTAGTTTTTCCTTAATACATCCTGCAATTAATTCTATATTATTGATCGTTTTAATATTTGATTTTTTTAAGTTTAAATTCAGGTTAAAAGATATCGATTATTTAACCGAATATTCTTTCGTTTTGATTCTTGTTTTTTTAAATCATTTCTTTCAGCTATTTGGCTATTTTAAGGAAGATATTTCGGAAAATAGCTTTGATTACATAATGGTTTATTATATTAATTCAATAATTCATGGTGTTTTTTATATTTATGTTATATTTAAATATTTAAAGAGTAAGTATGTATTTTAATTTGTATATACTATTTATCACAATTTCTATTTTTTGCTTAATCTTGATCAGATTAACGGCTTTCTATTATAGGCAGCAAAGAGAATCCATAGAAATACTAAAGAGTAAAGTAATTGAATCTATTGAAAGCGATAGAAAAAGGATAGCAAATGATTTGCACGATTCATGTGGAAATATTCTAGTTGAATTTGCTTTTCAAATCAGTAGTTTAAAACAACAGTTTCTATCACATCCGAATTTGACTTTCAGATTAGATGAATTAACGGTAAAAATTCAAAAATTGAATCAAGAAATTATTAATAGCATAGAGAATATTTATCCTAAAGAACTCCTAGAAAATAGATGGGAAGAGGCAATCCTGAATTTAGTGTATAGATTCAAATTAAATGGGAAAGGGGTGGTTTGTGATATTCAAAAGTGTTCTAATTTGCCAACTTCAACGCAGCTTCAGTCTTTTAGGATTATTCAAGAATTAATTACGAATATATTTAAGCACGCCTTTCCAGATCATTTAACTGTCCAAATTTTCGAGTCTCAGGGCTTTGTTTTTGTGATTTTTGTTTACAACGAATCGGTTAAACTGGATTTTAAAAGCCAAAATTCTAAATCTAGAGGTATTGATTCAATCAATTATCGACTTGCTGAAATTAAAGGGGTAATGGAAGGTCCCCTTAATATTGGTTCTGGATCGGAGACAGACCTTTTTGAATTAACTTTAACTTTTCCTGTCAAAAATGATTAAGAAAAATATTAAAATTTTGTTGGTAGATGATCATTCAGTCTTACTCTGCGGAATTGAAGAATTAATTCTGAATAATATTCGTGATGTGGAAATATTAAAAGCTAAAGATCAAATAACGGCTTTAACCTTGATTAATAATATTTCAGATTTAGATTTGGTGATTTGTGATTTACAATTAGGTGAAACTGGGAAATCTTTTAATCTAATTACACAAACACAATTAAATAAACAAAAAACTATTGTTTTTACAGCCTATGAAAATAAAATATACATCGAGGAATGCATTAAATTGGGTATTCTCAGTTATGTATGCAAACGAAGCGGAGAATTTGAATTGTTGAATTCAATAATTGCTGGATTAAATGGTGAATCTAAACATTGTCCAATCACGATTAATTCATTCAATCAAGATTTTTTATTGTTTCGACCTTTTATACTGATTCTTACAAAAACTGAAAAAGCGTTACTCAAATGTTGGTCTTCGGGGATGTCAAACTCTGATATTGTTAAAAAATTTAATTATAACGAAAATACACTCAGAACTCACCGACGGCACATTCTACACAAAAACAAGTGTAACTTTGAACAATTACTAGCAAATTATTCTACATTTCATGATTGTGAAATAGTCGATTTATCTATTCTTGAAAGCAAGAATAATGAATAAAAATGACTACATTTAATCAGAAATATTTTCAAATTCAGCCAACACTTCTAACGAGGTTATACGTACTATCCTCGACTCAAAAGCCAAAATTTCGGAAGTGATTTCAGTTTCTTTGAATTCTTTATTATAGTTCTTGGTTTTTACCTTCAAACTTTTTCTTTTGAATTTTATTCTATGAAATAATTCTTGCATTTTAAATAATAATTTTTGATAATCTTTTAAGATTCGGATTTTCATAAAATTAGGGTTGTTTCGAAACAAGGTAAAAACATCATTAAATTCAAGCACTATTGCAAAATAGGATTTTTAAAAGCTCCATCACCAATCATTTCTAATTTCACAGATACTCAGAATTTCAACTAAATTTGCACCTTTCTACTCATGTTCGAATCTGAGATTTCCAAACGCAAAACCTTCGCTATTATTTCGCATCCCGATGCCGGTAAAACTACCCTGACAGAGAAATTTCTGCTTTTTGGTGGACAAATTCAAACCGCAGGGGCTGTTAAGTCCAACAAAATCACAAAAACCGCCGCCTCAGATTTCATGGAAATCGAAAAACAAAGGGGTATTTCTGTGGCTACATCGGTGATGACTTTCCCCTACAAAGGAAAGTGGGTCAATATTTTGGATACTCCCGGACACAAAGATTTTGCTGAAGATACTTACCGAACTTTGACCGCAGTTGACTCCGTTATTTTGGTGGTAGATTGCGTGAAAGGGGTGGAAGAGCAGACCAAACGACTCATGGAAGTTTGCAGAATGCGCAAAACTCCCGTGATTGTGTTTATCAATAAAATGGATCGCGACGGTAAAGATCCCTTTGATTTGCTCGATGAGCTCGAAGAAAATTTAGACATTCAAGTGCATCCTTTGAGCTGGCCCATCAACGGCGGACGCGATTTTAAAGGGGTTTATTTGCTTCCCTCGAAATCTTTGAACCTCTTCGAAAGCTCCAAAACCAAACTCTCTGACGATGTAATCTCAGTGCAAGGCGTTGATGACGAAAGACTTCCGCAGTTGGTTGGGGATAAAAATGCTGCAAAGCTCCGCGAAGACGTGGAACTCATTGAAGGTGTTTACGGAGACATCGATATCAATAATTATTTGAAAGCCGACGTTGCACCCGTTTTCTTCGGTTCAGCATTGAATAACTTCGGAATTCAGGAGCTCCTTGATACCTTCGTGGATATCGCTCCGAATCCGCTCGCACGTCCCACAACCGTCAGGGATGTGGAACCCACCGAAGCTAAATTTTCGGGATTTATTTTCAAGATACACGCCAATTTAGACCCTCGCCACCGCGATAGAATTGCCTTCTTGCGTGTGTGCAGCGGCAAATTTGAACGCAATAAAGCTTACAAGCATACCCGACTTGAAAAACAGGTCAAATTTGCGGCGCCATACACCTTTTTAGCAGATTCTAAGGAAGTGATGGATGCTGCTTTTCCGGGGGATGTCGTGGGATTATACGATACCGGAAACTTCAAAATTGGCGATACTCTGACCGAAGGTGAGGTATTCGCTTTCAAAGGAATCCCGTCGTTTTCGCCCGAAATATTCAAAGAATTAATCAATCTTGACCCCATGAAGAGCAAGCAGTTGGAAAAAGGCATCCAACAGCTCACCGACGAAGGATTGGCCAACTTGTTCATCCAAGAACCGGGAAGCCGAAAATTTGTTGGTACCGTGGGTGAACTGCAGTTTGAAGTACTTCAATACCGCCTAGAACACGAATACGGAGCGAAATGCCGCTTTGAAGCCCGCGGAATCCACAAAGCCTGCTGGATGACCGGTCCTGAAGCCGATTTGAAAGATTTCATGAAATACCGCGGTTCAAACATTGCCTACGACAAATCGGGCAATCCCGTTTTCCTCGCCGAAACCGCCTACATCTTGCGCATGGCCATGGAAAAATACCCAGACATCCAATTCCACACAACAACGGAGTTGATATCCTAAGTAGTCGGTAGTCCGTGGTCGGTAGTCCGTGGTCTGTAGTCCGTGGTCCATAGTCCGTGGTCTGTAGTCCGTAGTCCATAGTCTGTGGTCGCCGACACCTGTTACCCGTT